>Ga0172382_10009108_pt1 | contig 13635 bp, 12 predicted proteins | sample Leawel138RmetaG_FD_122245 | JGI IMG/M metagenome (GOLD analysis project Ga0172382, IMG submission 122245) | Leachate microbial communities from a municipal landfill in Southern Ontario, Canada - Leachate well 138R metaG | ecosystem: Engineered > Solid waste > Landfill > Unclassified | place...
ATGGCCTGTTGCAGGTGCGGGAGATTAGCTGTATCAACCCCTTCCTGTTGTTGGTTTCCAACTGAGGTAAGTAATACGAGTAGATCCGCTAACATATCCGGGTGGATTAACTGTGGTAATGCTTGGTATGCTGCAGATTTTACAGCTTCAGAATCAGTTTTCTTGACCAGGTCAAGGACCAGTGAGCCATCTTTCCCAAAATGTCGCTCACCAAGAATATGCAATAGATGGATCAATGCAGTTTCATTGGTTTCACCCGACAATTGATTGTACAATTGGTTTTCAAGCTGAGGATCAGTACTGGAGAGAAATATTTGCCTGATCGTTTGGGTTGTGGCTGGTGTTTCCCTGGAAAGCAATGGCAATAAGTGGTTTGTTGCGCCATTTCCCATAAGCTGATTAAGGGCCATTGCAGCAGCAGCATTGACCTGGTCACTCCCTTTATAAAGGGCTTCCTGCACTATGGGTAGGGCAGTATGCACATTCTCATTGCCCAAGAATTGTAAAACACTAATTTGTACGCTTTCTGATGCTTTGAATAGATTTTTGGTTAATTGGCCGCTAATCGCCGCAGTATTATACGGGGATAGCAAATCCAAAGCGGTCTGTCTCAGTGCCGGGTCGGCATTTTTTGCAGTTTTCAACAGGTTATTTACCTGCTTTCCCCCTTCCAGCTCCACCAGCATTCTAAGTGCAGCGGCTTTTGTGGATGGAGGGCTGTTTTTGCTTTTAAATACCTTGTTAGCAATTTTCAATGCTTTATTGGACGCTCCTTTTTTCTTTATCCCTGCCGTATATTCCAAAAGGGAAGCAGTAGCACCGCTTTGCTCGTAGGCGTAATTTACTTTTTTGGCGGCTTTTGATAGCAAACTTTCACTTTTTGGACCTGCAATCCTGGCAAGTGCAGCGTAAATTGTTTTTTGTAGGTCAGTATTTGAAGTGTTGGCATTGCTGATGATAGCCTGCTCAGCAGGTGCATAGGTCATTCTGCCCAGGGTATTTATCAGAGCAATTGAAATTTGTTCGTTTGTTGAGTTTTGCAATGCGGTCAGCAGTGCCTGTCCGGCCGCTTCCGAAGCAATTTCTCCCAGCACATCGGCAGCAGACTGGCTGAAATCAGGGTCATTCAGGAATCCTGACAAGAAGGGAATACTACCATCATTTGCTGTAGGTCTCAATAATCCAATTAGGAACCTGATATTATCACCATCTTTGACTTTTCCAATCGCATCCATTACCCCATTATTGAAGGTTTGTCGGTGTTGCTCCCTGTCCAGATTGCGTACATAATAGGAATAGCTATTGACAGCATATTCAATTGCAATATTTTCGGGGGAACCCTGTGGTTTCAATTGTTGCAATAGTGTGGAAAGGTCGCCCGAATCAAATAGCTCAAGTTGTTGCATGGCATCGGCCAGTCTTTCCGGATTATCTGCGGGTTGGGTGGCCAATAAATCTGCGATTTTTGTTGAGGTGCTGCGGTTCTGGCTAAGTTGTGCAAGCCCAATATTGTGGACTGAGCAAAGTATGATTAGGGCTAATATCGTTCTTTTCATATTATTAAAATATACTGTATGCGGTTATAACCGTATTTTTTACGTTTAAATTTGGTGCTAAATGGACCAATTGCCTCGCATAGGTTGATCAATAAGGGTATTCGCTGCCTCATCGCCCGGGAAAGTGTGAGTAGCCGGATCGAAACGCAATGAGCGTCCCAAGCGAAGGGCGATCAGTCCTAAATTGACTAATGTACAGGATCGATGCCCATTGATTTCATTGAGCGCAAACTTTTGACGTGTCCTTACCGCCTCTGTGAAATCAGTAAGTTGGGGTGGCGGGTCAGGGAATGAAGCGAGTTTACGTTCCATATCCGGAATATCCGAAACAAAGCCCCTGAACAATTTTCCATTTGGACCTTCTATATAAGCTTTCCCCACATCTTTCCCTTCACCATCCAAAATAATCTGGCATCCGTCTGCATAGGTATAAGTGATCCTCCTCCATGTCCCTACTGCGTCACTGTGCTGCTGGGGAGCATCCACCTCTATGGAAACCGGACTTTCATTATCCTTGCCCAGAAAATATTGTACCGGATCTATATAATGCTGACCCATATCGCCCAATCCTCCACCGTCATAATCCCAATAACCCCGGAAGGTTGTATGCACCCTATGCGGATGATAAGGTTTGTATGGAGCGGGGCCCAGCCACATGTCATAGTCCAGGGTTGCGGGAACAGATTCTGGCTCCAGATTTTCACGGCCTACCCAATAAAACTTCCAGTCAAAGCCAGTGTGCTTGCTGATAGTAACCTTGAGTGGCCAACCCAGCATACCGGTATCCACCAATTTTTTGATACGCTTCACCGGCACATTCATTCCATAGAAATTGGCATCGAATCTAAACCAAGTATTGAGCCTGAATATATTGCCATGTTGTTTGACGGCTTCCATGACACGCTTTCCTTCTCCAATAGTACGGGTCATCGGTTTTTCGCACCAAATATCTTTACCAGCCCGAGCTGCTTCAACGGCCATTATACCATGCCAGTGAGGTGGGGTGGCTATGTGCACGATATCTACTTCGGGCATTTGGAGCAACTCCCTGAAATCTGAAAACTGCCTTACTCCAGCATCCCCCAATTGGCCGGCTGCAATATCGAGATGTGCTTTATCCACATCACAGATTGCGATGGTGCGGGTACCCCCGTACTCAAAATGTCCTCTACCCATGGCGCCTACACCGATTATTCCTTTGGTCAATTGGTCGCTGGGGGGAAGATAACCCGAGCCACCCAGGACATGCCGAGGAACAATACTAAAGGCGGTAGCGGCCATTACTGTATTTTTTAAAAAATCTCTACGGTTTGTTTGGTTTTTTTTCATGTTGGCAAAAAGGCTGTTACTTGGAGACTAAAATAGAAATTAATGCTTACAATGTTATGTTTTTTCTGTTTTTTATTATAGGTTGCACTTTAATATTTTATTATTTACCATATTTATTAATAAAGTTTTATGAAAAGTAGAATCACGTCTCGATGGTTGATTGTGCTGTTTTGCACCTTTACCTTTGGAGCAATGGCCCAAAAACCGCCACTTAATCATAATGTATATGATGACTGGCAAAGTTTAGGATCAGCTACAATTAGCAAAGACGGCAAAATTGTGTATTTTGTTGTCAGCCCACAACTGGGTGATGGAGTGTTGAACATTCATGATGTCCAGAATAATAGGCAGATAGGCACAGTAGAGCGGGCAGCTTCCATTCAGTTTTCCCCTTCGGGTAATTTTCTGACCATGCTGATCAAGCCTAAATACAGTGAAACCAGACAGGCCAGAATAGACAAGAAGAGAGGCGATGATATGCCGAAGGATTCGTTGGGAATCTTTTCATTGGGCAGTGGCAATTTAGTCAAAATTCCAGCCGTCAAGTCCTACAACTTGCCGGAAGAAAACGGTGATTATGTGCTTTATTTAGCTGATCAAGAGGTTACAGAAGAAGCCAAGGAAGCAGACGACACTTCGGTTTCTGAAAGACCTGAAGGCGGAAGAGGGCAGGGTGCAAACCGGAAAAAAACGGAGACCCTGCTGTTTCTTTACCACCTTGACAATGGAGTGGACACCACCTTTGACCGGGTGGACAACTATTTTATCAGTAAAAATGGGGACGACTTGTTTTATGTTCGTAAACCTGCTGACAAGGATAGTGTGGGCCTGGATGCCGGGGTATTCCATTACCATATTCCGTCAAGATCGGGAAAACAGATTAGCAGCGGAAAGGGATCATATAAGCAATTTGCATTTTCAGAGGATGGAAATCAAATGATTTTCCTGGCTTATAAAGGTTCTGATAAGGAACAAAATAAAGTCCACGAGCTTTACTTTTATAGATTGGGACAAGATTCTGCGAGTACATTGATTCATAGCCAAACGGCAGGTATTCCTCAGGGTTGGCAGATTGGAGATGCTGGAAGCCTTCGCTTTACCAAGGATGGCGAACGTATTTTGCTCGGAATTGCGCCTGTTCCGCTATTGAGGGACACCACATTAGTGGAATTTGAGCATGCGAAAGTTGATATCTGGCATTGGAAAGATGATTATCTGCAAACGCAGCAACTCGTCAATCTGAGAAGGGACCAGAATCAAACTTATTTAGCCTCATATTCCTTAAATGGCGACGGGAGGGTGGTGCCTCTGGCAGATAAAGAAATGTCAAGTGTCCGAATCCCTGAGGAGGGCCCTCAAGTGTTTGGACTGGCAACAACTGATTTTGGGAGAAGAATCGAGTCGCAATGGATGACCGGGACCTTCCAGGATATTTATTTGGTGAATATTGACAATGGCAACCGGAAATTGATCAAGGAAAATGTTCGGGGGAGCATCAGCATGTCGCCTAAGGGTAAATATGTGGTTTGGTTTGACCGAATGGATGGCAATTGGTATGCTTATGCGGTTGAATCCGGTAAGCAATGGCAATTGAACCTGGGCATGTCTGTTCCTTTTGCTAATGAGGATAATGACTCGCCTGACGAGCCGGGTCCATATGGGATTGCCGGCTGGAGTGAAGATGATGGGCAGGTTTTTATCAATGACAAGTATGATATCTGGGCTTTTGATCTGGAAAAGGGTACGCACCGCTCCATTACCAACGGTTTTGGCCGGGCCAATCAGATCACATTGCGTTATCAGAACCTCAATACTTCACCTCAGGGCGGTGGATTTGGGGGGCGCTTTTTTGGAGGAGGATCGGACCCTATTGATGCATCGAAAGCTCTTTGGCTTTCTGCATTCAACCATGTGAATATGGAGAATGGTTACTTTAAAACCAATCCACGTCAAGGGCGCAATCCAGAGAAGGTGGTGATGGGTCCATACCGTTATGCCCAATCACGTGGCGCTGAGAACGTGGATATGTTTATTTATACCAAAGAAAATTACGAGCTGTCTCCAAACCTGTATGTCTCCAAAGATTTTATCAATGAGACGCAACTCAGCAACACCAATCCTCAGCAAGCCAATTATAATTGGGGAACTGCCGAATTGTTTGAATGGACTACTCCACGGGGATTCGAAGCCAAAGGAATTGTTTACAAACCTGAAGATTTCGACCCCAACAAAAAGTATCCTGTGATCGCATATTTCTATGAGATCCTATCCAATGGCTTGTATAGTTATGTGCCACCAACACCAACACCGTCCCGTTTGAACATCAGCTACTTTGTAAGTAATGGGTATGTCGTGCTGGCTCCGGATATTCATTATGAAATCGGTTATCCGGGTCGCTCTGCTGAAGAATACGTCAATTCGGGTATGAAAGCCCTTGCCGAAAATCCATGGGTTGATTCCGGCAAACTGGCGATCCAGGGACAAAGTTGGGGAGGTTATCAGGTAGCACATTTGATCACCCGTACTGATATGTATGCGGCTGCATGGTCTGGGGCACCTGTGGTCAATATGACTTCTGCCTATGGAGGAATTCGTTGGCAGTCTGGTATGAACAGACAATTTCAGTATGAGCGTACCCAAAGCCGGATCGGCGCGACACTTTGGGAAAATCCAGAGCTTTATATTGAGAACTCCCCATTGTTCTATATGCCAAATGTTACGACTCCGGTCGTTATCATGCACAATGACCAGGATGGTGCTGTGCCTTGGTATCAGGGGATTGAAATGTTTACTGCATTACGGAGATTGGGCAAACCAGTATGGATGCTCAATTATAATGGAGACGAGCATAACCTGATTCAGCGTCAGAATCGTATGGATATTCAGCGCAGACAACAACAATTCTTTGATCACTTCCTGAAAGGAAAGCCGGCAGCACCTTGGATCGAATCAGGTGTACCTGCTGTCTTGAAAGGTATTGATTGGGGTTTTGGGCAGAATTGAGAGGGATTTTTAATTCCGCAAAAACACATACATACTATCTAAAAATACCACTTCCGAGAAATGAATTCATTTCTCGGAAGTGTGTTTTCGCTGAAACACTAATCCCCAAATTTGCATGAATTTGAGGATTTGAAATTCCACAAAAACCTCTTTTTTTATGGGCTCTTTTTTTTATTGTGGGTAATGTTATATATTTGATCCGTGAACCGATTGTTTTCAATCATAAAGAATAGATATTTTATAGCAGGGTGTATCTTTGTTGTATGGATGTTGTTTTTTGACCGACATGATATCTCGACCCAATTCGATTATTACAGTCAATTAAAATCCTTGAGACAGGAAAAGGCATTTTACGAAAGTGAAATCAACAGGATCAGCCAAAATATTGTGGATCTGGAGGAAAGTACCGTAGAAATAGAACGCCTCGCACGCGAGAAGTACCAGATGAAAAAAGACGGAGAAGACGTGTTTGTCATTCTCCGCCAGGAGTAAATCTTGTCAGGAATAAATTATCTTGTCAGGAATAAATAATCGTCAGAATTTATAGGTCAGGCCTACCCCGAATGCCTGGCGTACCTGCAATGCAGGCCTTTCGGATCCGGGAATGATACTTCCGTCATTCCCTTCTCTGGGAATCAGGGTGTTATCATCATAAATCAATTGCAATGCCCCATTGACAGATATGTATTCGTTGACTTTCAGGAACAGGTTCAGCGTATAGTCCATGTCCACATTCTGCGGATCCTCCAGGTAATTGGAAAATAACTTCAATGAATTTTCAATACTAATATTTTTCATCAGCTCTGCCTTATAATAGGCATCGAAGGAAGCACCGAACTCCGTACGGAGCTTTTTGCCGGGATCCACACCAAAAGCACCTGCTGCCGAGAGGGCCTCATCTCTTACAATGATCAGTCTGGCAGATGCAGGAGATAGATTGAACCGCAGATTGTCCGACTCCTTGAATGCAATACCCGGTCCGAAGCTGAGGTAGGCGGGGGCAAAGGCACCGGAAATGACCGTCCGGTTGTTGTTATTGTCATATTGGTACCCATTGGTAAACTGGGTGTTGAAATTTGCAAAAAAGGTATAGAGCCACTTTTCCGCCGCTTTGTAGCCTAATAAGCTGTTGAGATGAAGCTGATCGTCGTTTTTCCGCCAGCCCAGTGTTTTCTGTTTCGATTGCCCATAACCGGCAATGACCTTGTTGTCCCAGTTCCAATTCTCTTTTTGGTAATTGAAATTGTAATTGAACAGCAGGTTGGCAGCGAAGGAATTGATTCCACCGGCAGACCAGTTTGAAAACGAGCTCTGATTGACCATAAAGGTATTCTCACCGGAAATTTTCCAATTTTTTTCTGTTACGGTCTCTTCCTGTGCTGACACAATGGTCACAGAAAATAAAGCCAGCACCGTCGCTAACGTTAAATTTTTTCTCATGGGGTTTTCTCTTTTGATTTTATTTTATTTCGTCAAAGATACAAAGAAGATGCCAATGTTATTATTGGTATCTGATATTCGGGCAGAATGGCTAAATTGCCTCCATCAAAACGATATAGAAAAATGTTGGAGGAATATTGATCAGATCCTGAACAGATGAAGATACACCTGATATGTATTGGCAAGACAGACGAAGCGTACCTCAACCAGGGTCTGGAGAAATACATCTCCAGATTGAAGCATTATATCAATTTTCGCTTTACCATTCTGCCTGATATCAAAAACTCCAAAAATCTATCCGTTCCAGATCAACGATTACAGGAAGCCAAAGCGATTTTAAAGCAGGTGTTGCCGGGCGACACAGTTGTTCTACTTGATGAAAAGGGAGAGCAAATGAGGTCGGTGGATTTTGCGGAATACCTGAATAAGCGGGCGCTGGCCAGTGTGCAGCAACTTGTATTTGTGATTGGCGGGCCGTATGGATTTGATGAGTCGCTTTATCTTCGTGCCCAAAAACAATTATCTCTTTCTAAAATGACGTTTTCACATCAAATGGTGCGCTTATTTTTTGTGGAACAGCTTTATAGGGCTTTTTCCATCCAAAGAGGGGAACCCTACCATCATGAATAGATGAACAGGCTTCGATTTATGGAAATTACTTATATTGTGCATCCTTATTGCAAGGGAATGCACGAACAGAACGAAGAGTTTTTATTTTTGTAAGGAGAAAAAAAGATGAAATTACCTCAAAAACGCAGATACCAATACAGAGGAGCTGATACCGGTAGCGAAAGCCGGCTCTTTTGGATCATGACTTTGATCGGTTTGGCACTGGCCTTCGCTATCATTTATTTTTTATAGGTGACCTACTTACCGTTGGCAGCTGAGCTGAACTCAGGTGTTATTCTTCAGCCTGTAGGGGTTCTGGTTCTGGTTCATCAAACAAGGGTAACTCTTTGATGATATTGTACCAGGTGATTATTTTTTTGATGTCGGAAGTATAAACCCGCGACTCTTCATGGTCTGGCGCAACTTCCCTGAAAAAATTTCGAAGCACCATGCCGTCCGATTTGGCTTCAGGAATAGAATCACTACTTTCCTTCATTTTTTTCAGGACTTCAATCAGTCTGATTTCGTCATCCTCTCCAAATATAGTAATGTCTTCCAGTGTAGCCATTTTGGTAGTAGAAATGTTTACAATTAGCCTTACTGGTTGTTGATCCAGGCTTTCAATTACAAACCCATTTTTATTCTGCCCGATCAATTTGAAAAGTCCGGGCTTTCCGGTTACAGCAACTAATCCTCTTAAATTCATTCTTCAATTATTTCGATTCCTAAAATTTTATCTCCCTCTCTGATGTCATCAATGACATCAACATTTTCTACTACTTTACCAAAACAGGTATGATGCCTGTCAAGATGGGCAGTGTTGGTACGGCTGTGGCAAATAAAGAATTGAGACCCACCGGTATCCCTCCCGCGATGTGCCATGGAAAGGACTCCTCTATCATGATATTGATTGTCTCCATCCAGCTCGCACTTGATCTCATACCCTGGTCCACCGGCTCCAGTTCCTGTAGGGTCGCCACCCTGAACAACAAAATCCGGAATGACACGATGGAATGTTATGCCGTCATAATACCCGGATTTGGCCAGCTTCAAAAAGTTTTCAACGGTTCCCGGGGTATCTGCATCGTAAAATTGGATGGTCATGTCCCCTTTTTCTGTTTTTAATATCGCTTTACTCATTTATTTCAATTTGAATGTGTTTCAATCTTGTATCGATCCAACGGATATAATTATTCTCAAATCCAATACCGGGATTGCAAAGATATGATTTCAGGGATAAAATAAAAAGACCAAACACCTCTATTTTCACTATAAAAACCACAGTAAAAATTTGTTTTAAAGAAATAAATTTGAGTATAGAGAATAAAAATGTATATTTGTTTTATAAATTGTTTTGATATGAATAAGTATAGGGCAATGAATACCTGGGATGTCCAGGACCGACCCAGAGAAAGGATGATTGAGCAGGGCCGAAGAGCTCTTAGCGAGGCTGAATTGTTGGCAATTTTGGTAGGCAGTGGTTCCCAAAACGAATCTGCGCTTGAACTATGTCGGAAAATATGGAATAAGGTGGATCAGGATATGAATTTATTGGCGAAAATGGATATTCATGATCTTTGTGAATTCAAGGGAATGGGACAAGCCAAAGCCGTCCGGATTATTGCTGCCCTGGAGCTTGGCCGCAGAAGGAAAGAGCAAAAAATAAAGCAAAGACCACTGCTGGACAGCAGCCTGAAAGTATTCGAATACCTCAAACACGTTTATATGGATTTGCTACATGAAGAATCCTGGGTTCTCTTTCTGGATGCCGGATCCCGATTGATAAAAAAGGAACTGATAGGTAAGGGGGGTGCGACATTTACACCCATGGACGTCAAAGTGGTATTGTGGCATGCACTTGATTGTAGAGCAAGTAGTATAATTATTACACATAATCATCCTTCCGGTGCGCTCAAGGCAAGTAGGGCGGATATTTATTTGACCGATAAATTGATTGCAGCTACTGAGGTTTTTGATATTTGCGTGCAGGATCATTTGATTTTTGGGGGGCAAGGTTACCTGAGTTTTCGTGACGAAGGCCTTATCGATTAGATAAAAATTCTATCTTTGCACAAAAGATAGAAACATGAAAATTTCATATAACTGGCTTAAACAATTTATTGATCTGGACCGTACACCGCAGGAGCTTTCGCTGATTTTGACCGATATAGGTCTGGAAGTAGAATCCCTTGATTTGGTTCAGTCGGTTCCAGGTGGTCTGGAAGGCCTGGTGATCGGTGAGGTGAAGTCATGTGTGCAGCATCCCAACGCCGATCGTCTGAAGGTAACGACTGTGGATGTGGGTGTTGGTGAAAATTTGCAGATTGTCTGTGGCGCACCTAATGTCACAAGTGGTCAAAAAGTGATTGTGGCCATGGTGGGCAGCACGCTATATCCTACTAAGGGAGACTCTTTTAAGATCAACAAATCTAAAATTCGAGGCGAGGTGTCTTTGGGAATGATTTGTGCCGAGGATGAAATCGGTTTGGGGGAGTCCCATGACGGGATCATGGTCCTGCCTGAATCAGTTGTGGTTGGCCAGCCTGCAAAAGACTATTTTGGCTTGCAGGATGATTATGTTTTTGAAATTGGTTTGACCCCCAATAGGGCAGATGCGGCCTCCCATTTGGGTGTGGCACGGGATATTGCTGCTTTTTTGGGAAAATCGTTTCGCTTGCCGGAATTGATAAGCAAAGATGAGAGTCACTTGGCTCCAGCTTATCCGGTGGAGGTCCAAAGCCGGGCTTCCAAAAGATATGTATCCTGCCTCATCGAGGGTATTCAAGTGGCCGAATCTCCAGATTGGCTGAAAGAGAAATTGAATGCAATCGGACTTCGGCCCATAAATAATGTGGTAGATGTCACCAACTATGTTTTGCATGGATTGGGACAGCCGCTTCACGCATTTGATGCTGCACGGATAAAAGGAAATAAAGTGGTGGTTCGTCAAGCCCATCCTGAAGAAAATTTCCTCACCCTCGATGGTGTTGAGCGAAAATTAGATCCCGGCGATCTGATGATCTGCGATGCAGAAAGCCCCATGTGTTTGGCAGGGGTTTTCGGAGGAATGGATTCTGGTGTTACGCAGAGTACCACATCCGTGTTTTTGGAAAGCGCCTATTTTGATGCGGTTTCAATTCGCAAAACATCCAAAAGACATGGCTTGAAAACTGATGCCTCGTTTAGGTTTGAAAGAGGGACGGATCCTGATATGCCGGTGATCGCCCTGAAGTATGCGGTACAATTGATACATGAAGTTGCCGGAGGCCGACAGGTAACCACCGTTTCGGATATTTATCCCGAACCTGTTTCACCTTTCCAATTTGAGGTAAATTATGCCCGGGTACAGAACCTTATCGGCAAAGCTATACCCCAGAAAGAAATACGCAGAATCATCCTGGCGCTTGGAATTGAGATCATAGAAGAGGATGAGCATACATTACAGGTGTCTGTACCTCCTTTCAAAGTAGATGTGACCCGGGAAGTAGATGTCGTCGAAGAGGTTCTCCGAATCTATGGTTATAATAATATTGAGATTGGCACCCAGTTGAAAGCCTCCCTCAATCCTTCTCCAAAGCCCGACAGAGAGCTGGTTGGCAATCAGATTGCCGACCTTTTGGTGGCCAACGGGTTTCTGGAAATTATGAATAATTCCCTGACTCATCTGGATACGGTAACGGATCCGGATACTGCAGTTCGGATCTTCAACCCATTGAGCTCGGACTTGGATACCATGCGTCAGAATCTGTTGTTTTCTACGCTTGAATCGATCGAATACAACCAGAAACGTAAACAGCCAGATCTAAAGTTGTTTGAGTTTGGAAAGTCGTATCATCTTGATGGAGAAAATTACAGGGAGCGATACCATCTGTCTCTGGCCCTGGCAGGTAGTCAGGAATACGGTCATTGGAGTAAACCTAATGAACCTGCGTCCTTTTACCACCTGAAAGCGGTTGTGGACACTATTTTGCAAAAGTTGGGCATATTCGATTTCACGGTATCGGATGCAGAGGATAAGTTCCTGTCATATGGTTTGAAATATGAAAAAAATCAGCATACAATTGTCTCCTTTGGAGCAATAGGTGAAGCTGGCTTGAAAAAAGCGGATGTAAATGGTACGGTATTTTTTGCAGATTTCGATTGGGATAGGATCCTAAAGTTAATTCGTACTCAAAGTGTTGTTTATAAGGAAATTTCCAAGTTTCCATCGGTCAGACGGGATTTGGCTCTTTTGTTGGACGATCAAATAAACTTTGAGCAATTGAAGCGGGTTGCACTGCATTCGGAGCGTAAATTTCTTAAAGGAGTGTCTGTTTTTGATGTTTATAAGGGGGATAAGCTGCCTGCAGGAAAGAAGTCTTATGCGCTGAGCTTCTTATTGCAGGATGAAGAAAAAACGCTGGACGATAAGCGCATCGATGCCATTGTTAAAAAATTAATTACTAACTTTGAAAAGGAAACAGGCGCAACAGTGCGCAGTTGATGGTTGTAAATAATTGCAATATCTTATGTCATCAGTCACTGGCAAGCTAAAGGTCATTACCCAAAATACCATGCGTATTTTGGAACAGTACAATTTTCTAAAGAAGGAAAATGACAATCTGAAGCTTGAGAACCAATCATTGACCACCGCATTGGAAGCCAGCAGGCATAAAACTCAGCAGCTGGAAGAGAAGGTAAAAGCGCTGGCTGTGGCACGGACCCTGGAAAGTAATGAAGCGGTAAGTGAAAGTGCTGACGAAACAATAAATGAAAAAATACTTGACACAAAACGAAAAATTAACGATTTTGTGCGAGAAATAGATAGATGTATTGAATTATTGAGGTGAATAACTTGGTATGGGAGAAATTTCCATCAAAATAAATATTGCTGACCGGATTTATCCTTTGAGGGTAGCGGTGGAGGAGGAAGAAATAATAAGGCTGGCGGCAAAATTGATAAACGACAGGATCAAAGAGTTTCAGGAAAATTATGCGGTCCGGGACAAACAGGATTTACTTTCCATGTGTGTCTTGCATTATGCAACGGGAATGATCAAAGCAGAGCGGAAATCCGGAGATGACGGGCAGGAAATCGCGGACAGGGTGAGTGAACTGGATCAGTTGTTGGAGGATTTTTTGAAAGGTTGATGATTCTTGTTTAATGGAATATTGGCATAACAAGTTATAATACGAATTTACCGCAGTTAAATTCGGGTTTCACTATTTTAAACTTAACGCTTCAATATCACAGCGTAAATAAGGTGTAGGTCATCTGGCTTTGTCCACCTGACCATGATCAATACGCAAATCGTGTCTATAGAAGTTTATAATACATGAAACCTGTTCAATTTAATTGCGGTTTTTTTATATAAAATTTTGGAAAGAAGATAGTTTACAACTTAAACAGACAATAGCACATAAAGTAGAATAATCAATGGACAACCTTACTATAGTTTATATTATCGGGGCTTTGATCATCGGTGTGGTGATCGGCCGCTATTTACTTCGACAGGTATTCAAAAAGCAAGAGATAGCTTCACGTCAAAAAGCAAAGCAGATTCTAAAAGAAGCGGAAAGCACGGCAGAGCATTTGAAAAAGCAACGTATGCTGGAAGCCAAGGAAAAATTTCTACAGTTGAAAGCGGAGCATGAAAAAGAGGTAAATCAACGTAATGGAACGATTAATCAACGTGAAAATAGCCTCAAACAAAAAGAA
>Ga0172382_10009111_pt1 | contig 13630 bp, 9 predicted proteins | sample Leawel138RmetaG_FD_122245 | JGI IMG/M metagenome (GOLD analysis project Ga0172382, IMG submission 122245) | Leachate microbial communities from a municipal landfill in Southern Ontario, Canada - Leachate well 138R metaG | ecosystem: Engineered > Solid waste > Landfill > Unclassified | place...
CTGCTTGGTGCGGTAACCGCTGAAATCCAGCGTCAGGGTGTCGCCCTGGTTCAGCGGACGGATGTAGTTCAGGTTCGCATACTGGCGCTTGAGCACGTCTTCCACATCCGAGGCGTACAGCGCAGCACGGATATTGTCGTTGAACTGGTAGCTACCACCCAGCACTTCGATGGAGTTCAGCTTGCCGCTGTCGCGACCGTCATCGCTCTTGCGATGCTGGGCATTGAAACGCCCGGCGTGCACGGTCAGGCCATCGATCTCGTTGGAGGTGATCATGGTGCCGGTGTAGGTCTCCGGCAGCAGACGACTGTCGTCGTGGCTCAGCACCGGCAGCGATGGGCGCTGGTCACCATAGGCCAGGACTGTCTTGGAGAAACGCGCCTTGACCGCAGCACCGGCATGGGCCACGTCTTTCTCTACATCACCGTTGTTGTCAACCATGAAGAAGTCGATACCACCAGCGCCAGCGCGACCACGACCGCTATCCAGACGTACGCCATACATACCAAAAGCGTCTACGCCCACGCCTACGGTGCCACGGGTGAAACCAGAGGTGAAAGTCAGCACACCCGCCTGGCCCCACTCGGCCTTGTCCGGATCACCGTTTCGGTAGTCACGGTTCATGTAGGCATTACGCAGGAACAGATCGAGACTGCTGTCTTCGACAAAACCATTGGAATCCGCCTGGCTGGCAGCCAGTGCGGGAACGGAGGTCATCAGGGCCAATGCAATGGCGCTCAGTTTGTACTTGGTCATTTTGGATGCCATAGATGCTGTTTTATTTAGTGTGAGAGACCCGTGACCGGCTCACGGAAGCTGTAACGGGATGGTCACGCATTATCCATATTCTGGGGGGCTTGCCTAGCGGCAGCGCCGCGGGAGCGACATTCGGACGCGATTCGGCACTGGCTCCAGACCGGTCATCGAGCAATAGTTACGAGTCTCTGAATTGGCCGTGCTCAACAAGCCGCAGGTTGATTCTGTTGCGTTGCAGGTAGCTTTCCTGGTGTCTGTTCGTGTGACCACTGACGCTGAAACGGGAAAACCACCGGCCGGTTGCCCGGCCGATGGCGACGCATTGTCACAAAATTATGCGGAGATCGGTGTGCGCCAGTCATCAGAACCGGAAGTTCCGGATACTTCGTGGGTCCAGATGATCTTGCGGTAAGTGAAGTAGACATCTTCCAGATGAGTGAAATGCGCCAGATTCGGGTCCTGGCAGTTCGGCATGCGCGACTGCACATCAACGATGATCGCGTCTTCCAGTTCGATGGTGAAGTAGTGCTCCTGGGTACCGGTGGCGGAGGTGCGATACCACTCCAGACGGCACTTGCTCAGGCGCTCGCCAGACGTCAGCGCATTGAAGACCAGCGGTGACGACTTGTCGAACACCTTGGTGATCATCAGCGGCTTGTGCACCCGCTGGCCGGTCGGCTGGCCAGACTGCGGATCACGGGGAATGATGACTTGATGATCAAAGGCCTGGACCAGGATCTGATCTTCATGACCTTCCTGGAAAATATTGCCGACCGAATCCTCGGTGAAGGTGCCGGCGGTGATCAGGCCCTGCTTGGTGCCCTCGATGGTCATGTATGCGGGTGTTGGCATGTCGCTCTCCTTGCCTGGAAAAAGGGACCAGTACGCGGTCCGGGAATTCCATACGGAGCAAGCCCTGTGCCATGAATTATTTTTATCAACAATATCAACAAGATAAGAAAACATAGCCGGATACGGATAACGCCTATAATCACAAACTGTGAACCGGTCTGCCTTTTCCTGTGCAACTCTTTGCACAGCCATGCGCAACAACTTGCACAACTTCCTGAGGAGCATAAGAATCAATGACCCCAGCCATTAACCTACTCATTTGTCCACAAGCAGATGCGCAATAAGTTGCGCAATCACACCGTCTTGCAGACAAGCAAAAAGAGCAGTCATCAATCCTCTCGAATCATGTAATACATATAATCCGCATCATTTGTGCACATCAAACACAGCACGCCCCATAATACTGGCAAGTCCTCATCGGCCTATCTGCAAAATAGAGCCCGGTGCGTCTCGACAGCAGCATCAGCCCCACAGAGTTACCGAACAGCTGCGAAAATGTGACCAATCTCACACAAAATCAATAAAAATCACTTTTTGGCGTCAAACCGATGACAAGTCCAGCACGCTCGACAACATGATCCGAGGGTATCTTCCCAAAACGCCAAACAGCTCACACAACTCGACTTGTCCCGAACGGACATAGACTCTAGAGTTCGCTCCGGAAGCAAATTGCGCAATAACTTGCACAAAACACCGAGCCAACTAAAAGCACCATCTCCCAGATTTATTTATATATCCGACGTCCGATTGCACAACACCATGGCAATTCACGAAGTCTCGCCAACATACACTTTCACGGAACGATGAGTCGTCAATGCTTGCTACTCGATACACATCACTGGCCACCAGCCCCATCAGCGAAGATGATTTCGCCGGGCCGGATGTGCGGTATACAAGCGAATTCGAGGCGATTGAGTCAGCACTGGAAAAGGCCGGCTCGATACACAGCGATGAGGGACCGGATTGGCAGGCGATCGTGGTCCAGGCTGAGCAGATACTGCAAAGCCTGTCGAAGGACCTGCGTGTGGCCTGCTGGTTGACCTGGGGCCTGTATCGCAGTGAAGGTCTGAATGGGCTGCAGGCCGGCGTCGCCATGCTCGACACCCTGATGCAGCACTGGGACAGCCTGCACCCACGCAAGGACAGAACCCGCAGTGCCGCTTTCGGCTGGTTTGCCAACCGGCTCGAGACAGCCATGCCCGAGTTGCTGACGGCAGACAGTACCGCTCCCGTATTCCAGCACCTGCACGACGGCCTTCACAGCCTCGACCGCCATCTGCAGGGCGTACTGGGTGAGCAGGCGCCCCTGTTACAACCGCTGTGCAGGCAGTTGCACAACCAGATCGGCAAGAACAGTGGCACCGCACCTGCCAGCAGCAACACGACATCCCCTGTCCCGCCCGAGGTCGGCCCGCCTGATCGCTTGCCCGATGCGCCTCTTGCGACAAGCACTTCGCAGATAGTCGAGTCCATCTCCAGTCCCAGGGATGCCCACAAGACATTGCGCGCCCTGCAGGAGCAGAGCCGTTCACTCTGCCAGTGGTGGCAAGCCCAGTCCGTCGTTGATCCGCGCGCGATCAGCCTGGCACGTACCGTCCTCTGGCTGCCGATCGAAGCCCTTCCGGAACATGATGGCCAAGGCAAGACAGGACTCAGAGGGCTGCCGGCCGACCGCTTGAAGAGCCTCCAGGATCGTCTGCACCAGGGCCAGCCGGCGGAACTGCTGCGCGAGATCGAAAACAGTCTGGCCCGCTCGCCGTTCTGGCTGGACGGTCAGTACCTGGCCTGGCACTGCCTCGACGAACTCAAGGCAGAAAGCGCCAGGCAGGAAATCGAACAGCATCTCGGCAGCTTTCTCAAACGCCTGCCGGGCATCGAGAAGCTGCAGTTCTTCGACGGCACGCCGTTCGCCAGTCAGCAGACCCTCGGCTGGATCAGCAGCAACATCCTGCCGGACAACGCAGGCGCGGACAGCTGCAGCAACGCAGTGGCGCCTGCCCTCGACGAACCCTGGGAAGCCGCCCTTGCGGAGTCATGCAACCTGCTGCACCAGGATGGATTGAAGGCGGCGATGGCCCCGCTGAAAGCTGGCATCGATACCGCACGGGGCGGCCGGGCGCATCTGCATTGGCAACTGGCGACTGCTCGCCTGTGCTTGCAGGCGGGCAAGCATGAGCTGGCCAGAAACATCCTCGAGGGTCTGGAACACACACTGCGGGAGCTGCAATTGGCGAGCTGGGAGCCGCAGTTGCTGGTGCGCGTCATGCGCCTGCTACTGAAAAGCCATGAACTGCAGGGCGCCGGCAAAACCGTGCGCCAGCGCCGCGAAGAGATTCTACAACGGTTGTGCCACCTCGACTTCGAAGTGGTGCTTGAGCAGGCCCTCGGGCCATAACGGAACAGGAGAACGAAAATGGCCAAAGACGGCTCGGTAGCACCCAAGGAACGTGTCAACGTCACCTTCAGTCCGGACACCAACGGCGCTCAGGAAGAAATCGAGCTGCCTCTGAAGTTGATGGTGCTGGGTGATTTCACCCAGCGCGAGGACGAGCGGAAGATCGAGGAACGCCAACCGATCTCGATCGACAAGCACAACTTTGACGAGGTCCTGGCCAAGCAAGAACTCAACCTCAGCTTCAACGTGCCCAACCGTTTGCAGGACGATGCCGGCAACGAGGACCTGACGGTCAACCTGCGCATCAATTCGATGAAGGACTTCAACCCCGCCAATCTGGTCGAGCAGGTTCCCGAGCTGCACAAGCTGATGGAGCTGCGCGATGCACTGGTAGCGCTGAAAGGCCCTCTCGGCAATGCACCGGCATTTCGCAAGGCCATCGAAAGCGTGCTCAGCGACGACGACTCGCGCGAGCGCATTCTGAATGAGTTGGGCCTGGCCGCCCAGCAGACCCTGGACTCCTGAGACAAGGACGCTTGCCATGACCACCCAAACCGCACTGGAAAGCACCCAGAGCAGCAGCGAAGACAGCATTCTCGATCGCATCATCGCTGAAACTCGGCTGAACCCGGAAGACGAAGCCTACGGTATCGCCAAGCGCGGCGTTTCCGCCTTCATCGAGGAGTTGCTGAAGCCGCAGAACGACAAACAGCCGGTCAAGAAGGCGCTGGTTGACCGCATGATCGCCGAGATCGATGCCAAGCTCAGCCAGCAGGTGGATGCCATATTGCACCACACCAGCTTCCAGGCACTGGAATCCTCCTGGCGGGGGCTCAAGTTGTTGGTCGACCGGACCGACTTTCGCGAGAACACCAGGATCGAACTGATCAATGTATCCAAGCAGGATCTGCTGGAGGATTTCGAGGACAGCCCCGACATCGTCCAGTCCGGCCTGTACAAGCATGTCTACACTGCCGAATACGGTCAGTTTGGTGGGCAACCGGTCGGTGCGCTGATTTCCAGCTACTACTTCGATCCCAGCGCGCCGGATATCAAGACCCTGCAGTACGTTGCCACGGTAGCCAGCATGGCCCATGCGCCCTTCATCGCGTCGGCCGGCCCCAAGTTCTTCGGCCTGGAGAGCTTCAATGGCCTGCCCGATATCAAGGACCTCGAGGACCATTTCGAAGGTCCCCAGTTCGCCAAGTGGCAGTCCTTCCGCGAGCGCGACGATGCCCGCTACGTCGGCCTGACCCTGCCGCGTTTCCTGCTGCGCACCCCCTATGATCCGGAGGAAAACCCGGTCAAGAGCTTCGTCTACAAGGAAAACGTTTCCGCTAGTCATGAGGACTACCTGTGGGGCAACACCGCTTTCGCCTTCGCTACCCGCCTGACCGAAAGCTTCGCCAAGTACCGCTGGTGTCCCAATATCATCGGCCCGCAGAACGGCGGCGCGGTAGAGGACCTGCCGCTGCATCGCTTCGAAAGCATGGGCGATATCGAAACCAAGATTCCGACTGAAGTGCTGGTCTCCGACCGCCGCGAATACGAACTGGCTGAACAAGGCTTCATCGCCCTGACCATGCGCAAGGGCAGCGACAATGCCGCCTTCTTCTCCGCCAATTCGGCGCAAAAGGCCAAGTTCTTCGGCAACAGCGAGGAAGGCAAGAACGCCGAACTCAACTTCCGTCTCGGCACACAACTGCCCTACCTGTTCATCGTCAACCGCCTGGCCCACTACCTCAAGGTGTTGCAGCGTGAGCAGATCGGCGCCTGGAAGGAGCGTACCGATCTGGAGCTGGAACTGAACAAATGGATCCGCCAGTACGTCGCCGATCAGGACAACCCGAATCCGGAAGTGCGTGGCCGCCGGCCGTTGCGTGCTGCACAGATCAAGGTCGCCGATGTGGCGGGTCAGCCGGGCTGGTACCGCGTCAGTCTCAGCGTACGGCCACACTTCAAGTACATGGGCGCCGACTTCACCCTGTCGCTGGTAGGCAAGCTGGACAAGGAGTAACGCGCAATGAGCTATGGCAGCCTGTTTGAACGCCTGGCCGGAGAAGCCGGACAACGCAGCGACCTGGCGCAGCCGGATGCCGTTGCGGCTTCCGTGTCGCGGCACCTGACGCGCATGCTCAGTACCCGGGCTGGCAGCGTGCAGACCCTGCCCGATTACGGGCTGCCTGATCTCAACGACATGCGCCTGTCCGTACACGACGCACTGCAACAGGCGCGTACCGCGATCGAACGCTTCATCGAACGCCACGAACCGCGCTTGCACGGTGTGCGCGTGACCGCCCTGCCACGCAAGCATGATCCGCTCTGTCTGGCATTCGCCATTGAAGGGATAGTGGATGCGGGTGGTCAGCGCAGGAAAATCAACTTTTCCGCCAGCCTCGACGGCAGCGGCAAAGTCCAGGTTCAGTAATCGGAGTCAGGGATAGTCGCGTGTCATTCAATCACTACTACCAGAGCGAGCTGACTGCCCTGCGCCAGATGGGCAAACGCTTTGCCGAACGCAGCCCGGCGCTGGCCCCCTTTCTCGGCCAGAGCGGCAAGGATCCGGATGTCGAGCGGCTGCTCGAAGGTTTCGCGTTCCTTACCGGGCGCCTGCGGCAGAAGCTGGATGACGAACTACCCGAGCTGACCCATTCGCTGATGCATCTGCTGTGGCCCAACTACATGCGCCCACTGCCAGCCTTCAGCATGCTGCAGTTCGATCCGATCAAGCGCACCGGCCCTGCCGTGCGGGTAGCCCGCGATACCCCGGTCGAGTCCCGCGCGGTCCAAGGCGTCAACTGCCATTTCCGCACCACCAGCGAAGTCGACATCCTGCCGTTGCAGCTCAGTCAACTGGATTATTCGGTCAAGGGCGAAGGCGCGCTGCTCAGCATGACGCTGTCCATGGTCTGCGAGGGCAACCTGGGCGACCTGGCCCTGCAACGCCTGCGCCTGCATCTGGCCGGTGAACGCTATATCAGTCAGATGCTGTATCTGGGCCTGCTGCGTCAGCTTGACGATATTCAGCTGGTGCTGCTGGACAAGCAGGGCAAGGCGCTGGACTTGCCTGCAGGAAAACTGCGGATTAGCGCCGAGCAGGTGCAGCCAGGCGGTTTCCATGACGACCAGGCACTGATCCCCTACCCGCTCAATACCTTCAGCGGCTACCGTTACCTGCAGGAATATTTCGCGTTCGAGGAGAAATTCCTGTTCGTCGATATCAACGGCCTCGACTGCCTGAAGGGCGTGGACACAGACCTGCTGAAGCAGGCCTGTGGGCTGGAGCTGCGCTGCAATATCCGCAAGGCCGGAAGCCAGCGTATCCGGCCGACGCTGGACAATGTCCGCCTGTACTGCACACCGGTGGTCAACCTGTTCAGTCACGATGCCACGCCGATCCGCCTCGATGGCCGCCAGGACCATTATCTGCTGCGCCCTGCCGAGTATCCCCATCATCAATGCGGCGTCTATGCCGTCGAGCGGGTGATCGGTTGGAAGCCCGGCGGCATGGGCCATGAAGAGTACGTGGCGTTCGAGTCCTTCGAACATGATCGCAGCGTCGGCATCAGCGAACCCAAGCCGTACTACAGCCTGCGTCAGTATCCGTCGATGCAGGGTGATGGACTGGAGACCTACCTCAGCTTCGGGGCACACAGCAGCGATCTGCACGAAACGCTATCGATCGAGCTGATCTGCACCAACCAGAACCTGCCCAGCCAACTTGGCCTCGGCGATATCTGCTGCCTGAGCGAGGATACCCCTGACTTCCTGAGCTTCCGCAATATCAGTGCGGTGACCTCCAGTTACGCCCCGCCGCTGGACAGCGATTTTCTGTGGAAGCTGATCAGCAACATGTCGCTCAACTACCTGTCACTGGCCAATGTCGAGGCACTCAAGGTCATGCTGCAGAGCTACGACCTGCCCCGCCATTACGACCAGCATGCCGCCCGCATCGGGCAGCGCCGGCTCGATGGCCTCAGGCATATCAGCCATAGCCATGTCGACCGCCTGCATCTCGGACTACCGGTTCGCGGCATACGCACGGAACTGGAAATGGATGCTGACAACTATCTGGGCGAAGGCGACCTGTTTCTGTTCGCCTCGGTACTCAATGAATTCTTCGCACTTTACGCCAACCTCAACTCGTTTCACGAGCTGCGGGTCAGGACCACACAGGGAGAGCGGTATCAATGGACGCCACGCATGGGGTTACAGCCCCTGCTTTGAGCAGACTGGGCCGCACCATTCGCGAGTACAGCCTGTTCCAGGGTGTCATGCTGGTTCTGCAACAGCTGCGTGAAGCGCATCCGGAGCTGGATGACGAAGCGCTGTATGAGCGCCTTGAATTCCAGGCCAACCCCAGCCTGGGGTTTCCCGGTACCGATATCGAACGCATCGAGTTCTTTCGCGAGCATGGCGAGCTGCGTGCACGCATGCGTATCAACCTGATCGGCCTGTTCGGCTCGAGTTCACCGCTGCCGGCGTTTTATAGCGAGCAGGCGTTGGGTGACAGCCTGAGCGGTAACCCGACTCGCGATTTCCTCGATCTGTTCAACAATCGCTTGCAGCGCCTGATGCTGCCGATATGGCGCAAGTACCGCTACCACAGCCGCTACCGCGAAGGCGCGACCGACAATGTATCGGCCCAGCTGTTTGCATTGATCGGCCTCGGCCATCCGGCCCTGCGCGACACCGGTGAACTCAACTGGAAGCGCCTGCTGCCCTATCTGGGTCTGCTGAGCATGCGCGCCCAGTCCGCAGCATTGCTGGAGGCCGTGCTGCGCTACTACTTCAAGCACCGCAGCATGCGTATCGAGGAATGCATCGAACGCCAGGTCAGCATCGACAGCGAACAGCAGAACCGCCTCGGCCAGGCCAACCATCAGCTCGGCAGCAGCCTGGTGCTGGGTGACCGCATTCGTGACCGCAGCGGCAAGTTCCGTATTCATATCGGCGAGCTCGACTGGGAGCGCTTTCATGATTTCCTCCCTACCGGCAAGGCGTACAACCCGCTGCTGACACTGCTGCGCTTCTGTCTGCATACCCCGCTGGCCTATGACATCCGTCTGCAGTTGCGCCACGAAGCGATCCATCCGCTGCATCTGGCCAGCGACAACCACTGCCGACTGGGTTGGACCAGTTGGCTCGGGCAGGTCCAGAGCAACCCCGCGGTCACCCTGGCCGGACGAAACAAGGATTGATTCACATGATTACCCTGGATATCCAGAAACTGGTTCAGGCACTGGACAGCCACAGCCGGCGCGATCTTGAAGCCGCCGCCGAACGTTGCCTGATGCGCAGCGCCAGCAAGGTGCAGATCGAAGATCTGCTGCTGGTCCTGCTGGAGCGCCAGGACAGCCTGTTGAGCAAAGCGCTGCTGGATGCCGAGGTCGATATCGACGGCTTCCGCGATCTGCTACAACCACGCGGCGAGGGCGACGGCAGCCGCAGTCCAAGCTTCGCGCCGGAGCTGGTGCAATGGCTGCAGGACGCCTTGCTGGTCGCCACCCTGGAGCTGGGCCAGAACAGCATTGACCAGGCTGCCCTGCTGCTCGGCCTGCTGCGCAACCCGATACGCTATGCCGGCAGTCGCTACCAGCCGATGCTCGACAGCATCCGCAGCGAACGGCTGAGCGACTATGCGCGTGCCGCACAGACGTCACCCACCGCCCCGACAACCGCGCACGACTCGGCCTTGGCCCGCTTCACCCATGACATCACCCGGCAGGCCCGTGAGGGTAAACTCGACCCGGTGCTGTGCCGTGACCAGGCCCTGCGGCAGATGATCGATATCCTCGCTCGGCGACGCAAGAACAACCCCATCGTGGTTGGTGAGGCTGGCGTCGGCAAGACCGCCATCGTCGAGGGCCTGGCCCTGCGCATCGCCGCTGGCGAAGTACCCGAAGCACTGCGTGGCGTCGAACTGTTGTCACTGGATCTGGGATTGCTGCAGGCCGGCGCCAGCATCAAGGGCGAGTTCGAGCGTCGCCTGCAAGGCGTGATCGATGAGGTCAGGAGCTCCGCCAAACCCATCATCCTGTTCATCGACGAGGCCCATACCCTGATTGGCGCCGGTGCCCAGGCCGGGGCATCGGATGCGGCGAACCTGCTCAAGCCGGCGCTGGCACGCGGCGAACTGCGCACCATAGCCGCCACCACCTGGAGCGAATACAAGAAATACTTCGAAAAGGACCCGGCACTGGCCCGCCGCTTCCAGCCGGTACAACTGCACGAGCCGACGCCAACTGAAGCCATCACCATCCTGCGCGGTCTGGCACCACTGTATGAACGCAGCCACGGCGTCTATCTGCGTGATGATGCCGTGGTTGCCGCCGCCGAGCTGTCCGCCCGCTATCTGGCAGGCCGTCAGTTGCCGGACAAGGCCGTGGACGTGCTGGATACCGCCTGCGCCCGGGTGCGTATAAGCCTGGCCTCAGCACCCGAGGCCATCGAACGGCTGCGCAGCGACATCACCGAAGGCGAGCGTCAATTGCTTGCCCAGCAGCGTGACCAGGACGCCGGCCTGCAGCAGGAGCCCGGCCTGATCACACAGTTGCAGGACCGTCTGCAGCAAGCCCGCGAACGATTGCTCGACTTGCAGAACGACTGGGAAAACCAGCGTGAACTGGCCAGCCGGTTGCTGGAACTGCGCCAGCGGTGCGCCGAAGCGCGTCAAATCGCAGCCAACCCCGACCACACAAGTGGCGACAGCGAAGTGCACCAAGAGCGCGGCGCAGAGGCACAGACCGAACCGGCCGAGCTCACCCGGCTGGAAGCGCAACTGACGGAACTGCACGCCACCCTGCAGGCAGTCCCTGCCAGCCGGCGACTGGTCAGCCACGAAGTCTGCCCACGACTGGTTGCGGAAGTCATCAGTCACTGGACCGGCGTACCCGTGGCGCAGCTGGCACGCGAGCACAACAGCAAGGTAGCCAGCTTCGCCGATGACCTGCGCCAACGCATTCGCGGTCAGCAGCAGGCGGTGGTGGCGCTGGATCGTGCCATGCGCGCCACAGCAGCCGGCCTGAACAATCCCGAAGCGCCGGCCGGGGTGTTTCTGCTGGTCGGCCCCAGCGGCGTTGGCAAGACCGAAACCGCCCTGGCGCTGGCCGACCTGTTGTATGGCGGCGAACGCTTCCTGACCACCATCAACATGTCCGAATTCCAGGAAAAGCACAGCGTCTCGCGCCTGCTGGGCGCGCCGCCCGGCTACGTCGGCTACGGCGAGGGTGGCATGCTCACCGAAGCGGTACGGCAGAAGCCCTACTCGGTAGTGCTGCTCGACGAGATCGAGAAAGCCGACCCGGATGTGCTCAACGTGTTCTACCAGATCTTCGACAAGGGCGTGGCCAATGACGGTGAAGGACGCGAGATCAACTTCCGCAACACCCTGATCCTGATGACCTCGAACCTGGCCAGTGAGCAGATCAGCCAACTGTGCGCACAAGGCGAACGGCCAAGCGCCGAGGACCTCGAACAGGCCATCCGCCCCACCCTGAGCCGGCATTTCAAACCGGCCTTGCTGGCACGCATGCGTGTCGTGCCCTACTACCCGGTCGATGGCGATGTTCTGCGCGAGCTGATCGGGCTCAAGCTGGAACGCTTCGCCAGCCGCCTGCAACGACGCCAACTGGGTTTCAGTCATTGTCAGGGACTGGTCGAGCATTTCGCCGAGCGCTGCCGGTACGGCGACAGCGGTGCACGTCTGATCGATCACCTGATCGACCAGCAATTGCAGCCCCGCATCGTTGATCAATTGCTCGACAGGATGGCCGCTGGCAGCACACTGCGCCATGTGCACGCCACCCTGGACGACGAAGGAGCACTGACCTGTGACTTCGCTTAAGTTGCCGGCACTGTTCGACCACCTGGCGCAGCCATTGCTTTATGCCGAGAACCTGCTGGCACATTTCGCCGCGCTGGCGCACAGCCGCGACAGCCATCGGCTGCAGGAGCGTCTGGCCGAGGCCGCCAGCGCCCTCACCGACTGTCCATTGGCTCAGCTGTATCTGCTGGATGTCACCCATACCCAGCTGACCCTGGCGGCGGAGTGGCTGGATGGGCAGCGTTATGAAAGGGAAACCGACAGTCTGCCCAGCGATTACCACGACCAGCAGCTGCTGCAATATTGCCTGTGCCAGAATCAGCCGCTGCATGTCGAACACCTCGACGGCAGCCTCTATGCCACGCCGTTTCTGCCTGCCAGCGTCAACGACTGGCGCAGTCTGCTGTGCCTGCCGCTGCTGGACGACCAGCAGCATGTCGCCGGACTGCTGCTGTTGGCCAGCCGCCAAGCCCGGCAGTTGCAGGGCTATATCGACTCTCTGAGGTTGCTGGGCAACTTCGCCATGCACCAACTGCAATTGCTGCAACAGGTGCAGCCGGAGCAGGTTCCCCACGTCAGTGCACCCACCGTACCGGCCCTGGCTCGCAGTTACGGCCTGCTTGGCGAGAGTCCGGCCATGCAGGCCGTCTACCAATTGATCAGCAAGGTATTGCACAACCCGGTTACCGTGCTGATCACCGGGGAAACCGGCACCGGCAAGGAACTGGTCGCCCGTGCCATCCACGATTATGGATCGCGGCGCAGCCAGGCCTTCATCGCGCAGAACTGCGCCGCCGTACCCGAGCATCTGTTGGAAAGCGAGCTGTTCGGCTATCGCAAAGGCGCTTTTACCGGCGCCGACAAGGACCATAACGGACTGCTCGACAGTGCCGATGGCGGCACCCTGTTCCTCGATGAAATCGGTGACATGCCAATGCCGCTGCAGGCCAAGCTGCTGCGCGTACTGCAGGAAGGTGAGATTCGTCCGCTGGGCAGCAACGATACGCACCAGATCGATGTGCGCATCGTCGCGGCAACCCACCAGGACCTACAGGACATGGTTCGTGAAGGACGGTTCCGCGAAGATCTTTACTATCGCCTCACCCACTTCCCGATCGAACTGCCACCGTTGCGGGAGCGCGGCGACGATATCCAGTTGCTGGCCCGTCGGTTCGTCGAGGATGCCTGCTGTTTTCTGCAGCGTACCCCCTGCTATTGGGCTGATGCCGCGCTGGAGCAACTCGGCAGCTACCACTTTCCCGGTAACGTACGCGAGCTCAAGGGCATGATCGCCCGCGCCCTGCTGCTGTGCGATGGCAACCTGTTGCTGCCCGAGCACTTCAATCTTCCTGCCGACGCCGGGCAACCCACCGGAATGAGCCTGCGCGACCGATTAGAACGGGTCGAACGCAATCTGCTGCTCGACTGCCTGCAGCGCAACCAGGGCAACCAGACCAACGCCGCCAGCGAACTGGGATTGCCGCGCCGCACCCTGCTGTACCGCATGCGGCGCCTGAACATCAGCCCGGCTGATCTGAAATCCAGGGAGAGGAACCATGTTCAATCCGGCCAATGAAGCCCATTTCACCCTGAGCCTGCCCGGCCTCGAACACGACTTCAAGGTACTGGCCTTCCAGGCCCGCGAAGCGATCAGCCAATGCTATCGCATCGAACTGCAACTGGTCAGTGAACAGCCCGACCTGGACCTGGAAAGCCTGCTGCACCACACCGCCTGGCTCGACCTGGGCAACGGCACCGGCCTGCACGGCCTGATCCATCACGCTGCCATCGGCGAATCCGGC
>Ga0172382_10009112_pt1 | contig 13628 bp, 10 predicted proteins | sample Leawel138RmetaG_FD_122245 | JGI IMG/M metagenome (GOLD analysis project Ga0172382, IMG submission 122245) | Leachate microbial communities from a municipal landfill in Southern Ontario, Canada - Leachate well 138R metaG | ecosystem: Engineered > Solid waste > Landfill > Unclassified | place...
TAGGAAGACCTATAAACTTTCACTCTTATGTATCAGGGGTAGCAGGTCCTGATATTGCAGTTATGTTTGCAGAAGAAGGAGTAAATGGAGCCCATCAAGACCCCCAGTACAATGTTTTATATAGAAATGTTAATATGATTAGAAGCTTTGTTGATGCATGTGAAGCAAAGAAAGTCATGGTTTGGGCAGACATGTTGCAAATAGACGGAGCGCATAATGCAAATGCTACCGCTATGAAAGCCTGGAAAGTCATGCCTGAACTTATGGTGCAGCATGCTATAAACTCCGCTTTTTCTAGAAAAATTGGTATGAAACCTGAAAATATAGCTTTATCAACTGTACCGCCGACAGGTACACCTGCACCATGTATGAGATTGGATTTACCCTATGCGGTAGCACTTAGAGATTTCTTTAGTGAATACAAAATGAGAGCGCAACAAAACACTAAATATATGGAATCTGATGCAAAAGAAGCTACAGTTACTCATACCCTCAATATGATAGTTTCCAGACTTACAAGTGCTGATATTCAATCCACTATAACTCCTGACGAAGGAAGAAATGTGCCGTGGCATTATTACAATATCGCTGCTTGTGATACCGCTAAACAAGCTTTAAACGGTATGGATGGCTTGAGAGAAATGGTTAAAATAGATAGAGATGGCATCTTGGGTGAAGATGTTAGAGAGATAAAAGAAAGAGCAGTACTTTTCATGGAAGAAATCCTCGAAGTTGGCGGATACTTCAAGGCTGTTGAAGATGGTTTCTTTATTGATAGCGGCAACTATCCTGAAAGAAATGGTGATGGTATACCAAGACAGATAGATGGCGGTGTTGGTGTTGGTATGATATTTGAAAGAGATGAGGACTACTTCGCACCCGTATCTGTTCACTATGGATATAATTGTATACCTGAAGGATTAGAAAAGGCATCTGATGCAATAGGTGGAGATACCTTTGAAAACCCGTCTAAAATTGTTTATATTGATGAATTAGATGAGTTAGACAATGTAAATGTAAGGTTAGAAGAATTAGAAAAATACTATGATACCAATATTGTAAAACCTGAAGTTGAATGGAGAGCGGACGGTGTTGTAGCTATTACAATATTCTTACCTTTGGACGAAAGAACAGCTGAATTTGCCGCAATCAAATGCGGAGAAAACATGGGATTAGAGGATGTTACAGTAATTCATAAGAACGTTATGCATCCTGCAGAAGGTACTTTAGTTGAAATAAAGGGCAAAGTAAAATTTGATATCAATGTTGATGAACTAGTAATACCCGAAAAAGAACCTGTACTATCCGAAGAAGAAGTACGAAATGCTATTGCAGAAGAACCTCTGTTTGTAGTCGCTGCCACAGTTGGAGAAGACGAACACTCTGTAGGACTAAAAGAAACTTTGGATATAAAACACGGCGGTATTGAAGGTTTCGGAGTTAAATATCTATATTTAGGGACTTCCTGTCCGGTTGAAAAGCTTGTTGATGCGGCAATAGAAACAAAAGCAGATGCCATACTTGCAAGTACGATTATCACTCATGACGATGTTCATATTAAAAATATGAAGAAAATTCATGAACTATGTGTTGAAAAAGGTATCAGGGACAAAATTATACTGGCAGTCGGCGGTACTCAAGTAACAAATGAAATAGCAAAAGAAGCAGGTATGGATGTAGGTTTTGGACGAGGTACACATGGAATAGAAGTAGCTAGCTACCTTGTTAAAAAGAGAAGGGAAGCAAAAGAAGGAAATGAAAATTGATGTACTGGTTGCAGAGATAGGAAGTACTACCACTGTAGTAAATGCTTTCCATGGAATTGGGACTCCCTGCCCAAAGTTTATTGGGCAGGGGCAGGCCCCTACTTCCGTATTGGAAGGTGATGTTACTATAGGACTAAAGGGAGCCGTTGAAAGCCTAAAAAAGCAGCTTGATGTCGATAGTATTGAATACTCGGAAATGCTTGCAACGAGCAGTGCAGCAGGTGGCTTAAGAATGACCGTACACGGTTTAGTATACGATATGACTGTCAGGGCAGCAAGGGAAGCTGCACTAGGTGCCGGCGGTATAATTAAAATGGTTACTGCAGGCAAATTAAGAAGACTGGATTTAAAAAAGATAGTCGATATTAAACCGAATATAATATTAGTTGCCGGCGGTGTTGATTACGGTGAAAGAGAAACTGCTTTGGATAATATGGAAAAGATAGTTTCTTTAAACCTTAATATACCTATTATTTATGCCGGTAATATAGAAAATTCAGATGAAGTCTCTTTAATATGCGAAGAAGCCGGTATTAAACTTTATTTAGTTGATAATGTTTACCCACGAATAGATTTTTTGAATATTGAACCTACAAGAAAAGTCATTCAAGAAGTTTTTGAAGAACACATTATACATGCATCCGGTATGACTACAGTCAGAGATATGGTTAACGGACCAATAATACCTACACCGGGGGCTGTTATGGAGGCAGCAAGACTGTTAAAAGAAAGCATAGGCGATTTGGTTGTCTTTGATGTAGGCGGAGCCACAACAGACGTGCATTCAGTAACAGAAGGCTCCGAAGAAATAAATAAACTCTTGATAAGTCCCGAACCCTATGCAAAAAGAACTGTTGAAGGCGATTTAGGTGTATTTATTAATCAAAAACATATAATTGAAAAAATAAACAGATCTGAATTGGAAGAAGAATTCGAAAATGTAGAAGAATTAGTAGCAAGTGCCAATCCCATTCCTGAAACTGAAATAGAAAAAAGGTTTATCGAAAGGCTCGCTAAAGAGGCGGTACTTATCTCTTTAGCAAGACATGCAGGTAGGCTAAGATATATTTACGGACCTTCCGGCAAAAAAACAATTGCTGAAGGTAAGGATTTATCAAATATCAAATATATAATAGGAACAGGGGGAGCATTAACCCGTTTACCAAATAATATAACGGTTCTAAAAAGCGCTGCCGGACGGGGCAAAGGTTTGGAACTTTACCCCGGTAAAGAAGCTGAGATTTTAATAGATAAGTTTTATATTTTTGCTTCCTTGGGAGTTTTATCTAAAAAATACCCGGAGGAGGCCGTACTTCTCATGAAAAAAAGTATTGGATATGAAGATTAATAATGGATGTTAGGAGGGGAAAAATGTCATATCCTTCTCTAAAAATTGATGTCAAAAAGCTGGAGCATAATACAAGAATACTTGTAGATAGGTGTGCAAAACATAATATAAGTGTGGCGGCAGTTTCAAAAGTTTTTTGTGCATTACCGGAATTAGTTGAAGCAATGATTCGAGGCGGTGCTTCTTATATAGCAGAATCCAGAATAGAAAATTTGAAAAAGATAGAGCACTTGAATATACCAAAAATTCTACTAAGAATCCCCATGCTTTCAAATGTTGATGACGTAATCAAATATGCAGATATAAGCTTAAACTCTGAATACACAGTTATTAAAGCCTTATCCGAAGCCGCATTGAAACACGGTATGACACATGATATCATTTTGATGGTTGATTTAGGTGATTTGCGTGAAGGCGTATGGATGGATGATGCTGTAGAATTTGTTGATAAATTGATTGGCTTAAAGGGAATTAATCTTAAGGGTATAGGGACAAATCTCACCTGTTACGGTGCAGTTATACCAAAGGTGGATAATTTATCAAAACTACTGGAAATTGCTAAAGCCATTGAAGATAAACATAGTATTAAACTTGATATAATATCCGGTGGAAATTCAAGCAGCATATATCTTATTGATGATGGGAGCATACCCAAAGGTATCAATAATGTTAGGCTCGGTGAATCCATTGTTTTAGGAAATGAAACTGCTTATGGCAATAGAATAAAAGACTCTTATAATGATTGTTTTGTCCTTTCAGCCGAAATAGTTGAGCTTAAAGAAAAACCTTCAATTCCTATTGGCGAAATAGGAGTCGATGCATTCGGAGAAAAACCGGTATTTGAAGATAGAGGACTAAGAAAACGTGCAATTCTTGCAATTGGCAAGCAAGATGTTAAGGTTGACGGATTGATTCCCATGGATGATAGATTGATTGTATTAGGTGCCAGCAGTGATCATATGATAATTGATGTAACTGATAGTTCTACGAAATATCAGGTTGGCGATCATATAGACTTTTTATTGGACTATGGTGCTTTACTTGCACTATCCACTTCAAAATACGTAAGCAAGAACATTATTTAAGAATCATTATATAGCTAATAAAGATAGGGTACTAAAACTCCCTATCTTTAATTAGTTATTGTTTTGATTTAAGTTATTTAAATAAACTTTCAATAACTTTTAAAAACCTGTTTTTTTCATTTATAACTGCCTCAACTTTTACAGCTTCACTTCCAGTTTTGTCATTGTTTTCGCTTAACCCCATACTTTTCTTTTCATCTGATATTATATGGTCTGAAAATTTACCTTTTAAGAGAACTCCATCATTGAGTTTAAAAGTTCCCGGTTTCGATTTCATAAACTTTTCTTTAAACCTACTATCGTTTAAAGGCACTTTCCTTTCTATAATTGAATAGGTCTGATTATTGTGTTTGCAATTTTTATAATAATTGACCTTTGGTTCAACATCTATCAATTTCATAAGTTTGTTATCTAAATTTGAAATCTTTTCAGATAAAAAATCTATTCTATTAATGATACAATCAGTTTGATTCCCGCTTTCTTTTCCAAAGGCATACAGCTTGTTGTCAGATAAGGAAGTTGTATTTGTAATGCTAAACTGAAATTCCTTTACTTCAAAATTATCATTAATAATAAATATTTTCTCTTCTTTAATTAGCTCCCCTTTTCCGAGATTCTTTACTAATTCAATATATCTTAATTCTGCAATACTATAGTTATGAGACAATTTGGTTTCACTAAGCAAATCTTTACTTTGCAAATCATAATTCCAGCTTTGCATTTTATAATCTGTTATACTCGTAATTTTTAGTACATAATCTTTTAGATCAAAATAAAATAAACCTATATTATTAGAAATAGTTATTTTGCTAGAATCTAACAACGAAAAGGGAGATTTAAGGTCATTATTTTTTTTAAAGATTAAGAAGGTCAAATTATTATTTTCAATAAAAAAGCATACTAAGTATACTTCATTATAAACGGCCTGCATTTTAATTTTCAAACTGTTATTACAGTAAATATTTATTATTCTATTCTCATACCATTTTTCTATTGAAGAATCATATATATAATGTTTTAAAACTATTTGATTATTGTTATTGGAAGTGCATATTAAATTAATGATATCATTCTTAACTAATATTTTGAAAGATTCACGGTTTACTTCCGTTGAAAATATTTTGCATACATTAATTATTTCCCATCTATCTTTTTTCCTGATAGCGTGAAAAATAGTGAAATAATCAATTAAGGGCATTTTACCGTAAAAGAGAATATTAAAATTATCTTTAATGAAAAACATATCAATTAAAAAGACATGTGAAATATTAGTAAAGACAGGTATTTTATTCATATGCCATCCGGAACCGTCATTTATAAAAAGAAGTATATCTTTGCTTAAAGCTTCACATAAAATACAAATAGTATCGTTTTCAGATACAGTGCAAATGAAGTTTTCAGAAACTTTGTTAACTAAGATTTTTTCTATTTTGGAATAATCAGTATCCGTTGAATTATAATATATAGCAGAATCTTTATAATAAAAATAAGTTTTAATACCTTTAGAATTAACTATGATATAATATGGGTGTTTTATATTCATACCATTATCACCACCTATATTTAACTCTATAAATATATATGGCATTATAAAAGCTTTTATGTTGCATATTAATTGTTAAAAGCATTACACATAATGTTCACCTAATCATATTATATACTATGAAGTAAAAATCAATAAGGTAGGTGTTAATATATGGCTTTGCCGGAAGTTCAATGTACCGGCTCACTCTTAATGAATGAAACAGAAGTATTTAAGGAATGTGTAAAAGTTAAAAAAGTATTCGATGAGTTTGTTTTGAGAGAGTGTATAGATGGTATTGAGTTTGAAACAGATGGTTGCCCAGAAAATTATAGTTCTGTTATAAATCCGATGCTTATATTGAGACATTGTAAAATTCTGAATCAACAAATTAGCGATGCCTCTATAAACAGTCAAAAGCGATTAAGATTTGCGGGAAAATGTTGTACTCAAGTATATGCTAAAGATGAAAATAACAATATAATAAAGCTTAAAGTAAAGAGTATTCCTTCAGGAACAAAACTATCCAAGGGGCATAATGGAGAACTTTGTTTTAACTTTGGTGTAAAAAGAGTTTATCCGGATGCTAACCAAGAAACGTTTGACAGGTTGGTACATTTTATAGAACAAGAAAACTTCGAATTACAATGTTTAGCAGAATCAATAATAGATGAGGAAAATAACCAAGTGAACAACGGAGTATTAACCACCGGTCTAGGAATATTTGTAGCTATAAAATTTAGTGCGGAAGTACAGATATGCATACCTGTATTCGGCTATTGTCAAATAACTGATGAATGTACAGATGATGATTTTTGTGATAGCTTCGAGTTGGAGGATATACCAAATTTCAATCCACCACAACTAGATGAAATATAGTCTAGAATTTAGATAAAAATAAAAGAATAGCAAGTAATAAATGTAAGCAAAATCTAATTAATTGTAAATGTAATTAGTTAAATAATTATAATCACGGAAAGTATAGGAAATAAAATAATTTATAAAAGGTTAGGTCACCCTAACCTTTTATAAATATACATTAGTAAAAGTGGTAATCATAATATTAATATATCTTTTTTGTTAAAATATAAACAGAATATATAAACTTGCATATAATGCATTAGAACTATTCAGTATTGTTGATACTCATATGAGTATCAACAATTTAATATAGATAGGCACGGTATTAATACCGTGCCTTAAATATTTTATACCTACAAAAAAATAAATTGACAGTCATAGTAAAAGGTGCTAATCTAATAAGAGATATCCGAGTTAATTAGTATGAATTAAAAAAGGAGGTAAATTTTTTGATATTATCTACTCGAAGTAGGTATGGGTTGAAAATGATGTTGGAATTAGCATTGAATTACAAAGACGGCTCAATTTCATTAAGTAAAATTGCTGATAAACAAGCACTTTCTGCAACTTATTTGGAACAGCTTATTTCTCCTCTTCGTAATAATGGCTTGGTGAAAGGCATAAGGGGTTCAAAGGGCGGTTATGTGCTCTCTAAGAATCCTAAAGATATTACTGTAGGTGAAATAATAAGAATTCTGGAAGGTCCATTAGCCCCTTCTGAATGTTTATTGGATGAAGAAGAGTACGAATGTATAAATGCAGATAATTGTGCTACACGTCTTATTTGGCTTAAAATATCCGAAAGTATTAATAATGTAATAGATTCAATTACATTAGATGATATGGTTAATGATTTCAATAAACTAAATCTAAATAAAAATTAATAAGCGAGGAGCAGTGATATCGTGAGAAATGTATATCTGGATCATGCGGCAACAACCTATACCAATAAGGAAGTATTGAAAGAAATGATACCTTTTTTTTCTGAATTTTATGGCAATCCTTCAAGCTTACATACCTATGGTAGAGAAGTAAAGAAGCATATTGATATTGCAAGAAATAAAGTTGCAAGGGCCATAGGCGCTTTGCCGGAAGAAATATATTTTACAGCGGGCGGGTCTGAATCTGACAATTGGGCTATTAAGGGAATAACATATGCTAATGTAAGTAAAGGAAAACATATAATTACTACAAAAATAGAACATCATGCAGCTCTTTATACATGTGAGAGCTTGGAGAAGGAAGGTTTTAGTGTTACTTATTTGCCCGTTGATGAATATGGAATGATAAATATAAATGAGCTTAAAGATGCAATCACCGATGAAACTATTCTTATTTCAATAATGTATGCAAATAATGAAATAGGAACTGTGCAGCCAATTGAAAAGATAGCCAATATAGCTAAGGAAAAGAAAATATACTTTCATACTGATGCTGTTCAGGCAATAGGAAATATAAAAATTAATGTTAAGGAACAAAACATAGATTCATTATCTTTATCGGCACATAAATTTTATGGTCCCAAAGGTATTGGGGCATTGTATATTAGAAAAGGTGTTAAAATAAAAAATCTGATACATGGCGGAGGGCAGGAAAAAGGCAAAAGAGCCGGTACGGAAAATGTTCCCGGCATAATAGGGCTCGGCAAAGCCATTGAAAGAGCTACAGAAAATATTGATGAAAATAATAACAAGATTTTAAAACTTAGAAATAAGCTTGTTAAAGGTATTATGGATGGAATTCCATATACCATATTAACAGGACACCCGGAAAAGAGACTGCCGGGTAGTGCCAGCTTTTGTTTTAAATATATTGAAGGAGAAGCACTACTATTAAACCTCGATTTAAAAGGAATAGCGGGTTCAAGTGGTTCCGCATGTACTTCAGGTTCCTTAGACCCCTCTCACGTTCTATTGTCAATTGGACTACCTCATGAAATAGCACATGGTTCACTAAGATTAACTATAGGTGAAATAAATACCGAAGAAGATATAGAGTATGTGCTGGAGGTTTTACCCGGCATTGTGGAAAAATTAAGAGAAATGTCACCATTATACGATGATGTAAAAGGAGGAAATTAGGAATGTATACTGAAAAAGTTATGGATCATTTTACTTCACCTAGGAATGTAGGCGTTATAGAAGATGCGGATGGTGTTGGAGAAGTTGGCAATCCAAAATGTGGAGATATTATGAGATTTTATATAAAAGTTAAAGATGATATCATAACCGATGTTAAGTTTAAAACATACGGTTGCGGCGCTGCTATTGCAACAAGCAGTATTGCTACCGAGATGATAAAAGGTAAATCTATAGATGAAGCTTTGAAACTAACAAATAAAGCTGTTGTTGAAGCATTGGACGGGCTTCCGCCGCAGAAAGTACATTGTTCCGTACTTGCAGAAGAGGCAATTAATGCTGCTATAGAAAATTATAAAAAAAGACATAATAAATAAAGAATACTAATTGCAGGTGTTTATTTGTGAATAATCGCGTATTACTTGGAATGAGCGGTGGCGTGGATAGTTCGGTAGCCGCTTATCTATTAAAACAAAAAGGTTATGAAGTTATCGGGGCTATAATGAAATTAAAGAATTATACTACTTTTGCTGCTGCAGACGATGCTAAGAGAATTTGCTATAAGCTTGGCATTCCGCTATTGGTACTGGATTTTACAGCTATATTTGAAGAAAAGGTAATTAATTACTTTGTTAACGAATACTTTGAAGGTCGTACACCAAACCCTTGCATTGAATGCAATAAACATTTAAAATTTGATGCGTTCTTTAAAAAAGCTAAAGAACTTGATGCCTATTATATATCAACAGGTCATTATGCGAGAATAGAGCATGATTTTGATAACAATAGGTATTTAGTAAAAAAATCAGTATCAGAAGATAAAGACCAAACCTATGTCCTTTATAATTTAACCCAAGACTTGCTAAAACATGTACTTCTTCCATTAGGTGAATATTCAAAAACAGAGATAAGAAAAATAGCCAAAAAGATAGATTTGGAAGTGGCAAATAAACCTGATAGTCAGGAAATATGCTTTATAGAAGACAACAATTATATTAACTTCATACACAATAGAAAACAAAATGCTTTTAAACCCGGAAATTTCGTTGATAGCGAAGGAAATGTATTAGGTCAACACCAAGGTATAGGTAACTACACCATAGGGCAAAGAAAGGGGCTGGGAATAGCGGTAGGAAAGCCTTTGTATGTAGTTGATATAATTGCTGATAAAAATGTAATTATTTTAGGTGACGAAAAGCATGTCTTTAAAAGTGAATTGATTGCAGATAATACTAATTTCATTTTGTTTGATACCTTATATAAACCCATGAAAGTTAAGGCGAAAATACGTTATACTGCAAATGAAGCTGAGACAACAATTATTCCCTTAAATAAAACAAGGATTAAGGCGATATTTGATAAGCCCCAAAGAGCAATAACAAAGGGACAATCAATTGTATTCTATCAAGATGAATATTTAATTGGTGGCGGCATAATCATATCAACCTAGTGAATAAAATATCTTCAAAAGCAAAAATTAAAAGTAAAGCTTTGGAGGTGTAATAAAAATGGATGTAAAAATGAATAGCAAAGATTGCTTGCAAAGGGCTTGGATAAATACAATGGAATTGGTTAGAGACTTTGAAGTGTACTCTAAAGAAGTTGAGGACGAAGAGGTATCTCAATTATTTAAGCAGTATGCAGAGGAACAAGGTATTCAAGCCAGCAATCTAAGAAAACTGTATAACAAATATGAATAATGAAATAGCTACAGATTATTAGCCTTGGAACTCAGCAACCGTAGCAAATATAATAAGCTACTTATCAGAAATAGTTAAGGTACGAATAGCAATAATCTATACTATAGAAAAAAACATCAAATTATAAATATTGACAAATAGACAACCCTAATATATAATTTGATATAATTTCATACGTAGCGATGAGGCAGATAAGTAGACTGGGAGAGTCAAACAGAGAGAGGAAAACAGGTGAAATTCCTTTGTAACCGGTTGAAGCTGCTGCCGAGCTTCTAAATGACGATGCAGTCGTTATACTGCAGCGGTTTAAACCGACAAAGTGGCCTTTTTAGGCAACTAGGGTGGTACCACGAAGCAAACTCTTCGTCCCTACTATGGGATGGAGTTTTTTTATTATAATTAGGGGGAAAAACAATGGATAGACTTGGATTGAATCAGATAAGGGAACTTTTTCTTGAATTTTTTGAAACTAAAGATCATTTAAGATTAAAATCTGCCTCTTTGGTACCGGAAGAAGATAAAAGCTTACTTCTAATAAATTCCGGCATGGCGCCCTTAAAGCCTTATTTTACCGGACAAAAAACACCGCCGCATAAAAGAGTAACAACGTGTCAAAAGTGTATCAGGACACCGGATATTGAAATAGTAGGGAAGACGGATAGACATGCTACATTTTTTGAGATGTTAGGTAATTTCTCTTTTGGTGACTATTTTAAAGTTGAAGCAATAAAATGGGCTTGGGAATTTTGTACCGAATGGCTAGAATTGCCAAGTGAAAGGCTTTGGGTAACAATATATCAAGATGATGATGAAGCCTTTGAAATATGGAATAAAACAATAGGAGTGCCAAATGAAAAGATAGTAAGATTGGGTAAGGAAGACAACTTCTGGGAAATAGGTGTAGGACCATGCGGTCCGTGTTCAGAAATATACTATGACAGAGGTGAAAAATATGGCTGCGGAAATCTTGATTGTAAAGCCGGTTGCGAATGCGACAGATATATAGAGTTTTGGAACCTTGTATTTACACAATTTGATAGAGATGAGGAAGGTAATTATAATAAGCTTGCTCATCCAAATATTGATACCGGTATGGGTCTTGAAAGAATGGCAGCTGTTATGCAAGAAGCTTCAAGCATATTTGAAATTGATACTATTAAGCGAATACTGGATTATGTATGCCAATTGAGTAAAGTTAGATATGGGAAAGATCCAAAAACCGATGTATCAATCAGAGTAATAACGGACCATATAAGAAGTGTTACATTTATGGTTTCCGATGGAATATTACCAGGTAATGAAGGTCGCGGTTATGTCCTCAGAAGGCTCCTTAGAAGAGCAGTAAGACACGGAAGATTGTTAAGCATAGATAATACTTTTCTTAGCAAAATAGCGAAAAAAGTTATTGAAATTAGCAAAGAAGCGTATCCGGAGCTAAAAGAAAGAGAAGATTATATATTAAAAATTATAGATATAGAAGAAAAAAGGTTTGAAGGTACATTAGAACAAGGTCTGCATATACTGGAAAAATATATGGAATCCATGGAAAGTAATGGTGTCTTATCCAGTGAAGCAGCATTTAAACTATATGATACTTATGGATTCCCTTTGGATTTGACGAAAGATATCTTGGAAGAAGGTGGATTTACCGTTGATGAAAAAGGATTTAAAAAAGAAATGAAATTGCAGCAAGAAAGAGCAAGAACCGCTAGAAAATCAAGTATAGAAAATGGATGGAAAGAGGAGATTTATTCAAGATTAAGTAATACAATAAAAACAGATTTTATAGGCTATGATAGTTTTGCATCAAACAGTATTATTAAGGCTGTGATTGCAGATAATAAACTAGTTAAAGAGGCACACAAAGGAATGACAATAAATATTATACTTGATAAGACTCCTTTTTATGCAGAAAGCGGCGGCCAAGTAAGTGATACCGGCTTTATTAAGTCTAAAAATTTTGTTTTGGAAGTATATGATTGTCAAAAGGTAAACGATGAGATATATATTCATAAATGCAATGTTGTAGAAGGAAATATTAAGATTGGTGATACATGCAAAGCCGAAATTAATATAGCCAATAGAATGGCGACCACAAAAAATCATACATCTACTCATTTGCTTCATAAATCACTAAAAAACGCATTAGGCAATCACGTTGAACAAGCGGGTTCATTGGTAAATAGTGATAGACTCAGATTTGATTTTACTCATTATGAATCATTAACAAAAGAAGAAATAATGAAAGTGGAAAAAGAAGTGAATGAAATAATATGGAAAGCAAGAGATGTAACGGTATTAGAAACGGACATGGAAACAGCGAAGAAAATGGGGGCAATGGCTTTATTTGGTGAGAAATACGGTGATAAAGTAAGGGTTATTAAGGTTGACAATTATAGCATAGAGCTTTGCGGCGGAACTCATATAAATAACACAGGGCACATAGGTATGTTTAAAATTATTTCCGAAAACAGTATTGCGGCAGGTGTTAGAAGGATTGAGGCAATAACAGGTGAAGGGTTATATAAATATCTGATAGAAAAAGAAAATATATTACAGGAAATTAATGCAATACTAAAAACCGGAGATGATGATATAGTCAAAAAGTTGGACTTCAATGTTAAAGCGATTAAAGAATTAGAAAAAGAAGTACAACAATTAAAAAATCAATTATCCGCTAGTTCTATAGATGACTATATTTCTAATGTAAAAGAAATAAAAGGTATTAAATATTTAATAGCGGAAGTTGATAATAAAGACATGGAAAGCCTCAGACAATTAGGTGACAAACTAAGGGATAAAATCAAAAATTCATTGATAGTGCTATATATTAAAGAAAAAGACAAAATTGTATTTATGTCGATGGTTGATAAATCGGCAATTGAATCAGGAATACATGCCGGCATGTTCATAAAAGAGATTACCAAGATAGGAAATGGTAGTGGTGGAGGAAGAAAAGATATGGCACAGGGAGGAATAAAAGATATCAATAAAATTAATCAAATAATCGAAGTAATACCGTCTATTATAGAAAGCCAAATAAAGTAACATACAAAAATATTTTATAAAAAAATTAGGTGGCATTGAAAAAAATGCTAAGCTATATTATTATTAACATAATAGATAACTTGGAGGGTGGTGTAGGGATGGTACCAAATCACGAAGAAACTATGAAATTTAAAGTTGATAAGGATAAAGTATATGAACCTTCAGAAATATTGATTATTGTATATAAATCCTTATTGGAAAAGGGATATAATCCGATTAA
>Ga0172382_10009114_pt1 | contig 13626 bp, 12 predicted proteins | sample Leawel138RmetaG_FD_122245 | JGI IMG/M metagenome (GOLD analysis project Ga0172382, IMG submission 122245) | Leachate microbial communities from a municipal landfill in Southern Ontario, Canada - Leachate well 138R metaG | ecosystem: Engineered > Solid waste > Landfill > Unclassified | place...
ACGGGTAGGCGGTCACCAGCAGGTCACCGCTACCCTGCTCCGTGAACGTGGTGACTATGCGGCGTTCCCGCCCCGCGGCCACCGGCTCCGGCTCGAGCGCCACTGTGAAGAGGCCCTGCTCACCCACGCGGCCCGTAACGCGCGCGGCTAGGTCTAGGAACGGTTCGGGCCTGAGCGCGTAATCGTCGAGGAGCCAGACGCGGCCTAGTAGTGAGACCACCAGAAGCCTGCCGCTGCCGTCACCGAGCGGCGTGACCGACACTGGCAGGGGCAGGCCGTCGACCAGCAGCTGCAGGTCGTAGCTCACCTCGCTGGGGTAGACGGGCGGGATGTCGGTGACGGCTGGGTACGGCGTGTACTCGACTTGCGCAGCCGCCACCGCGGCCACCTGCGCGGCAGCCAAGGCCAGCACGAGTAGGGCCGTGCGAACGAGGTGAGTCAGTTGCTGATGGGGCAGGCGGAACGTCTGGATGGAGCGGTTCATCGATGGGTCAGTAGTACCACTTCCGCGCGCAGCTCAGCCTCCTGGCCCGAACCGGTGACGCGACCGGTGTCCGTGCTCGCGGCGTGTGCTGCAGGTGCTGCAGCCACTGTCAGCGCGTCGGCGCCTGTCTGCGTAGCGGCGCCCGCCGCCACTCGCGCCCGCGCCGCCATGATCTGCTGGCCTTCGTCCGCGGCGCGCCACTCGAACCACTCCCGGAACGCCTCCGCAGAGGCAACGGAGGACTCGATGCGCCAGTCGGTTTCCTTATCCTCGTTGAACCAGATGATGGCTTCCAGCCGGCCGAAGGCGGTGGAGCTGAGCATGTCCGTGATCCACTGCGCCTTATCGCCGCCGTGTTCGGTTGATGCCACTTCGGGGATCCAGACGGGTTGGGGCCCTAACGCCGTGATGCGCTCGTAACCGGTGGCGAAGACCTCGTCGAAGCTGCGCCAGCCTATGTAAGGGCGGGTGGAGCCCCAGTTGTAACCGTCGAGCGCTAGCACGTCCACGTACTCGGTACCCGGGTAGTAGTTCTCCATGCGGTTCTCTTGGGTGCGCGGCTCGTCGGTGACGTTGGGGCTGAAGACCCAGCGCACGTTGTGAGCGCCCTCCTCCTTAAAGAGGGTCACCAGCCGGCGCCAGGCGCGCTTGAGGTTCTCCGGATCGCCGTGCCACGGTGCCCAGTCGCCGTTCATTTCGGGGAAGGGGCGTACGTACAGAACGCCCGGGGCGGCGGCCGCCTGGCGGGCCCAGTCGCGCACGTAGTCGTCGTGCAGTCCCGCGGCTATGTCCGCCACGCTCGGCACGTGCGACTGCCAGCTGACCAGCGGTATGCGGCCGTGCTCCAGCAGGTCGTTGACGGGAATGGGGTCGTAAGCGTGGCTCCAGGAGGTGTACCAGTGGCCCAAGTCGAACTCGCCACCGACCCGCTCCTCGAGCTCCTTGAAGCCGTTCAGGTCGTTCCAGAAGCCGGTGGGCACGAAAGCGCCCATGAGCGGCGTGGCGTACTCGGGGGGTGACTGCGGTTCCGGTGTCATGGGGGTGGCGCACGCGGCCAGCGCGAGCAGGAGCGCTAGAGGCAGTAAGAACCGTACGCGGTTCTTGACGGCATGCAGGTCACGAAGACGTAGCCGTAGACCGCGCCCTAAGGGGGCGCTAGTGCGGTTAGCTGGGCGTTGCAGGTTGGCCTCCCACGACGGGGTCATTTCTCCCGAACGACCTATTTCCGTCGGCTCAACTGTGAGAAATGTAACCTACTTGGCCTAGGCCGGGCAACCAGGGAACGGGTTCAGGAGGCTCAATCTGCGGTTGTGTTAAGGCCGCTGCTAGCCACCACCGCGCCGCTGCTGAGGGCCGCGCGGAACGCGTGCACCACGTCAGGGCCGGAGGTTATGCGCCAGTCGGCTTCCTTGTCCTCGTCGAACCATACGAGCGCCTCGACGCGGTCGAACCCGCCGGTGGCGAACATGTCAGTCACCCACTCCGCCTTGTTGCCGCCTTCGTCGGAGGAGGCGAACTCGGCAATCCAGACGGGCTGCTCACCGACCGCCGTGATGCGGTCGTAGCCGGCCTCGAACACTTCGGTGAAGCTGCGCCAGGCGGGGTAATGCACGTTGGAGTCGCCCCAGTTGTAGCCGTCGAGGGCCAGCACGTCTACGTAGTCGTGACCGGGGTAATAGTGTTCCATCTTGTTCGCTTCGGTGCGCGGCTCGTCGGTGACGTTGGGGCTGAAGACCCAGCGAACGTTTTCGGCGCCCTCCTGCTCGAACACGTCCACCATGCGGCGCCACGCGGCGCGGAAGGTGGACGTGTCACCGTTCCAGGGGGTCCAGCTGCCGTTCATCTCGGGGAAGGGGCGCACGTACACGAGGCCAGGTGCAGTGGCTGCGCCCTGCGCCCACTCCCGCAGGTAGGTGTCGTAACGGCCGGCGGCGATGTCGGCCATGCTCTGGCGGTGCGGCTGCCAGGAGATGAGCGGCAGCCGGCCACCTTGGGAGGCGGCTTCGACCATGGCGGGGAAGTAGGGGTTGTCCCAGTTGGTGAACCAGTGAACTATGTCGAGGCGGCGACCGAGCTTTGTCTCCAGCTCGAGCACGGGTTCCATGCCCTGCCACACGCCCCCGTAAGTGAAGGCGCCGAACATGGCGGTGGAGCCCAGGGTTTGCGTGAGGGGGCTCTCCGGCGCCAGCGGCGCGCGGCCTTTCATGGCGACCTGTTCGGGTTCGTTGGCGGAGCAGGCGCTCAGGAGCATGGCAGCGAGGATAAGCAGGCAAGCGACCAGCGTGCGCTTGCCGCGTACGGCACTCTTGTAGAAGTCGTGGTTCGCCTCGCCGTGCATGTCACCCTCGGACCTGTCCGGTCCTGGGACGCCTGCCCGGCTACGCCATGCTGCGAGAGGTGCTCGCTACAAGTGTCCCGCTGGCCGGTTGCGCTACTCGCTCCACTTGTTCCAAGCGCCCAAATGCAGAACAAGCTTCATAGCTTCCAACGCCCGGGCGAACCCGGGTGCCCGAACCGTTCGGGCTACGGAACCTTCGTGGGGAGGTCCGTGCCTGAAACGCTGCGGCTTTATTAGGAAGAGGGGACAATCTCATCCTTGGCCGGTTGCGCTACTCGCTCCGCCTGCCTCAAGCGCCCACGTACGAGACAGGTTTCTTAGCGTTCCAAGCAGGGAGCCTAAGCTCCCTAAGGAACTAGGTTAGCACAAGCATGAGTACCGGGTGTGAAAGGCCGTACTTGAGGAGCCGTTAATGAGGGGCGGCAGCGAGCGGGCCGCGAGCGAAGGGGCGGCCCCGCCTGGGGCGCCCCGCTGGGCCACCTGGCGGCCCGGCCCGCCGATGTAGCATGCCTCTGCGAGACTCACGGCCAGCCGCGAACATGACCATGGACGAAGCAATCACAGATCAGACCCCTCCACTAGACGCCCCAGGCGGCGGCTCCGACCTTTCGGCCGAGCGGCCCCTCGCTTTCGAGGTGCAGGCGCGCCAGGGCGCAGCGCGCGCCGGGCTGCTCCACACGCCGCACGGCACCGTCCGGACGCCCGCGTTCGTGGCGGTCGGCACGCAGGCCAGCGTGAAGAGCGCCGCCCCCGACGTGGTGGCCGGCACCGGCACGCAGCTTCTGTTCGCTAACACCTACCACCTGTACCTCCGGCCCGGCCCGGAGCTGGTAGCCGCGCATGGCGGCCTGCACCGCTTCATGCGCTGGGACGGCCCCATCCTCACCGACTCCGGCGGCTTCCAGGTCTTCTCGCTCGGCGCCTCCATTGACCACGGCGTGGGCAAGGTGGCGTCTATCTTCCCGGGCGAGGGCCCGCAGGCCAACCTGCGCAGGCAGACCGGCAGCGGCATGGTGAAGGTGCGCGAGGAGGGCGTGGAGTTCAAGAGCCACCTCGACGGCTCGAAGCACTGGTTCACCCCCGAGAAGTCCATCCAGATCCAGCGCAGCCTGGGCGCCGACATGGTGCTGGCTTTCGACGAGTGCACCAGCCCCCTGCACGATGAGGCGTACACGCGCGCCTCCTTGGAGCGTACCCACCGCTGGGCGCAGCGCAGTCTGGACGAGTTCACGCGCAGCGAAGCGCAGCACGGTTACCCGCAGGCTCTATACGGCATAGTGCAGGGCGGTGCGTTCAGGGATCAGCGGGAGGAGAGCGCCGCCGTAATAAGCGGCATGCCGTTTCACGGCGTGGCCGTCGGGGGCAACCTGGGCTCCACCCACCAGGAGATGTACGACATCCTCGACTGGACCGTGCCTCTGCTACCGGACGAACGGCCTAGGCACCTGCTGGGCATAGGCGACGTGCCGGGTATCTTCCAAGCGGTGGCGCGCGGCATCGACACGTTCGACTGCGTGGCGCCCACCCGTAACGCGCGCACCGCCACCATAATGATCAGGCGCGGGGACGACGGCGCTCCGGCGCCGCGCTTCCGGCTCAACCTGCGCGGCGCTGCGTACACGGCCGACATGCGGCCGCTGGAGGAGGGGTGCGACTGCTACACCTGCACGCACTTCACGCGGGCGTACGTCAGGCACCTGTTCCGGGCGGGCGAGACTCTCGGCCCGCAACTAGCCACCATCCATAACCTGCGTTTCATGGCGCGCCTCATGGCCGACATCCGCGCCGCGCTGCTGGCCGGCACGTTCGAGGCGCTCATGCAGGAGACGCTCGGCGCCGAGGCGCGTTAAGCCCTAGCGGCCGACGTGGCCGAACCTAGACGCTGAGCCTAGAAGCCGAACCTGGTAGCTGTGCCGTGAAGTTGTACCTTGAAACTGCACGGAGAAGCTGCCCCTAGAAGCTGCGATCGATCAGGTCGATGATCGTGCCGTCCTGCGTCACGAAGCGCACCACGCCAACACCGGGCACGAAGTACAGGTCCAACACGGTCTGCCCGCCGGTGCTGGTGAGGCTGGTCTGGCGGATGAGGAGCGCGTTGAAGCGCCCCGCCGGCGTGGCCACGCCGCGTAGTCCCAGCACCTCGGAGTCGAGCGTGAGGCTGAAGCCCGGCAGGTTGGTGGTGCTCGTCCACTTGTGCCCCGGCGCCAGCGGCTCCGGCGGGTAGACCTGCAGGGGCGGCTGGTAGGGGAAGAGCTGGCCGCCGGCAGCTGTGCCGTGGCTCAATACGCCGGCCTCCGAGTACTCGAGGTAATCCTCTGATATAGGCACGCCCTCGAAGTAGTGCACCAACACCCACACGCTCACGCCGTTCATGTCGCGGGGGCCTGAGAGCGTTTGGGTCTCACCCGATGAGTAGGTCCAGCTGTAGCCCGGCCCAGCTGGGTAGTAATCCTGGGCGGCGGCGACCTGCCACGCGAGCGCTAGCGCCAGCAGTGCCCCCAGCAAGAGTCTCTTCACTTCTCCTCCCGACTCAGTTCGCCCGCGCGCCTGGTGGCTTCCTCCACGGCGTCAATGAGGGCGAAACGTAAACGGTGACGTTCGAGCGTGCGCACGCCAGCAATGGCAGTACCGCCGGCGCTGGAGACTTCGTCCTTCAGTTCGCTCGGATGCTTGGTTTCGAGCAGCCTGGCAGAGGCGAGGAGCACCTGGCGGGCCAGGTCGCGGGCCAGGCGCCGGTCTAAGCCCACGCGCACGCCGCCGTCGGCGAGGCCCTCAGCCACCAGCGCCGCGAAGGCGGGGCCGGAGCCGGCCATGCCGGTGAAGGCGTCGAACTGCTCCTCGCGCAGGTCGTAGACGCTACCCACCGCACTGAAGAGGCTGCGCGCCATATTCACGTCGTCCTGGTTCACGGCGGGTAGCCACGCGAGCGCCGTGACGCTCATGCCGAGCGCCGCGCCCAGGTTGGGCATGGCGCGGATGACGCGGTTCGAGCCCACGCGCTGGCTGATGCTTTCGGCGGAGACGCCGGCCATCAGCGATATGAACAGTGAACCGCGCCCAGCCACCAGCGGCGCCACGCTGGCGAACGTCTGAGGCTTGATGGCCAGGAGCACACGTTCCGCTGTGTGCAGCTCGGTGTCGGTCACGCCCTGCACGCCGTAACGCCCCGCCAGCTCGGTGGAGCGTCTGGCGTTAGGGTGGAAGATGCCGACCTCGTGCGGTTGGAGCACGCCGGCTCCAAGGGCGCCCTGCAGCACGGCGCCGCCCATGCGGCCCGCGCCAACAATGACGAGGCGGAGAGGTTGAGACTCGTCGCTCACGACGGTCATTCTACGGGCGCCTGGGCAGAAGCCGCGATAGGAAAGCCACGACCAGGGCGCTTAGCAGGGCGCCCACGAAGTCGGCCAGCAGATCGAAAGGGTCCGCGTGTCGGCCGGGCACGAAGTACTGATGGATCTCGTCTGAGACGCCGAAGAGGGTGGCTAGCAGCACGGCCAGCCAGACGCGGCTGGTGGCCAGCATGAGGAGCCCGCCCAGCACGGCGTAAGCGCTGGCGTGACCCACCTTGTCGGCACCTTCCGGGAAGCGCGCCAGGATGCGGGACAGGAAACCGCCCACGGTGGGGGAGCCCGACTGCACGACCAGGAGCACGGCCCAGGTCGCGGCGCCGAGCCAGCCGGCTACGTTCAGCCAGCGGGGGAGGCGGGGCCTGCTCACCTAACCAGCATACTTTCCGCCGGAGCGCACCTCACGCGGGGGCCGGCGTCAGCTCGCCGCGCAGGTCCTGCTGCATGAGCGCTCGCACCGCCGCCGGTTCCAGCCCGCTGCCGAGCAGGTAGATCAGCTTGGTGAGGGCAGCCTCCGGGGTCATGTCGGCGCCGCCCACAGCGCCCACGTCCTGCAGGGCCGCGCCCGTGGCGTACCCGCCCATGTCGACCCGGCCGCGCAGGCACTGGGTGATGTTCACTATGACCACGCCGCGTGCGGAGGCCTCGCTCAGGGCGGCGAGGAGGTCGCGGTCGCGGCTGGGGGCGTTGCCGGCGCCGAAGGTCTCAAGCACTAGGCCCTGCAGGGGCTCCTGCAGCACGTGACGCATGAAGCGGGCGTCTATACCGGGGAAGAGCCGCAGCGACGCCACGGTCACGTCCGCCAGCTCAGGCACCCGCAACGGGCCGGGTTGGGCGGGGCGGGGCGCACCCGCGCGGAAGGCAATGTCGACCCCGACCTGCCCGAGGGGTGCCTCGTTGGGCGACTCGAAGGCGTCGAAGCCGCTGGCCGACACCTTCGTGGCGCGGCAGCCACGCAGCACCTGCCCTGAGAAGTAGACGCACACCTCGTGTAGGTCCGTGCGCGCCGCGAGCTGGAGGGACGCCACCAGGTTCTCGCGCGCGTCCGAGCGCACCTCGGCGAGTGGCACCTGCGAGCCGGTGATTATGACCGGTTTGCCGAGCCCCTCCAGCAGGAACGACAGCGCCGAGGAGGTGTAGGCCATGGTGTCGGTGCCGTGCAGCAACACCACGCCGTCCACGTCGTCGTAGTGGGCGGCGATCTCGTTAGCCATGCGCTGCCAGTCGGCGGGGCGGTTGTCGGCTGAGTCGAGCAGCGGACCCCATTCCACCAGGGTTATGTGCGGCATGCTCGGGTCCTCGAGTTCGGGCATGCGGCTCAGCAGCTCAGCCAGGTGGCCCTGGCGCGGTTCGAAACCGCGCGCTCCCCTGTGCATGCCGATGGTGCCGCCCGTGTGAGCGAGCAGGATCTTGCGTGACACGCCGGATTGTACCCAGGCGGGCGGGTAGGTCAGCGGATGCCCGGCGGCACCTGCGCGGGCGGCGGCTCGGGCAGGTTGGCGGGCATGGGCACGCCGTCCATGCGTTTCACCATGCCGTTCTCGTTGCAACCCACGTAGAAGGGGCAGCGCAGGCACTCTGACCAGACGCGTGGGTGCAGGTCGCGGCTCTTGTCTATGAGGGTGAAACCGCAGCGCTCGAAGAACGCGACCTCGTACGTCCACGCGAACAGCGTGGGTATGCCCACGCGCCGCGCCTCCTCCTCGCAGGCTGCCACCAGCGCGCGGCCGACTCCGCGGGCGCGTACGTTCGGCGCCACGGCCAGGCCGCGTACCTCCGCGATGTCGCCCCACAGTATGTGCAGGGCGCCGTTGCCGGCGAAGCGGGGGCCGTCGCCCTCGTCGATCTCGGCCACGAAGAAGTCGCGCAGGTTTTCGAAGATGTTCTGCATGGGTCGCACCAGCATGCGGCCCTGACTGGCCCAGTAGCCGATGTTCTCGAAGATGAGGGGTACGTCCTCGGAACGCGCAGCGCGCACGCTCAGAGCGGGCGCTAGCTGGGCGTCGCCCTCGGGGGCGCGCTCCGCGGCGCCGCTCTGCGGCAGGTGCATGGACCCGGCGCCGTTCACTCGCCTACCCCGGCCGCGGCGGCTTGCGCCGCTAGCTCGCGGCGGGCGGCAGCCACTTGCTCCAGCACGCGCTGCCGGGCGGGACCGCCGTAACTGGCGCGGGCGTCGACCACCTGCTCCAGTTGCAGCGCCTGGTAGACGTCCTCTTCTATGCGGGGCTCGGCTGCCTGGAGGTGCTCTAGGGGCAGCGCCTCGAGCGGTACCCCCAGCGCCAGCGCCTCGCCCACCAGGCGGCCCACGATGTGGTGCGCTTCTCGGAACGGCACGCCCTTACGCGCCAGGTAGTCGGCCAGGTCGGTGGCGTTCGAGTAGGCGGCGCCGGCGGCGCGGCGCATGGCGCCTTCGTTCACGCGCATGCTGGGCAGCATGCCCAGGTAGAGGCGCAGCGAGTCCTCCGCTGTGTCGAGCGCGTCGAAGAGCCCTTGCTTGTCCTCCTGCATGTCCTTGTTGTAGGCCAGAGGCAGCCCCTTCATGACGGTGAGGAGCCCCATGAGGGCGCCGTACACGCGGCCGGTCTTGCCGCGCACCAGCTCGGCGGCGTCGGGGTTCTTCTTCTGCGGCATGATCGAGCTGCCGGTGGTGAAGGCGTCGGAGAGCGTGATGAAGCCGAACTCCTGTGAGGACCAGATGATGACCTCCTCGCTGAGGCGCGACAGGTGCATCATGAGGATGGAGAGGGCCGACAGGGTCTCGAGCGCGAAGTCGCGATCGCTGACGGCGTCGAGGGAGTTGGCTGCCACGTCCCGGAAGCCGAGCAGTTCGGCGGTGCGGTGCCTGTTGATGGGGAAGGTGGTGCCCGCCAGCGCGCCGGCGCCGAGCGGCAGTACGTCCGCGCGCGCCAGTGCGTCCTCCAGGCGGCTTTGGTCGCGGCGGAACATCTCCTGGTAGGCCAGCAGGTGGTGGCCGAGCCGCACGGGCTGCGCTACTTGCAGATGCGTGTAACCAGGCAGCAGCGTGTCGACGTGCTCCTCGGCAAGGTCCGTGAGGACGGTGCGCAGCTGCAGCAGCAGTTCACGCAGGGTGGCGCCGCGGCGCCTGAGGTAAAGGCGCATGTCGGTGGCCACCTGGTCGTTGCGGCTGCGGGCGGTGTGCAGCTTGCCGCCTACGGGGCCGATGCGGTCGGTGAGGAGCTTCTCGAGGTTCATGTGGATGTCCTCGAGTTCGACCGTGAACTCTAGCTTGCCCGCGTGCAGGTCAGTCAGGAGACCGTTCAGGCCCGCTACGATGGCGGCGCCCTCCGCAGCGGTGAGGATGCCCTGCTCGGTGAGCATGGTGGCGTGAGCTATGGAGCCGGTGAGGTCGTCCTCGGCCATGGCTTGATCCACGCCTATGGAGGCGTTCACGCGTTCCACGAGCGCGTCCGTGGGCTCCTCGAAGCGCCCGCCCCACATGCGCGTTTCGGCCTGAGGGGCCGTGCCCGCGGCGGCCTCCTGCTGCGCCTCGCCGTCCTTGTTGGCCATCAGTCCAGCTCCTGTTGTTGCCACATGCCCCCCACGCGCTTGCGCAGCTGCAGGTCGTTGTCGCCGCTAGGCCTGTAGCCCAGGCGGCGGTAGTAAGAGAGGGTGCTCCGGTCCGCCACGTCGAGCGCCAGGAAAGCCACGTTCTCGCGGATGGCGTTGGCCTCCAGGGCCGTCATGAGCCAGCGGCCGAAGCCCTGCCCACGCTGCCCGGGGTCCGTGACTATGGGCTCCACCCGCCAGCCACCGTCCTCCTCGCGGTAGCGCAGCGCGGCCAGGGCGCAGCCAGCCGCGTCCTCCAGCAGGAGAGCGCGCCCGGAGTCGAGCCACGCTTTCAGCGCCGCCTTGCCCACGCCGGCTTCCGGCCGGGCGCGGGCCCACAGGTCCGCGAGCCTGCCTAGGTCCGCGGTGGTGGCGTCCCGCATGCGCGGCGACGTGAAGCCGCTGCCGGGTCGGTTGGGTAGGACCGCACTCATGGCCACCCCAGCCCCGGCCTAGCGGGTCTCGGCCTTGGTGGCCTGGAGCTGGTTGGCTATGCGCAGCCTGAGGGCGTTCAGCTTTATGAAGCCGTCGGCGTCCGCCTGGTCGTACACGTGATCTTCCTCGAAGGTCACGACGTCCTCGCGGTAGAGCGAGTTGGGGGAGCGGCGCCCCAGCACGGAGACGCTGCCCTTGTAGAGCTTCAGGCGCGCCTCGCCCGTTACGGGTTGCTGGATGTCGTCCATGAGGCTCTGCATGGCCTCGCGCTCGGGGGCGTACCAGAAGCCGTTGTACACGGCGGCGGCGTAGCGGGGCACTATCTCGTCGCGGAGTTGCAGGACTTGACGGTCGAGGGTTAGCGACTCTACGGCCTTATGCGCGTGGAAGAGGAGCGTGCCGCCCGGTGTTTCGTAGCAGCCGCGCGATTTCATGCCCACGAAGCGGTTCTCCACTATGTCGACGCGGCCCACGCCGTGCTTACCGGCGATCTCGTTGGCCTTCTCGAGAAGATCGACGGGTCCCAGGCGTTGGCCGTCGATGCTGACTGGGTTGCCGTGCTCGAAGCCGATGACGACTTCCTGCGGCTGATCGGGGGCCTGCTCGGGGTCTACGGTCATGCGCCACATGCCGGCGGGTGGGCCCGCCCAGGGGTCCTCCAGGACGCCGCCTTCGTAACTGATGTGGAAGAGGTTAGCGTCCATGGAGTACGGCTTCTCCTTGGTCACCGGTACTTCAATGCCGTGGGCGGCGGCGTAGTCGATGCAGTCCTCGCGGCCCTTCAGGTCCCACTCGCGCCACGGGGCTATGACCTTGATGTCGGGCTCGAGCGCGTAGGCGGAAAGCTCGAACCGCACCTGGTCGTTGCCCTTGCCGGTGGCGCCGTGAGCGATAGCGTCGGCGCCTTCGGCCCGGGCTATCTCGACCATGCGCTTGGCTATCAGTGGCCGCGCGAAGGAGGTGCCCAGCAGGTAGTAGCCCTCGTAGATAGCGCCGGCGCGGAGGACGGGGAAGACGAACTCTTCCACGAACTCCTTACGCAGGTCGACGGCGTGGGCGCTGATGGCGCCGGTGGCGAGCGCCTTCACGCGCGCCTCCTCCACCTCTTCACCCTGGCCGATGTCGGCGGTGAACGCCACCACTTCGGCGCCGTAGGTTTGGCGGATCCAGTGGAGGATCACGGACGTGTCCAGCCCGCCCGAGTAGGCGAGCACTACCTTCTTAACGTTCTTATCTGTCGATTGCATTCTTCCTCCGGCTGGATCTGTTCTGTTGGTGGGTTCGCGGTGCACGCACGGTGGGGCGGCGGCTAAGCCAGCCGTTCACCGGCGGTGTATGCGCTGTCTCGCGGCTGGAAGGTTATGCACCCAGCTCGATAACGATGCAACGATAGCACCGCCCCCGAACAGCGTCAAGCACTGTTAGCGACGGGACGAACGGCTATGCAGCAGGGTGTGTATAGAGTTACGGTTCTTGCGCTGTGGTGGCCACTTCACGCGGCAGCATAGACGTGAGCACGGCCGCCGTCAGTACCAGCAGCGCCCCAAGCACGCCCAATACCCCCAGCCGCTCCCCGAAGAGAAGGGCGGCCAGCCCGGCTGCCACCACCGGCTCTACCGTGGCCACCAGCACGGCGCGTGACGCCTCCACGCGCTTGAGGCCCAGGTAGTAGACCAGGTAGGCCAGGTAGGTGGAGAGACCGGCCATGAGCGCAATGTCGAGCCACAGTGCGGGCGTGGCTAAGCGCACGGCGTCGAAAGGCACGAACGGCAGCAGCCCGAGCGCTCCGACCGGCAGGACCACAGCGTAGATGGTGGCTGGCTGGTAGCGCCTGAGCACCCACTTCCCGAACAGGTAGTAAGAAGAGTACGAGAGGCCGGCCACCAGCCCCCACACGATGGCGGCCACGCCGACTTCCATGCCGCCGCCACCGCTACGCGCCACTAGCGTCACGCCGGTGATGGCGAGGGCTATCAGCACCAGGTTCACGGGCTTCAGTTTCTCGCCCAGGAAGATGGCCGCTAGAACCGCCACGAAGGCGGGCGCGGTGTACAGCAGGATGAATGCCAGGCTCACTCCGCCCGCGTCTATGGCCATGTTCAGGGCGGTGAAGAAGAGGGTCACGCCTACCAGCGCGAAACCCACGAAGGCCAGCAGGTCGCTGCGGCGTTGCAGGCGTAGCTGGCGCGTCAGGCCGGCGTGCGCCACGAAGAGCAAGCCACCGAGGGCGGCCCGGTAGAAGGCTATCTCGGTGGAACTCACCCCGGCGTTCAGGAGTCGCTGCGAGAACACCCCGAGTAGCGCCCACAGCACGGCCGCCAGCGCTATGAGCAAGTAGCCGCCCGTAACGAAACCAGGCGTGGTTACGGTGCCGCGCTGGATATCCGGCGCGGCACCGCTCCGGGCTGTGCTCAACCTAGTTCAGGCGCCGGCACGCGCATGCCGAACTCTCGGGCTGTCTGCGGGTCGTTCTGCTTAAGAGCCACCATCCGGCGCCGGTAAGAGCCGAACTCCACGAAGAACGCCACGAGGTTGAGGACGTAGATGACGATCAGGGCGATACCGTCGGTGCGGAGCGCCATGGTCGGGTCCGGTCCACCGGGCATGTAATGCAGCAGGAAGTCCACGCCGAAGATGGCCCACGGCACCATGAGGAACACGCCCCAGAACTCGTCTGCCAGTCCCGTGCCGGGCAGCAGGATGGCCAGCAGGTGGTAGAGCAGCGTGCGCGGGGCGTTGCGCGCCAGGCGCGGGCGAGGCACCACCAGGTAGAGGATGGACACCGCCGCCCAGGCGAGGAACAGCACCACCAGCACGGTCCACAGCCACGGTGCCAGCGTCACGCCTTCCAGGCCGGTCAGGGCCGCCCAAGGGTTAGTGAACGCGCTCTGCCACGCGCCCAGGAAGGTGCCAGCCAGGGCGCCACCCAGGATGGCGGCGTTCGGTGCCACGACCAGCGGCTCGTCCGCCCCGAACTCGGCGTGGAGGTTCGACGGGTTCGGGCCGGTGCCCAGGTTGAAGAGCGCGGTGGCGTTGCCTGGGTCGCGGTCAAGAGCCTGCCGGAAGTAGGCTTCGTCGCCGGTAAGCACGCCCAGGTTGTTGAGCGCGGCCGGGTCGTCAGGCAGTTGCCTGTACGCCTGCTCGGCGGCGGCCTCGTCACCAACGCTCTGCGCCGCGAAGCCGCGCACGAAGGTGCTGCCGGGCCTGTTGGCGTCGAGCGTCGCCACCGCGTCCAGCGCTGCGGGTGTGCCGAGGCTGCCGGAGCCCCAGGCGCGTGGCATGTTGTCGAGCTGGCTCGACCAGCCCAGTAGCGCGGTCAGCGCCAGGGCGGCAGCGAACAGGAGCACGACCACGAGTTTCTCGACCCACGTGGCGTAGCGCATGAAGGTCAGGCGCGCGAACAGAGGCGAGACGCTCTTGCCGGCGGCGCGGGCGCGCTGCATGGTGAGCGACTG
>Ga0172382_10009115_pt1 | contig 13618 bp, 10 predicted proteins | sample Leawel138RmetaG_FD_122245 | JGI IMG/M metagenome (GOLD analysis project Ga0172382, IMG submission 122245) | Leachate microbial communities from a municipal landfill in Southern Ontario, Canada - Leachate well 138R metaG | ecosystem: Engineered > Solid waste > Landfill > Unclassified | place...
CCACCTTCCCGCCGTCCACGCGGTCGAACACCTGCCGCGCCGGTGCCTGATCGGGGCAGCCCCACGCGGCGACCGGAGCCGAAGCAGCGGGGTCAGAGGCCCCGGGGGCCGCGGGCACGGCCCGGGGCGCGGCGTATTGCGCGGCCGGAATCGATGTTCTCGCCGGACGTCCCGGGGCCGGGGCGATGCGCGGCGGCGTCGTGGTGCTTGCCACCGTGCCGACCGGCTGACCGGCGCGACGCGGCGCGGTGGGGGCGGCGGAAGCGGCAGGGGCAGAGGCAGCAGCGGTCGGCACGGTCCCGGCCTCGGGCCGGTCAAGCGCGGCCCGCGCCGAGGCCATCGCGCTGCGGGTCGGGGTCATGCCGCAGACCGGGCGCCGGTCGGCGCCGATCCGCGCCACCCATTGCACCTGTCCGCCATGCCCCGCGCGCATGAAGGCACAGCCCCGGCTGTCGATATACTGGCCGCCTGTGAAACCGGCTGGCGGGGCCTCGGCCGGGCCGGTGATCCGGCCCTGTCCGGCCGCAGGCAGCGCAACCCCCATCGCCGCCGCGAAAGCGAACGGCAGAACTCTCCACAACATCGCGACCCCCATAGCAGCGTCGGGGGATCATGCCGGAGGATTGTTTCCGAGTAAAGGTTGAAACGCCTTATTTTGTGCCGAACATACGGTCCCCCGCATCCCCTAGCCCCGGGACAATATATGCATGGTCGTCAAGCCGGTCATCCACAGCCGCTGTGATGATCGGCACGTCGGGATGGGCCTGTTTCATGCGCGCGATCCCCTCGGGTGCGGCCAGCAGGCAGAGAAACCGCAGGTTGCGCGCGCCCGATTGTTTCAAAAGCGTCAACGCCGCGGCCGAGGAATTCCCGGTCGCCAGCATCGGATCGACCACCACCACAAGACGGTCCTCAAGCGCATCCGGCACCTTGTAGTAATACTGCACCGGCTGCAACGTGACCGGATCGCGGTAAAGCCCGACAAAACCCACCCGCGCCGCCGGGATCAGTTCGAGGATCCCGTCGAGAAGCCCGTTCCCCGCCCGCAGGATCGAGATCAGCGCAAGCTTCTTTCCTTCCAGCACCGGGGCCTGCATCCTGCACAGCGGGGTCTCGATCGTGGTCATGGCAAGGTCGAGATCCCGCGTCACCTCATAGGCCAGAAGCAGGCTGATCTCGCGCAGAAGCCTGCGGAAACTCGCGGTCGAGGTGTTCTTGTCGCGCATCAGCGTCAGCTTGTGCTGCACCAGCGGATGGGTGACGATGGTCAGATGACCGGGGGGCAGATGCCCGGGGGCGGAAGGTTCGGTGGGGGGATGCTCGGTCATGGTCGGGCTCCTGTCTCGGGTTCCAGCCTGTGCCGGAGGCGGGTTCGGGTATCCTCGTCGCAGAAGGCCGCGTCAAGGGCGGTGCGGTTCAGCGCGCGGAACACGCCCTCGTCCCAGTCGAAGGCATCGGCAAGGCGGGCATATTCGTTCTCCATCGTGGTATGGAAGAACGGCGGATCGTCGGTCGAAACGGTCACCTTCACCCCGCGCTCGTAAAGTCGGCCGATGGGGTGGTCGCGCCAGCCCGGACAGAGACCGAGCGCGATGTTCGACCCCGGACAGACCTCCAGCACCACGCCGCGTCCGGCGAGTTCCTCGACCAGCGCCATGTCCCCGATCGCACGCACGCCGTGGCCGATGCGCTCGACCCCGAGCGTGGCGAGCGTGTCCCGGATCGCACCGGGCCCGCACCATTCCCCGGCATGGGCGGTAAGCCGCAACCCCGCCTCGCGCGCGCAGTCGAAGGCCCAGGCGAAATCAGCCATCCCGCCTGCGGTCTCATCACCCGCGAGACCGAAGCCCACCAGCCAGTCGCCCGCGGTCTCGGCGGCGCAGATCGCGGCCTCGCGCGCGGCACCGCGGCCGAAGTGGCGTACCGCGGTGGCGATGCCGCGCAACACGATGCCATCCCGCGCCTCGGCCTCCGCCGCCGCCTCGCGGATCGCGTGCAGGTATTCGCGCCATGCCCCGACATCGCGCCCGCCACAGAAATCGGGCGAGACGAAGGTTTCACAATAGATCACACCATTCGCGGCACTCTCCTCAAGTACGGCCCGGGTCAGCCGGTAATAATCCCCGGGGGTCTGCAACGGTTCGGTCGCGGCCTCGTATACGTTCAGGAAATGCCGGAAATCCGTGAAGGAATAGTTACCGTCGGCATCGAAAATTCCGGAAATATCTATCGATTTCTCACGCGCCAGACCACGGATGAACGATGGCGGCGCCGCGCCCTCCAGATGCAGGTGCAGTTCGATCTTCGGCAGCATCAAGGGAAACTCCGATCAAAGGAAACTCTGGCCCGGTCCGGGGTTAGCAAGGCCGAGATGGGCGGCAAGGCTCGCACCCACGTCGGCAAAGGCGCACAGGCCGATTTCACCCGGCCCGACCCCGGCGCACAGCACCGGCACCCGCTCGCGCGTGTGGTCGGTGCCGCGCCAGGTGGGATCGTTGCCGTGATCGGCGGTGAAGACGGCAAGGTCGCCGGGCCGCAGCCGGGCAAGGAAGTCACCGGCCCGGCGGTCGAACCATTCGAGCGCCCGGGCATAGCCCGCCACATCGCGCGGGTGGCCGTAAAGCGTATCGAAATCGACGAGATTCGCGAAGGTGAGCGAACCCGGCGCGGCCTCACCCGCGAGCCGGATCAGGTGCCCCATCAGTGCCGCATCGTCGGCCCCCTTGTGCAGCGCCCCCACGCCGCGGTGCGAGAAGATGTCGCCGACCTTGCCGACGGCATGGGTCATCCGCCCGGCGTCATGGGCGACGTCGAGAATGGTCGGCGCGGGCGGCGCGATGGCGTAGTCGCGCCGGTTGGCGGTGCGGCGGAACCCGCCCGGCGCGTCGGTGAAGGGGCGGGCGATCACCCTGCCGACTCGCATCCCGTGCAGGATGGGCGCCAAGGATTTACAAAGGGTTAACAGTCGCTCCAGCCCGAAGCTTTCCTCATGCGCGGCGATCTGGAACACGCTGTCGGCCGACGTGTAGCAGATCGGCCAGCCCGTCTTAACGTGTTCTTCACCGAATCGGTCAATCATCGCCAGACCAGCCGAGTGGCAGTCGCCCAGAATGCCCCCGGTGCCGGCCAGCCGGGCGACGGTGGCGGAAAGTTCGGACGGAAAGGAGGGATGCGTGTCGGGAAAATACGTCCATTGCCAGGGCACGGGCACACCCGCGAGTTCCCAGTGACCCGAAGGCGTGTCCTTGCCGGGCGAGACCTCGGTCGCCGCGCCCCAGCGGCCTGCGGGGATTGCGTCCAGCCCCGGCGTGGCGGCGCCGGACGCCAGCCGCACCGCCGCCCCGAGGCCGAGCCGGTCGAGCACCGGCATCCGCAGCGGGCCTTCGCGCCCCCTGTCGGCCCGCCCGGCGGCACATTCCGCGATGATATGGCCAAGCGTATTGGCCCCCTTGTCGCCGAAGGCCGCGGCATCGGGCGCGCCGCCGCAGCCGACGGAGTCCATGACGATCAGGAAGGCGCGGGTGCGTGCCCCGGCATGTTCCGACGCGCTGCGGTGCCCGGCGGTCACGTGATGCGGGGGGCTTGTCCGGTTTGCAGCCCCGACGCCGCGTTCCCCTGCCCCGTGCTGCCCGGCCCCGCTCTTCCCGGTGCTCATGCGATCCGGCCCCGGATCAGCGGCGGCGCCGGGGCGGGCCCGCCGATCCCGAAGGCCATGGCAACCGCCCGCGCGGCGGTCTCGGCCATCGCGTCGTCCGCCGCATGGATCAGGGCAAGCGGATCGCCCGCCGCCACCTTGCTGCCCAGGGGCAGGACGGCATCCAGCCCCACCGACGGGTCGATCCGGTCGCCCTCGCGCCGTCTCCCGCCGCCCAGCGCCACCACCACCCGGCCCAGCGCCCGGCCGTCGATGGTCCGGACATGCCCGGCGCGGGGCGCGGGCACCGGCAATATCACCGGTGCCCGGGGCAGCATCGTATCCCAGCGTTCCATGAACGCGGGGGCGGTCCCCTGCGCGGCCAGCATCGCGGCGAACCGCTCCGCCGCCTGCCCGTTGTCCAGAACCTCGCCGATCCGCGCCGCGCCCGCCTCCGCATCGGCCGCAAGACCGCCGAGCACGAGCGCCTCGCCACCCAGCGCCCCGGTCAGCGCACGCAGCCGCGGAAAGGGTTCGCCGGCAAGAAAGCGCATCACCGCCGCGACCTCCAGCGCATTGCCCACGGCGGGGATCGGCGGCTTGTCCATGCAGGTCACCAGTGCCACGGCCGGGCAGCCCGCACCGGCCGCGGTTTCGACCAGCGCACGGGCGAGCGCGCGTGCGTCCTCTTCCGCCGCCATGAACGCGCCCGAGCCGGTCTTCACGTCGAGCACCAGCGCCCCGAGCCCGGCGGCGAGTTTCTTCGACAGGATCGACGCGGTGATGAGGTCGATACTCTCGACCGTGCCGCTCACGTCGCGGATCGCATACAGCCGCCGGTCGGCGGGGGCGAGACGGCCCGAGGCGGCGACGATCGCACAGCCCACGCTGCGGGTGGCGGCCCGAAAGGCGTCCTCATCCAGTTCCACGGCGAGGCCCGGGATCGCCTCCAGCTTGTCGAGCGTGCCGCCGGTATGCCCGAGACCGCGGCCCGAGATCATCGGCACGAAGGCGCCGCAGGCGGCAAGCGCGGCGGCAAGCGGCAACGAGACGCAATCGCCGATCCCGCCGGTCGAATGCTTGTCGAGCACCGGCCCGGGCAGATCCCAGCGCAGCACCGCGCCGGAATCGCGCATCGCCCGCGTCAGTGCGACCCGCCCGGCCGGGCCGAGGCCACGCAGGCAGACCGCCATGGCGAAGGCCCCGGCCTGGGCGTCGCTGACCGCGCCGCTCGCCAGTCCGGCGGCGAACCACGCCACCCCCTCCGGGTCGGGCCTGCCGTCGCGGATCGCGGCGATGACGCTTGCGGCATCCATCGGCCGCTCCTCAGCTGCGGTTCAGGTGCCCGGGTCCGAAGGCCCCGGGCAGCAGTTCGGCGATGGTCGTGGCGCGGGACTGCCCATCCAGCGTGCAGAGCGTGACCGGCGTCCCGGGCGCGCCGAATTCCGCCAGTTTCTGGCGGCAGCCGCCGCAGGGGGGCACCGGCGCGGGGCTGTCGGCGATCACCAGCGCCTCGACAAGCCGGGTCTCGCCCGCCGCGACCATGGCGGCGATGGCCCCGGCCTCGGCACAGGTGCCCTCCGGGCCGGCCACGTTCTCGACATTGCAGCCGACGAAAATCCGGCCCGAGGCGGCGCGCAGTGCCGCGCCGACCTTGAAGCGCGAATAAGGCGCCCAGGCGTTGGCCCGCACCTCGGTAGCAGCTTGCAGAAGGCTCATCGTCGTTCCCCGATCCCCGGTTTTCCGCAGACTGCGGGTTCATGGCCGCGGATGCAAGCCGGATACGGGGCCTGCAAGGCCAGCACCCCGGCACGGTGGCGACGGCCCTTGATGCTTTCGCGCCGGGCCCGGGGGAGGCCGGGCGGATTTCCGGTTCACGGGCGCGGCCTGATCCCTCGCGCGGTGATGAGCGGCAGGCAACCGCCAGTGGCCGTTTCCACCCCGGGGGGTCTGCAAATCGCGGCGCCATGCCTTGGCCGAACCGGCTTCGGCTTCGCGGCCGCCACACGGGTACAGATTCGGCGGCACAGATTCGGGGCGATGCGGGCGCTCGGCCCCAGCCCGCACCCTCCTCGCCCTCCCCTACCGGGCGGCGCTCTGGCGCCGCAACCCGTCTTCTTCCCCAGTCGCCTCGACCACCTGCGCCAGCCAGGCCCGGAACGCCTCCAGCGGCGGATGGCTGGCGCGGGCTTCGGGCCAGACCAGATAATAGCTGCCGACCCCGCCGACCGCCGGGCCAAAGGCGGGAACGAGGCGGCCTTCGTCCAGCTCGGTCCGGGCGAGGAAGGCTGGCAGCAGCGCCACGCCAAGCCCGTGGATCGCCGCCTGGGTCATCGGCGCGAACTGGTCGAACAGCATTCCGCGCGGCGCCGTGCCCTCGACTCCATGCGCGGCAAACCAGACCGGCCAGGCCGAGGGCCGGGTTTCGATCTGCAACAAGGGCAGTTTCAGCAGGTCCGCCGCCGCCCGGATCGGATGGCGGGCCAGAAACTCCGGTGCGATGCAGGCGATCATGTCCTCGTCGAACAGCCGCAGATGCCCCGCGTCTCTCCAGTCGGCCCGGCCGAAATGGATCGCCGCGTCAAAGCCTTCTGCGGCAAAGTTGAACCGCTTGAGCCGGGTCGAGAGGTTCATGGTGATCCCCGGATGCGCCGCCAGGAACGCGGGCAGGCGCGGCGCCAGCCAGCGGGTGCCGAAGGCGGGCAGGATCGCCAGCGACAGCATCCCGCCGCCGGGGTTCGCCCGCAACTCCATCGAGGCGCGCGCGATCAGGTCGAGCGCGCGGGTCACATCGCGGGCATAGGCGCGTGCGGCCTCGGTCGGCACCAGCCGCCGCCGCTCGCGCAGGAACAGTTCCACCCCCAACTGGCGTTCAAGGTTCTGCACCAGCCGGCTCACCGCGCCCTGGGTCAGGTCAAGCTCCCGCGCGGCCGCGGAGGTCGATCCGCAGCGCAGCACCGACTCGAAGGCCGTCAGCAGGCTGACCGAGGGCAGGAACCGGCGTTGGCGCGACATGATATTCCCTTTACGCATGTATTCACCGCCAAATAGCGTTATTTCAGCCGGGAAAACAAGCCTAGGAAGCATCACCGCGCGGTCAGAACCCGCGCCGGGGGGTTGCGGCCCGCCACCGCCCTGCCCTATGAACAAGGGCGGTGCCCGCAGCCCGAATTGGACCCAATTCCGATGGAGACCGCCATGACCGACCGCCCCATGCTGAAACCCAAGGACGCCCCCGACCTCGGGCGTTTCGACTGGGAGGATGCCTTCCGCCTCGACGAGCAACTGACCGAAGACGAACGCATGATGCGCGACTCGGCCCGCGCCTATGCGCAGGAAAAGCTGCAACCCCGGGTGATCCGCGCCTTCGCCGACGAGGAAACCGACCCGTCGATCTTCCGCGAGATGGGCGAGATGGGCCTTCTGGGCGTCACGGTGCCGGAACAATACGGCGGGCTGGGCGGCAGCTACGTGGCCTACGGTCTGGTCGCGCGCGAGGTGGAGCGGGTGGATTCCGGCTACCGCTCGATGATGTCGGTGCAATCCTCGCTAGTGATGTATCCGATCTACGCCTACGGGTCGGAGGAGCAGCGCAACAAATACCTGCCCAGGCTCGCGAGCGGCGAGTGGATCGGCTGCTTCGGCCTGACCGAACCCGACGCGGGCTCGGACCCCGCCGGGATGAAGACCGTCGCCAGGAAGACCGCGGGCGGCTATGTGCTGAACGGCACCAAGATGTGGATCTCGAACGCGCCGATTTCCGACGTCTTCGTGGTCTGGGCCAAGTCCGAGGCACATGGCGGCAAGATCCGTGGCTTCGTGCTCGACAAGGGCACCAAGGGGCTGAGCGCGCCGAAGATCGGCGGGAAACTGAGCCTGCGCGCCTCGATCACCGGCGAGATCGTGATGGACAATGTGGAAGTGGGCGAAGACGCGCTGCTTCCCCATGTCGAGGGGCTGAAGGGCCCGTTCGGCTGCCTCAACCGCGCCCGCTACGGCATTTCCTGGGGCGTGCTGGGGGCTGCGGAGTTCTGCCTGCACGCCGCGCGGCAATACGGGCTCGACCGCAGGCAATTCAACAAGCCGCTGGCGCAGACCCAGCTCTACCAGCTCAAGCTTGCCAACATGCTGACCGAAATCTCTCTCGGCCTGCAATCGAGCCTGCGGGTCGGCCGGCTGATGGATGAGGCCAACGCCGCGCCCGAGATGATCTCCATCGTCAAGCGCAACAACTGCGGCAAGGCTCTGGATATCGCCCGCTGGGCCCGCGACATGCACGGCGGCAACGGGATTTCCGAGGAATTCCAGGTGATCCGCCACATGGTCAACCTGGAAACCGTGAACACCTACGAGGGCACCCATGACGTGCACGCGCTGATCCTCGGCCGCGCCGTCACCGGGTTGCAGGCGTTCTTCTGATCTTCATCTTGCCGTAAATACTCCCGCCGGAGGCTTCCGCACCAACAACAGGCGCCCCCGGCGGGGAACAGGATCAAACGGCAGCCAGAACAAGGCGGCCAGAACAAGGCGGGGGGAGATGCCGCGTTCCCAGATCGTTCACGACAACTTCCTGCGCCGGGTTCCCGCGCGGGACTTTCCCGCAGGCCGCCCCCCCACCGGGGGGCTTTCGCCGTATCAAGCGGTCGCGATCTACCGCGCGCAGGTGCTGAGCCGGGCGCTCGACCGGCAGGCCCGCGCCATGCAGAAGGCCGGGCAGGGTTTCTACACCATCGGCTCCTCGGGGCATGAGGGGATGGCGGCCGTCGCCGCCGCGCTGCGGCCCGAGGACATCGCCTTCCTGCATTACCGCGACGCCGCGTTCCAGATCGCCCGCGCCGGGCAGGTGCCGGGGCAGACGCCCTTGTGGGACATGCTGCTCAGTTTCGCGGCCTCGTCCGAGGATCCGATTTCCGGCGGGCGGCACAAGGTGCTGGGCTCGCGCGCGCTCAACATCCCGCCGCAGACCTCGACCATCGCCAGCCACCTGCCCAAGGCGGTGGGCGCGGCCTATTCGCTCGGCCTCGCGCGCAGGCATCCGCCCGAGCACCGGGCGCTGGCCGAGGATGCCATCGTCATGTGCAGTTTCGGCGATGCCTCGGCGAACCACTCGACCGCGCAGGGCGCGTTCAACAGTGCGGGCTGGACCAGCTATCAGGCGATCCCCCTGCCCTTGCTGTTCGTCTGCGAGGACAACGGGATCGGCATCTCGACCAAGACGCCCAAGGGCTGGATCGAGGCCGGATTCCGCGCCCGTCCGGGGCTGAAGTATTTCGCCGCCGACGGGCTCGATCTCTACGATACCTTCGCCGTGGCGCAGGCAGCCGCCGATTATGTCCGCACCCGCCGCAAGCCCGCCTTCCTGCACCTGCGCACGGTGCGGCTTTACGGCCATGCCGGGGCCGACCTGCCCACCACCTACATGGCGCGCGAGGAGGTCGAGGCCGAGGAGGCGAACGACCCGCTGCTCCATTCCGCGCGGCTGCTGCACGAGGCCGGGGCGCTCGCGCCCGAGGACGCGCTGGCGATCTATGCCGAGACCGAGACCCGCGTGGCCGCCGCCGCCGCCGAGGCGATCACCCGCCCCCGGCTGCGCACGGCCTCCGAGGTCATGGAAAGCCTCATCCCGCCCAAACGCCCCTGCAAGCCCACCAACGGCCCCACGCCCGAGGCCCGCACCGCGGCCTTCGGCGCCGACCTCAAGGCGATGGAGGAGCCGCAGCCGCTTTCGCGCCTCCTGAACTGGGCGCTGACCGACCTGATGCTCGAACACCCCGAGATCGCCCTGATGGGCGAGGATGTGGGCCGCAAGGGCGGGGTTTACGGCGTCACGCAGAAGTTGCAGGCCCGCTTCGGCCCCGACCGGGTGATCGACACGCTGCTGGACGAGCAATCCATCCTCGGCCTCGGCATCGGGCTAGCACATAACGGCTTCCTGCCGGTGCCGGAGATCCAGTTCCTCGCCTATCTCCACAACGCCGAGGACCAGATCCGCGGCGAGGCCGCCACCCTCCCCTTCTTTTCGAACGGGCAATACAGCAACCCGATGGTGCTGCGCATCGCGGGCCTGGGCTACCAGAAGGGCTTCGGCGGGCATTTCCACAACGACAACTCCATCGCCGTGCTGCGCGACATTCCCGGCGTGGTGATCGCCTGCCCCTCGACCGGGGCCGAGGGGGCGATGATGCTGCGCGAGTGCATCCGGCTGGCGCGCGAGGAACAGCGGGTCGTGGTGTTCCTGGAGCCGATCGCACTTTACCCGATGCGCGACCTCCATACCGACAAGGACGGGCTGTGGATGAGCCGCTACCCCGAGCCATCGGAGCGGATCGGACTGGGCGAGGTCGGCGCGCATGGCAGCGGCAAGGAACTGGCCATCGTCACCTACGGCAACGGCCATTACCTGTCGCGCCAGGCAGAACCGTTGCTGCACGAGGCCGGGATCGACCTGCGCATCATCGACCTGCGCTGGCTTGCCCCCCTGCCCGAAGCCGCGCTGCTGGCGGCGGTGGAGGGCTGCAAGAACGTGCTGATCGTCGATGAGTGCCGCCGCAGCGGCGGGCAGGCCGAGGCGCTGATGGCGCTGATGGCGGAGCACGGCCACAGCCGCACCGCCCGCCTCACCGCCGAGGACAGCTTCATCGCCACCGGCCCGGCCTATGCCGCCACCCTGCCCTCGCGCGACGGGATCGTGGCCGCCGCAAGCGCGCTGGTGGCGTCATGACCCGCGCCGTGGTGATCTGCCCCGGCCGGGGGACGTATAATCGCGAGGAACTGGGCTCGCTTTCCCGCCTACACCCGGACAAGGCGGCGCTGTTCGCCGGGTTCGATGCGATCCGCACGCGGGCCGGGCAGGAGACGCTGGCCGATCTCGACGGCGCCGACCGCTACTCGGTCGCCCGCCACACGCGGGGCGACAACGCCTCGGCGCTGATCTATGCCGCGACGCTGGCCGATTTCCTGTCGCTCCGGGGCGTCGAGGTGGTCGCGGTCACCGGCAATTCCATGGGCTGGTATTCGGCACTGGCCTGCGCCGGGGCGCTGACGCCCGAGGCCGGCTTCACCGTCGCCAACACCATGGGCACGCTGATGCAGCAGGCGCTGATCGGCGGGCAGGTGGTCTATCCGTTCATGGGCGGCAACTGGACGCCCGACCCCGACGCGAAAGCCCGGCTCATGGCGCTTGTGGCGGACATCGGCGCCCGGCCCGGCCGGGTCTTCGGCCTGTCGATCGACCTTGGGGGGATGCTGGTGCTGGCGGGGAACGAGGCCGGGCTGGAGGACGCCATGGCCGAACTGCCGCCGGTCGAGGGCCGCTTCCCGATGCGGCTGTCGAACCACGCCGCCTTCCACACCGCGTTTCAGGCCCCGGTGGCGGAACAGGGCCGCGCCGCTCTCGGCCCCGATCTGTTCGGCACCCCCGAGATCCCGCTGATCGACGGCCGCGGCGCGATCTGGTGGCCCGGCGCGACCGACCCTGAACAGCTCCGCGACTACACCCTCGGCCATCAGGTCACCGAACCCTACGATTTTACCCGCGCCGTCGCCGTCGCCGCGCGCGAATTCGCCCCCGACCTCTTCATCGTCACCGGCCCCGGCACCACGCTGGGCGGCGCGGTGGCGCAATCGCTCATCCTCGCCGGCTGGCGCGGCATGGGCGGCAAACCCGACTTCCAGACCCGGCAGGCCGCCGCCCCGATCCTGATCGCCATGGGGCGGCCGGATCAGCGCACCCGCGTTACAACCGAAAGGACCGAGACATGACCGCTTCCCACACCGAGACCCTCGCCGCCGCGGGCTTCACCGAAGCCGAACTCAGGGGCGGCAGCCTCGCCGTCCGTTCCCCCATCGACGGCGCCGAGGTCGCGCGCGTGGCCGAGACCCCGGCCACCGCCATGCCCGCGGTGATCGCCCGGGCGCAGGAAGCCTTCCGCACCTGGCGGCAGGTGCCCGCGCCCCGGCGCGGCGAGCTGGTCCGCCTGCTGGGCGAGGAGCTGCGCGCCGCCAAGGACGCGCTCGGCGCCGTGGTGACGCTGGAGGCGGGCAAGATCACCTCCGAGGGCTTGGGCGAGGTGCAGGAGATGATCGACATCTGCGACTTCGCCGTCGGCCTGTCGCGCCAGCTCTACGGCCTCACCATCGCCTCCGAGCGCCCCGGCCACCGGATGATGGAGACCTGGCACCCGATGGGCCCCTGCGGCGTCATCACCGCCTTCAACTTCCCCGTGGCGGTCTGGTCGTGGAACGCGGCGCTGGCGCTGGTCTGCGGCAACCCGGTGATCTGGAAACCGTCGGAAAAGACCCCGCTGACCGCCATGGCTACCATGAAGATCATGGAGCGCGCGCTCGCACGCTTCGGCGACGCGCCCGAAGGGCTCGCGCAGCTGGTGATCGGCGGGGCGGAGATCGGCGAGGCGCTGGTCACCTCGCGCGACGTGCCGATCCTGTCCGCGACCGGCTCCACCCGGATGGGGCGGATCGTCGGGCCGAAGGTGGCGGAACGCTTCGGCCGGTCGATCCTGGAACTCGGCGGCAACAACGCGATGATCGTCGCCCCCTCGGCCGACCTCGACATGGCGGTGCGGGCCATTGTCTTCTCGGCGGTGGGCACGGCGGGGCAGCGCTGCACCTCGCTGCGCCGGCTGATCGTGCATGAATCGGTCCGCGCCGGGCTGGTCGAAAAGCTGGCCGCCGCCTATGCCTCGCTGCCGGTCGGCGACCCCCGCGCGCCCGGCACCCTGGTCGGCCCGCTGATCGACGAAGGCTCGCGCGACCGGATGCTGACGGCGCTCGACCGCGCGCGGGCCGAGGGCGGCACCGTCCACGGCGGCACTGTCGCCGAGGGCGTGGCAGGCGGCACCTATGTCACCCCGGCCATCGCCGTGATGCCCGCCCAGACCGAGGTGGTGCGGGAAGAGACCTTCGCGCCGATCCTCTACGTCATGGGCTACGAGACGCTGGACCAGGCCATCGCGATCCAGAACGGGGTGCCGCAGGGGCTTTCGTCCTGCATCTTCACCCTGAACCTGCGCGAGGCCGAGACGTTTCTTTCGGCGGTCGGCTCCGACTGCGGCATCGCCAACGTCAACATCGGCCCCTCCGGCGCCGAGATCGGCGGCGCCTTCGGCGGCGAGAAGGAAACCGGCGGCGGCCGCGAATCCGGCTCGGACGCCTGGCGCGGCTACATGCGCCGCGCGACGAACACGATCAACTATTCGGCCGAACTGCCGCTGGCGCAGGGCGTGAAGTTCGACATCTGAAAGATCGTTCGGGCCTTCGCTCCGGCGCGGCAGGTGGCGTGGTTTTTCGGCATTACCACAGGCGACGAGCGGAGCATGCTCAACGCGCGTGCGCACCGGAAGCGCAGAAAGCCGCGTCAGGTGCCCGAAGGATGTAGCAGGATCGGGCGCACTCCGATGCGCGAAGGTCCGGGCGGAGCAGGATTTTCCGCCCGGACCCTTGGCCCCGAGAAACCCCTTGCCCTCCCCCGGCCACCCCCATATACCCGTCGGCGGAGACGTGGCCGAGTGGTCGAAGGCGCTCCCCTGCTAAGGGAGTAGACGGGGAACCGTCTCGAGGGTTCGAATCCCTTCGTCTCCGCCAGACACCGCCAATATCTTATTGATTTTGTTTCATAATACTCAAGAACCCTGCCGATCCTCCCCCAGAATTTTTCCCAATTAGGCTCGGAATATCGTGGACATAGCCAGAATCGGCGGACTCTCAGGAGAGTTCACCTGCGCCCCAGTCCGACCCCGCGCTTGTTGTAGCGTGACAACGAATTTTGCATAGTTTGACACGGATATTTGCAGCAGAGCGATTTTGTGATTTCCGGGTCTTGGGCGGGCCGTGAAGGGTGGTTTAAACGGCCGTTCAAGCCACCGTCAACGCACCCTGACCCACTGGTCCTGGTTGGCCACGGCGCTTGGCGGGGGCACGGTCCAGGGCGGCACCCAGCCATCCCTCAGCGTCATGCGCAGGCCCATC
>Ga0172382_10009116_pt1 | contig 13615 bp, 11 predicted proteins | sample Leawel138RmetaG_FD_122245 | JGI IMG/M metagenome (GOLD analysis project Ga0172382, IMG submission 122245) | Leachate microbial communities from a municipal landfill in Southern Ontario, Canada - Leachate well 138R metaG | ecosystem: Engineered > Solid waste > Landfill > Unclassified | place...
ACCCTGGCCACCCTGCCCAACCAGGCCATGGCCGAAAAAGCTGGTGAATTTTCCCAGCGCATTGCCCGCAGCCTGTGGTATGGCTATCAACTACATCACAAGCCCGATGCACCGCTGCGCGAGGTGAACCGTGGCTGAGCTGCACCAGATCAACGAACCTCCCAGACCTCCACGCGCGCCCTCATTCTCGGCACTGTTCAGCTTGGGGTTTCGGCCACTTTACATTGGCGGCATGGCCTGGGGCCTGGTCGCCATTTTCATCTGGGTGTTTGTCCCTGACCTCATTTCCCCTCAATTGGGGCCACTGGCATGGCACGCCCATGAAATGCTTTGGGGCTTCATTGCAACCATCGCTGTCGGCTTTTTACTGACAGCCGCGGCCACCTGGACCGGCGTCAACCCTGTACAAGGGCGCGCACTGGCCGCCCTCTGCGGTTTATGGCTGGTAGCCCGGCTCGCCTACCTGGCTCCCGGCACCGCCGTGCTGGTCGTGGCGATCCTGGCAGAAACACTCTTCCTGTCACTGGCCGCATTGGCACTGTGGCGCGTTATCAGAAAGGCAAAAAGTCACCGCAACTATGGGCTGCCCTGGCTTGTTCTGGGTCTGGCGATCGCAAACCTGATGTTTGTAAACACCGCCCACCAAGGCAACTACAACGAACTCATGGCGGCCTTTCAGGTCGGGCTTGTTGATATGGCCGTAATCGCCCTGCTGGTTGCACGACGTGTCATCCCGTTCTTTGCCATGCGCGCTATACAGGGTTTAACGCTGCCGATGCACACAGGTTCAGGTCAGGCCCAACTGGCCCTGGGGCTGCTGGCAATCATTACCGGGCTGCTGGGCTTGCCGGCGTTATCAGGCAGCGCCCTGCTGCTGACCGGCTTGATCGGGGTGTATCAACTGCTGGGCTGGAAACCCCTTGCAGTCATGCATCGCCCCATCTTGTGGATTCTGTATGCCGGCTATGCCCTGCTGGCCGCGGGCCTGATTACCGCCGGGGCGTGGCAGCTGGATCTGTTACCGGCACCCTGGTCCCGTGCCGCTGTCCCGGTCCATATCATTGGCATGGGCGGCTTTTCGGTATTGATTATCGGCATGGTCACCCGAACCGCACTTGGCCACCTGGGCCGCCCCCTGCAACTGGACCGCAGCATGCTTATCAGCTACAGTCTCATGCTTGCCGCCATTTTTTTCCGTTTGTCGGCCCTGTGGCCGTCGGCTGCCTACGCACCGCTGCTTTACCTTTCGGGGGCATGCTGGATGGGGGCCATGGCCTTGTATCTTTGGCGTTTCACACCCTGGCTGATTCGCCCGCGCAGCTCTTGAACGGGCGGCGGGGGTTCTGCTACCGGGGTGCGGGCGCCCACCGTCACACCCTGCCCTCTATGCGCCTTACCACCCTTACCGACTATGCCCTGCGTTTGCTGATTTACGTCGGCCAGCACCCCGATCGGCTGTGCACCATCGCAGAAATCGCGCAGGCCTACCAGATCTCTGAAACCCATTTGATGAAAATCACGCACCGGCTGGCCCAGCAAGGCTGGCTGCAAACCGTACGCGGCAAGCATGGCGGCATGCGTCTGGCCAAGCCTGCGCAAGACATCAACCTGGGCGCTGTAGTACGCGATACCGAAAATGATTTTGCCCTGGTCGAGTGCTTTACAACCGGCAATGCCTGCACCATCACAGGCCGCTGCGGGTTAACCGGTATTTTCAGTAAAGCCCTGGAACACTTTCTGGGCTACCTTGATAATTACACCTTGGCCGATGTACTGCCGGCCAACGGCAAAACCGCGCCCGAAGGCGCGGAGTTTCCGGTTAAATTCGATCGCAACGTATCGTAACCGGGTTGGCACGCAATTCAGCAATTACCGCATCACTGACGGCCCCTTCAACGTCAGAAATCACGTAGCCCACTTGCCCCAGCGTTTGTAATTGCTGGCGCACAATATTCAAACCATGCAAGGCCATCAGGCTGCTCAGGCCACCCAGGGCACCTGGCTCGTTACGGTGAACGTGCAGGATGCGTGTCGCATTGCCCGCATCCTGGTAGGGGATCTCGGGGAAATTAACCGCCCCCTTGGTAGCACCGCCCTGCACAAAACGCACCAGTTTTTCGGCAACCTCACGGCCGATATTTTCCTGGGACTCTTGGGTACTGCCCCCGATGTGCGGCGTAAGAATGACATTGCGCATGCCGATAAGCGGGCTTTGCAAGGCTTCATCGCGCCCCTTGGGCTCAATCGGGAAGACATCCAGCGCCGCGCCTGACAGGTGTTCGGATTGCAAAGCCTGATGCAGGGCATCAATATCCACCACTGTACCGCGCGACGCATTGATCAGGATACTGCCTTTTTTCATAGTGGCCAGGGCCTTGGCGTCGATCAGGTTGCACGTACCTGCCCCGCCGGGGACATGCAACGTGACCACGTCGGCCTGTTCAAGCAATTGTGACAACGACGTACTGGCCCGGGCATTACCGAGCGGCAACTTGGCCTCGACGTCATGAAACACCACCCGCATGCCGGCCGCCTCGGCCAGAATACCCACTTGCGAACCGATATTGCCGTAACCAACGATACCCAGCGTTTTTCCACGCGCCTCAAATGCACCATCGGCGGTTTTATCCCAATGACCGTGGTGAACACGATCGTTCTTTTCGGGGATACGTCGCAGCAGCAAAATGGTTTCGCCCAGCACCAGCTCGGCTACCGAACGGGTGTTCGAAAATGGTGCATTGAACACCGGAACGCCCCGCATCATGGCAGCGTCCAGATCAACCTGGTTGGTGCCAATACAAAAGCAACCCACGGCACGCAAATCGGGAAGACCGGCAAAAAGCGCGGCATCAAGATGGGTACGTGAACGAATACCCACCAGCGCCGCCCCCTTCAGGGCTGAGGACAACTCATCAGACGGCAGGGCAGACTTGTACGTGATGACATCCGTCAGACCAGCCGAGGCAAAGACGTCCAGGGCACTGGGGTGAATATTTTCGAACAAGACTATACGCGTCATGATGGCTTCCTGTAGCAGAACAACGAAGCCTTATTGTGGACTATCTGTCAGGAAAAAGCCCTCACACCCCTATGAAGATCAGGGGCAAACAGGCTGACAAGGCGTTTGCTGCCATCGCCTGCTGCACGGGCACGGAAAAACTGGCACATAACTTGCTTCAAACAAACGGTTGGCCGGGGTTCAGCACCCGCCTTACGGCCAGACCTGAATTTTTGCGGAGGTTAGAAATGAAGCCATCACTGATCAGCGAACATTACGCCCGACCCCATCGGCAGGCCTGCCACACCCACAAGCGCGAATCGGAAAAGGCCGCGTACGTGCTGCCTTCACTTTTGCGTTGCTACGCAGGCGGTGTCAAAACGGTGCCAGAGGCAAGGCTGACCCACCGCCTTGTCAAGCACTTTGACGTATTCAGCATGTTCGGCCAATTCTTCGGGCGAGGCCTGTAACACCTTCAGCACTGAGGCATCAAACGCGGCCTGGCCGTTACCCGAAGTGCCGGCCGCATCTGTGGCGTCAAAATCCATCAACAAGGAATCCTGACCCCGGGTCATGGCCAGCCATACTTCAGCCAGCAGCTCGGAGTCAAGCAGCGCCCCGTGCAACGTGCGGTGCGCATTCGAAATGCCATAGCGCTCGCACAAGGCATCGAGGGAATTGCGCTTGCCCGGGTGCAGTTCGCGGGCATACAGCAACGAGTCGGTAATGCTGTCACAAAAGGTTTTGAAAGCGGCGTGCCCGGCGCGTGTCAGTTCGGCATCAAGAAACTTGACGTCAAATGCCGCGTTATGAATGATGACCTCGGCACCGGCCACATACTCGATCAGTTGCGCTGCCACCTCGTTAAACCGCGGATACCCCGACAGAAAGTCGGTCGTCAGCCCGTGCACGGCCAGCGCCTCGGGGTCACTGTCGCGGTCAGGGTTCAGATACAGGTGCAAGTGGCGCCCTGTCAGGCTGCGGTTCACCATCTCGACACAGGCCAGCTCAACAATGCGATGACCCTGAGCGGGGTCAAGACCGGTGGTTTCAGTATCAAGAATGATTTGACGCATGGTTTCAGGCAACAGGTAATCAGGAATGGGCGACTTTTTTACGGGCAATCAGTGAATACGCCACCGGCACCACGTACAACGTCAGCAAAGTGCCAAATGTTAACCCACCAACCAGCACCCAACCAATCTGCTCGCGCGACTCGGCCCCGGCACCGGTAGCCAGCGCCAGAGGCACCGTACCCAGCACCATGGCCCCGGTCGTCATCAGGATCGGGCGCAGGCGCATGACGCTGGCTTCTGTCACCGCCTCCATGACGTTTTTACCCTCTTCGCGCAACTGGGTTGCGAATTCGACAATCAGGATACCGTGCTTGGTAATCAGGCCCACAAGGGTAATCAAACCGATCTGGCTGTAAATAGACAGTGTCCCGCCCGTCAGCCACAAGGCCAGCAACGCCCCCGTCATGGCCAGCGGCACCGACAGCATGATCACAAACGGATTGCGCCAGCTTTCAAACTGCGCGGCAAGCACCAGGTAAATGAAAGCCAGTGCCATCACAAACACCAGATAAATACTGCCCGATGAGTCGCGGAACTCGCGTGACTGTCCGTCAAGATCCGTTTGAACCGTAGGCGGCAGGGTATCGCGCGCAACAGCAAACATATGGTCAAGCACCTCGCCCATGGCATAGCCCGGCGCCACCGCCGCCTGCACCTTGACGGCCCGCAAACGGTTGAAGTGATTCAGAGACTGAGGCGACACCGACTCGGTGACATCCAGAAAGTTGGACAACTGCACCATGCCACCCTGGGCCGTACGCACATAGATATCTGAAATATCGCGCGGATCAGCCCGATCCTGCCGGCTGACCTGGACGATAACGTCGTATTGTTCGCCACTGTCCCGGAAGCGCGTCACCTGACGGCCTCCCAGCATAGATTCAAGCGTACGACCTACCGTACCTACATCAACCCCGACATCAGCCAGCTTTTCGCGATTGACCGCAACGGTCAGTTCAGGGGTATTGAGCCGAAGATCGGTATCGATATTCTGCAAACCGGGATAACCGGACAGCTTGTCAACAAACGCATCGACAATACGGCCGATTTCTTCGTAGGGGGCCTGGCTCATGATCACAAATTCGATGGGCTTGGACGTGGCCCGCTGCCCGAACGACGGCGGGTTGCTGGGGAAGGCCCGCACCCCGGGCAGGCCCATGAAGCGTGGCAACAGGCCCGATGCAATTTCTTGCTGGGTACGCTCGCGCTCGTCCCATGGCTTGAGCCGTAAAATCGCAAAGGCCTCGGTCACGGTCGGGAAACCGACAATCGACTGATTGCCAGATGCCTCGGGAATGCCCGCGTACATCTGCTCGATGCGCTTGACGCTGTCAAGCGTGTAGTCAAGCGTAGCCCCGTCGGGCGCGCTGACGACCCCGAACACAACCCCCCGGTCTTCCAGCGGCGCCAGTTCGCTTTTAATGGTTTTGAACAGCACCACACTACCTGCGGCTACCGCCAAACCCAACAGCACAACAATCAGACGATGGCGCAGCGCAACGCCCAGACTTTTACGATAGCCCGACGTTAACCCTTCAAGCAGGTTTTCAATAAACACATACACCCGGCCATGGGACTTTTGATGGCGCAACATGGTGGAACACATCATGGGCGTCAGGGTCAGTGCCACAAAGCCGGACACCAGAACCGCCCCGGCAAGCGTCAGGGCAAATTCAATGAACAGGCGCCCGGTTCGACCGGTTGCAAACGCCAGGGGGGCATACACCGCCACCAGGGTCAACGTCATGGCAATGACCGCGAAAGCAATTTCCTTGATGCCCAAAAACGACGCCTCAAGGCGTGACTTGCCTTCTTCAATGTGTCTGTAAACGTTTTCGAGCACCACAATTGCATCGTCCACCACCAGGCCAATGGCCAGCACCATCGCCAGCAAGGTCAGCGTATTGATCGAGAAACCGAACAGATACATGATGCCGAAAGCCCCGATCAGCGACACCGGAATGGTAACAATAGGGATCAGACTGGCACGTACGCTGCGCAAGAAAAAGAAGATGACCAGCACCACCAGAATAATGGCTTCGGCAATGGTTTTGTAGACCGAATTGATGGACTCCTGAATGAAGACGGAACTATCGTAGGCAATGTTCAGACTCATGCCGGACGGCAGGTTCTGGTTGATCAACTCAACCTCGGCATGCACGGCGCGCGACAAATCGAGCGGGTTGGCCGTCGACTGTTTGGTCACGCCAATGTTCAGGCCATCACTGCCATTGAATCGCGACAAGATCCGCTCGTTGGCAGGCCCGATTTCAACATTGGCCACATCACCCAGACGCACCGGATACCCGTTAACCGTGTCGACAATCACGTCCTGAAACTGCTGCACGGTTTGCAGGTCGGTGGTCGATACCACCGAGAATTCGCGCATAGAAGACTCGATTCGCCCGGCCGGGATCAACACATTCTGGGCACGCAGGGCTGACTCAACGTCCTGCACCGTCAGGTTGTAGGCCGCCAGCTTGGCGCGATCAATATAAATGCGCATGGCGGGCAGACGTTCGCCAAAAATGCGGATCTCGGCCGCCCCCGGCAGCACCGACAACCGTGTCTTGATGTACCGGTTCAGGTAGTCGGATGCCTCCATTGTGCTGAGGCTGCCCGCCTGAACGGCAATATAGATGATCGGGGTCGAGTCGGCCTCGACCTTGCTGATGACCGGTTCGTCGATTTCATCAGGCAAGAAACGGCGGGCCCGGGACACTTTATCGCGCACATCGGCCGCCGCCGCGTCCGGGTCGCGATCCATGTTGAACTTGATGCTGATCCAACTGCGTTCAGAACGGCTGCGTGACGTCATCACATCAACGCCTTCCATACCGGACAACTGGTCTTCCAGCGGCTTGGTGACCTGTGACTCGACCACTTCAGGCGAAGCCCCCTTGTAATCGGTCATCACCGACACTACCGGCTCGTCAATGGCGGGGTATTCACGCACCGTCAGGCGGTCGTAGGAAATAAGCCCAACCAGCACAATCAGCAAGGAAAGCACCGTGGCAAAAACCGGGCGCTTGATACAAACTTCGGAAAGAACCATGTCAGCCCCCGGGCTCAGGATGCGGATGCAGCAGCTGGCGCGGCCAGAATCCGTACAGCCGCACCATCAGATATTTTTTGCAGGCCGGCAACCACCACCTGGTCCCCTTCTTGAACCCCCCGCACGATTTCGACCTGCCCGGCGCGACGCTGCCCGATCTCGACCACCACACGCCTGACCTTGCCGTCTTCAACACGGAACACAAAACGCTCGGCACCGCTGGATTGCAAGGCCGTTTCAGGCACCGTCAGCGCCTGTGAATCGTTAAACCGCAACAAGACGCGGGCGAACAGGCCCGGGCGCAACTTGCCATCGGGGTTGGGCACATCGGCGCGCACCAGCACTGAACGGCCACCAACGTCGATTTGCGGGTTAATGGCCTTGACCACCCCGCCCCGCTGCTCGCCGGGCAAGGCGTCGAAACGAACGGTCAGTGGCTGACCAGCGGCCAGCTGACCGGCGAACCCTTCAGGCACACGAAAATCAACCTGCAGCGGGTCAATAGACTCGAGCGGCGCAATATCGATGCCCGGGCTGACGTAGTCGCCCACTGACACTTGTCGCAAGCCAATAATGCCATCGAAGGGCGCCAGAATGGTGGTCTTGTCGAGCTGGGCCTGTGCCAGCGCCACAGCCGCTTGCTGTACTTTAAGCTGGCTGAATGACTCGTCGCGTGCCTGTTTACTGATAAAGCCTTGCTGAGTCAGGGTTTCCGAGCGGCGATACTGCGAATTGGCCAGCCCCAGATTGGCCTGTGCCTGTTGCAACTGGGCCTTGACGACGCTGTCATCGAGCCGCAGCAAAACCTGGCCCTGTTTGACGGGCTGACCTTCGGTGAACGCGATTTCGCTGATACGACCCGTCACTTCGGGGCGAAGCATGACTGCGTTTTCAGAACGCATCGTACCGACAGCGGAAACCTCGGCGGGCATGCTGACCAGACGAACTGCGGCCACTTCGACCCCCACCGTACGTGCAGCGGCAGGCGGACCACCGGCCGGCCCGGGCCCGGGCGGCGTTGCCGGAGCGGCAGATGACGTTTTGGCCGGGGTGCTTGAGCCTGACCCGGGGCCCCACCAATTGGATGCCCCGACGCCCAGGGCAACCCCCAAACCCAAAATCACGATAAAACCTGCCACTCGTCTGTTCATATCAGTCGTTGTCGCCCAAACACCATTACCAGAATAAATCGCCGGAACGCCACGGCAAACGCAGCATTTCCGGTGCCGGCATTGATAATAGCGCAGGATGAGAACTGTTTACATATTGTTTCGGGCAGCGGCAGCACGAGCAGCTTCGACGCCTTGATTCGCCAAGGCATCGGCTTTTTCATTTCCCGGGTCACCAGAGTGGCCACGTACCCAGCGCCAGCTGACATCATGCTTGTGCACAAGGGCATCAAGCGCTTGCCACAGATCGGCATTCTTGACCGGTTTCTTGTCGGCGGTACGCCACCCGCGCCGCTTCCAGTTCTCGAGCCATTCTGTCATGCCCTTTTGTACATACTGCGAATCGGTATGTATGACCACCTGACAGGGACGCTTTAAAGCGTCAAGTGCCTGAATGACCGCCATAATTTCCATACGGTTGTTGGTTGTGTCGGGCTCGCCCCCAAACAGGCTTTTTTCGTGCCGGCCATGCCGTAAAAAAGCACCCCATCCGCCCCACCCGGGGTTACCCTTGCAGGCCCCGTCGGTCCAGATATCGACAGGACTGGCCTGACCTTGACTCATGATTGACTACCTTGCTGTTACCTTGACACACCGGCCTGACGCTGCTGGCTGGCCACAACGGCTGCCCGACGCATCCGGCGCTTTTTCTTGTTCTTCCACGCGGGCCCGACCAGACGTATGGAGGCCACACGCTTGACCGCCGCCACCACATAAACGGCACCGCACACCGGCCACCAGCGATCACCGGCAGCTTCCATGAAAGACCAGCGCTGCAGCCAGCGCTGGGTGGCGCAGGGCGCAGCGTAACAACCAAAGTGCCCCCGGTCAATTTCAAGCGACAGCAGTTTGAACCAGTCTTTCAGGCGAGGCAAAGAGACCTGCATGTGAGCAGGCACAGGCACCAGCGGATCAATACCCGGCAAGCGCGCCTGCAGCCCCCACAAGCTTAAAGGGTTAAACCCCGAAATAACCAGCCGACCCTCGGGCACCAGCACCCGCTCTGCTTCGCGCAAGACCTGATGCGGATTATTGGAACACTCGAGCACATGCGGTAATATCAAAAGATCGATTGATTGGCTTTCAAAAGGAAGCTGCTCTGGTTCGGCCAGCAGCAGGCTGCGGTCGGGCGGCAGCGCCAAACCCTCGAAACACGAACCGGCAAGCATCTTGTGCGAAATGCGGTTTGCCGCCAGAAGGTCCCAGTGGGGCATGCCTACCTGCACCGCGTGGTAGCCAAACGCATTTGCAACCATGCCATTGGTTTTTTTCTGTTCCCAGTTTTGCACGTACTGGCCGGCAGGCGTTTCAAGCCATCCGGCCAGCTCGCCGATAAGCGGTTGGTCTGAAACAAACACACAAGCTCCCTATGATTAATACAACTCAAGACTCCAAAACAACCCGCCTGGTTCCGGTGCCCGCGTTTTCAGACAACTATATCTGGTTATTGCGCAAAGGCAACCACGCTGTCGTGGTCGACCCGGGCGAAGCCGCACCGGTGCTGGCCCAACTCGAAAAACACCAGCTGACACTGGACGCCATCCTGATCACCCACCACCACGCCGACCATGTCGGCGGGGTTCAGGAACTTAAAGAAAAAACCGGTGCCATCGTTTACGGCCCCATTGGCGAGCGCCTGCCCGTATGTGACCATGGCCTGAAAGAAACTGACCAGGTCGGGCTGGACCATCTGGGCCTGACACTTTCCGTACTCGATATTCCCGGACACACCGCGGGTCACATTGCCTACTTCGGCTACCTTGACGAACAGCAACCTGTTGTTTTCTGTGGTGATACACTATTTGCCGCCGGCTGCGGGCGCCTGTTTGAAGGTACCCCGGCCGATATGGTGAACTCGCTGGCAAAGCTTCAGGCGCTGCCTCTCGACACCCTGGTGTGCTGCGCGCACGAATACACCCTGTCAAATTTGCGCTGGGCCCTGGCCGTAGAGCCTGGCAACACGGTTCTGCAAAAACGGTTTGAATCGGCACGACAGGCGCGTGAGCAAGGCTTGCCAACGCTGCCCTCAACCATCAGCCTCGAGCTTGAAACCAACCCGTTTCTGCGCCCCTTGCAGTCGTCGGTGGTTGAAGCCGCCCAAGGCTACACCGGCGCACCGCTAAATTCCGCAGTTGCTGTTTTTGCCTGCCTGCGCGAGTGGAAAAACAATTTTTAATGCTCTACCCATGTTCCTGAGATTATTTACGCTGCTACTGGTAGCGATACTGGCCGGCTGTGCTCACCAGGGCAGCGTACAACAATCGGGGCAAGACCCCTATGTGGCCGTCGACACCTCGCGCACCATCGACCTGACCAACCCCCCGGCCGACATCTGGGACCGGATCCGGCGCGGCTTTGCCATTCCCAACCTGAATGACCCGCTGGTCGACCACTGGACCAACTACTACGCCTCACACCCGCAGTCGGTCTACCGCATGAGCGAGCGTGCCAAGCGCTACCTGTATTTCATTGTCGACGAACTCGAGCGCCGCGGTATGCCCACCGAGCTGGCTCTGTTGCCGTTTGTTGAAAGCGCCTACAACCCCGAAGCCTATTCCCGGGCCAAAGCTTCCGGGTTATGGCAGTTCATCCCCAGCACGGGGCTGCACTTCAACCTCAAGCAAGACCAGTTGCAAGACCAGCGGCGTGACCCGATTGCCTCTACCCATGCCGCACTTGAATACCTGAACTACCTGTACGAATTCCAGGGTGACTGGTATCTGGCACTGGCCTCGTACAACTGGGGGGAAGGGTCGGTGAAACGCGCCATCGAGCGTGCTGAAGACGCCGGAGACGGCACCGACTACCTGTCGCTGAAAATGCCCGATGAAACCCGCAACTACGTACCCAAGTTGCAGGCCATCAAAAACATCATTGCCAACCCGCGGCGCTACGGCATGACCCTGCCTGCTGTCGGCAACACGCCTTATTTCACCAGCATTCGCAAGACACAGACCATGGCGGTTGAAGACGTTGCCCGCCTGGCTGAAATTCCGGTAGAAGAATTCAAGGCCCTGAATGCCTCGTTTAACCAGGACATTATCGTTGCCGACAACTCTCCGGTTATTTTGCTGCCGGCCAACCGGGTCGATATTTTCAAAGCCAACCTGGAAGCCCACAAACACAAGCTTGACACCTGGAAACCCTACCACCCAGGCAAGGGCGAAGCCCTGGGCAGCATTGCACAAAAACACAATATCAGTCTGGCACGCCTGCGCGACATCAATGGCCTTGACGACAACGCCACCCGCGCCAACGGCCAGGCCCTGTGGGTACCCGCCACCACAGGCACCGGCACCGGCCTGCTCATTCCTGCCAGCACGACCACCGTCGCCGGAATCCCGCCTGTTGGTACGCCCATTGCACGCGAGCGGCGTCGCGTCGACCCCGACGTTTCGATACGCAACACCAACCGCCTGGGCACACACACGGTTCGCAAAGGTGACACGCTTTTTTCGCTGGCCCGACGCTACAACACCTCGATTACAGAACTGCGCCGCCTGAACAACCTGAAAGGCAACAATCTTGACCAGGGCAAGCGCCTGAAAGTACCTGGCAAAGGGCGCCGCAGCTAGGTCAAGCCAGCGGCACCGCCAGGCCAGCGGCCGGTTCACAGCAAAAATAACCACAACATTTAATTGCCACGCAACACACCCTTTTTACTGATTCCAAAGGCTGAATAATGGGCTTTCTTAAAAACAAACGCATCCTGATCACCGGTGTCATCTCCAACCGCTCGATCGCCTACGGCATCGCCAAAGCCTGCCACCAGCAAGGCGCCGAACTGGCCTTCACCTACGTCGGCGACCGCTTTAAAGACCGCGTCACCGAGTACGCCGCTGAATTTGGCAGCGCCATCGTGCTGCCCTGCGATGTCGGCGACGACGCTCAAATCGAATCGGCCATCGCTGAAATCCAGAAACACTGGGACGGCATGGATGGTCTGGTCCACGCCATCGGCTTTGCCCCGCGTGAGGCCATCGCCGGCGACTTCCTCGACGGCCTGTCGCGCGAAGGCTTCCGCATCGCCCACGACATTTCTGCCTACAGCTTCCCCGCCCTGGCCAAAGCCGCCCTGCCCCTGCTCAAGGGCCGCAACAGCTCCGTGCTGACCCTGACCTACCTGGGCGCCGAAAAAGTTGTTCCCAACTACAACACCATGGGTCTGGCCAAGGCCTCACTGGAAGCCAGCGTACGCTATCTGGCCAACTCGTTGGGCCCCATGGGCATCCGCGCCAACGGCATCTCTGCAGGCCCAATCAAAACCCTGGCCGCCAGCGGCATCAAAGACTTCGGCTCCATCCTGAAGTTTGTCGAAGCCCACGCCCCGCTGCGCCGCAATGTCACAACAGACGATGTGGGTAACGTCGCCGCATTCCTGCTGTCTGACCTGGCTGCGGGCGTGACCGGCGAAATCACCCATGTGGATGCCGGTTTCTCGACGGTTGTGCCCGGGATGGAATAAGCTGCGGCCTTTTCCTGAAAGACAACACGCTCATCACTCGAATATGGTTGCCGGTACATCATGGTCACGACAAGCGCCCATTACACTGACCCCCGTTATCGCACCACCGCCGGCGATGGCTATGACGGCGTGGTTCGCATCAGTGTCAACAACTACTATGCAACCGGCAGTTTGCTTTATGACGGCCGGGCCATACTGACGGCAGGTCACCTGTTTGACCCCATGGCCAGTTCGGCGACAATCCGGTTCGAAACGGCACAAGGTGTCCAGACGTACACCTCGACGCAGATTCTGCGACATCCAGGCTATGACCAGGACAGCAACAATGACCTGGCCATCGTCTGGCTGCCGACCACGGCGCCCATCAGTGCTGACCGGTACGCGCTTTACCGAAACCACGACGAAATCGGCAAGGCGTTTGTCTTTGCAGGATACGGCCGTACCGGCACAGGCAATCTGGGGGCAAGCGACACTCAAAATCTGTCCAGGCTCAAAGCCGCCAACCAATTCGATGCAGACGCGACGACTTTAAAAAATTACATGGGCTCAAGCATTACATGGACGCCCAATGCCGGCACACAACTTATCGCCGACTTTGACAACGGCAACCCTTACAACGATGCCTTGGGGCGTCTGATCGCCCGAGACGGTCTGGGGCTGGGGCTGAATGAAGGCCTCATCGCACAAGGTGACAGCGGGGGGCCGGCCTTTCTGGACGGGGCTCTTGCCGGAGTAGCCAGCTACACGGCCAGTCTCAGCAAGAACAGCACACGACCCGATGTCGATACCGTTGGAAACAGCAGCTTTGGCGAGATTGCCGCCTGGCAACGCGTCAGTGCTTACCAGCAATGG
>Ga0172382_10009119_pt1 | contig 13614 bp, 10 predicted proteins | sample Leawel138RmetaG_FD_122245 | JGI IMG/M metagenome (GOLD analysis project Ga0172382, IMG submission 122245) | Leachate microbial communities from a municipal landfill in Southern Ontario, Canada - Leachate well 138R metaG | ecosystem: Engineered > Solid waste > Landfill > Unclassified | place...
CCGTTCCACAAAGTGCCGGATAAGAATGAGCTCCATCGGTATGCCCAGCTGACCACTGAATCATATGTTCACGGGTAGTCCCATCATTATCACCAATATTGATCGCCATCCCAAACTTATTCCCTACCGTGCGCTCTACCATAAACCGATTGTCTTCTGGCTCATTGATGTAATCAAACGGCACCCGAAATTCGAGAACATAGCCATCATCAGTCAATCTACGGGCATAATCCGATTCCGAAACAACATAATCGGTACCTTCAACATCTTCCAGATGACCAGAACCGTTCAAATTATCAACTCCAGTTGGTTCTTCAGCATTATCGGCACCTTTAGCAGTTATCCGACAATTCGCGGTCTTCGTATTGGTACCACTGTTCGGATCAGGATCAAATTTTAACTCCATACAGTCATTCTGGAACCTCTCTGTATTGGTAACCGCTACGATATCATCTTTTACCTCAGCATAACAATAGAGGTAATCGGCATCGTAAGAAAACCAGACTTTAGCCGAGAGATCAGCATCGTCAGTCGGTGGCGTCCCAATATCCCGCAGATAGCATAAATAAGGCATAAACACCAACCCGTTCGACGGACCAGTTAGTTCTGAATAAAATGCGTCCTTCTCAGCATCAATCGTAATGGAAAAATTCTGAGCATTTACGGTCAATGCTAACAAAACAAGAAGCAAAACCGAAAAAAGTAACTTTTTCTTCATCATTTGTGAAAAAATTTTACATTTTTAGTCTTAATAATACATAGATTTTATGAGTTTTTGTTTGTACTTTTTGGCACTTAACCTCGAGGTAGGTTATTCCTAGTTTAGATGTATGTTTTGGCACTATACCGGTTTACCACCGGTACAATTCTTTGCCTAGTAGATCGCGCAAATTCTCAGTATAAAGACGGTAACCCTTTGATTATAACACCGTCTCAAGCAAGTAATTCTCTAAAGGCTTATCTTATTTGGTAAGTACTACGGTATTGGTTCTTGACTTCAGACCACCGAACGATGCAGGCGATGTTTTAGCGAACGGATTTGCTCGCGAACGCGTATTAATTTCGCACGATCATGATTAGCGATAGCTTCATCGCGCTCTTTCTTTAGTTCGCGAATTTTACTTTTGATCTCAGTCTTATTTTGCAAGGCAATCTGATGGTGCTGATGTTGATCAATTTGTAGAGCCTGGCAGAGAGCGGCAAGTAAGTGCTCTTTATTGAGTTGGGTATAGCCTTTGACGGCTTCACTATCCAGCTGGGAGGCAATTTCCCGCAACTGGGCAACGGTTTTGGTTTTAAGGTCTTGATAGGTATAAGTCATTGAGGACTCCTTTGATCATTACAATTCCTTTTATATAATATAAAAGGTAACTTTAAATTTGCAAGTAATTATTTTTCAGCTTATTACTCGAAATTTCAGAAATGACTGAGTTCAGATTACTCTTCCAGTTTGCGGCTCAAAGAAGTATATATTTTCTAAGTCAACGAATACTGAAATAATTGTATTATTAGTGCAAGTCAGATTGAGATTAGTACGCGCAACAATATTAGTTTGCCCTGTTGTCAAGTAAAGGTAAGTTTCATTCCCCATCGGTTCACTAAGTTCCAGTTTAACTTTTAACTCAGCATATTCTTCACCAATGGGATTTAAGGCAATCTTTTCCGGTCGGATTCCGATAATTAATTTACTATTAATAAATGGCTGTAATCTTTCGGCATATTTAGCAAGTAATGGTATTTTAATATAGCCTTCATCTGCGTACAATTTTTCTTCCTTATGAATAACGACTGGAATAAAATTCATAGATGGAGAACCAATAAAACCCGCTACAAATAAGTCAGCGGGTGATTCATAAACCTTAGCAGGCGTATCTATTTGATGAACGATACCGGCTTGCATTACGGCTATTCGATCGCCCATTGTCATAGCTTCAACTTGATCATGAGTAACATATACCATTGTGGTTTTCAAGCGGTGATGCAGTTTCTTAATTTCAGTACGCATTTGTAACCGCAATTTAGCATCTAGATTGGAAAGAGGTTCATCAAAAAGGAATACCTGCGGTTTGCGCACTATCGCCCGGCCGAGAGCTACGCGTTGACATTGACCTCCCGATAATTGGCGCGGTTTGCGGTTTAAAAGGTCTTCGATTTCTAAAATACTTGCCGCCTCTTGAACCCGTTGTTTTATTTCATTTTTAGGGCATTTACGTAGTTTTAGTCCAAAAGCTAAATTTTCGAATACTGTCATGTGGGGATATAGAGCATAATTCTGGAAAACCATCGCAATGTCGCGATCTTTCGGAGGAATATCATTAACCCGCTTTTCCCCGATAAAAATATCGCCTGCTGTAACACTTTCCAGTCCTGCAATCATGCGCAAAGTAGTAGATTTACCACAACCAGAAGGGCCAACAAAGACTAAAAATTCACCATCATATACAGTTAGATTTAAGTCATCGATAACTTTAATCCCTTTATCGAACTCTTTTATTATATGATCTAAAATGATTTGGGCCATTATTTTTTCCCTGATAATTTTCTGTAATAATTCCTCTGTTGCGCTAATAAGCCTTCGATCGTGGATTCGGCACCTGAATTACGATTAACTATTTTATCCTCATTTATACCGTCAAAGGTTATGCCAGTTTTCGGCCAATACATTTGCTCTTTGGCTAGGTTAGCACCACTGAACCACCTGAATACTCGCTCAGCATATCGTTGATACCGATCTTCACCACTTATATCAGCCAAAGTCTGAATACCACTATATAGGGCATTAATACCATATGCAATTTGGGGTAATTCTACCAGTTGATAACTACCGTCGGTTTGCAAGGTAATTTCATTAGGTAAATTATGTTCAACTAAAAAAGGGACAAAATTGTCAGCCCAAATTCGAACACTATTTAGCAAAGTTGAATCGTTAGTTAATTTATAAGCTTTCAAGAGAGATGTCGGCTGATTAGCTCCCCAGGCATGCCAAGTATTATGCCAGCAAAAATACATACCATTCAGAGGATGTCCCTTATTTTGATACTGAAATCCTATCAATCCTTCAGCGATCTGTTTGATTGCCGGTAATAAATCAAAATCGCCACTTCGTTGAAGTTTGCAAAGAGCTAACAAGAGTTCACTATTCATATCAGGCGCTGACTTAATCAGCCATGCCGGCACAAGGCCAAATTCGCCTGTAACTTTTTGAGGATATATTGCTAGGTCAGTATCCATTTGTTTTAAAGTAATTTCGAGGCACTTATCAATTTGATCTAGCAAATCTCTTTCTTCTGGAAATTGTTTAAATATAAAATACGCCGCCGTTAGACCACGTATTCCACGAGTTGCCCACCAACCAAAATCAGCCTGACTATTAACGTGGGAAGTATTGATTTCACCATTCTCATCAATGAAATTATACCATAAGCCATCATCACGACACATATACAGTAGAAACTCTGTCATACCTCTCGCTATCGGAAGTACAGAATAATTTCCTGATAACAGTATTTCACTTTCCAATACCTCCATAAAACGTCCCACATCATCAACGCAGCTGATCCCTTCATTTATAGCCGCAACCGGTTTATAGTCAGGATAGTTTGAATAAATCGTAATATAATATAGGGTTTTACCGCTTACTTCAACGGAATCTACCAGATTAAGAGCATGAGTCAGGTTTACTGGTGATTCTTTCTCTAAAACGTTACACCGTAAGAAGATTAGAAGAAGTGATATAACCAATAATTTTAAGTATTTCACTTAAAATAGCCAATCTTTTTTTTCAAAAACAACATCGGGTTTTTTAACGTAGGCAGCGCCAATAACCGTATCGGCTCCAGCGTAGATTACCACATACTTATCATCATTTTCAACTGTTGCACAACTGAATATAACATTTGGGACAAAACCGTTGATCTCCCACGGTAATTCCGGCTCGATAACCGGACGTGACTGACGAGCGATTACCCGGCGGGGGTTTTCATAATCTAATAAGGCTACACCGAGACGGTAGGTATTCATTTTATCAACGGCATGATAGAACAACAACCAACCTTGGGAGTGTCTTACCGGAGGGCCAGCGATTCCAATACGGGTACATTGCCAATCATCATCAACCACGGTCATAATTCGAGTATGATTTTTAAAATTCTTTAAATCCGGTGAAGAGGCAATCCAGATATCAGGATGTCGCCGATGTAAAAGCAGATATTCACCTTTAATTTTCTCAGGGAACAGAGAAGAATTTTTATTTTCTTCATCGAGTAATACCCCATGACGTTGCCAGTGAACTAAGTCCTCACTCGTTGCTAAACAAATCCGGTAGTCTCCAGGAAACCGGTTAGCGAAACCGACATAGGTCATATAGAATGTATCGCCGATCTTGACGATGCGAGGATCTTCCGGCCCACGTAATTCTTGTGCGACATTGTTCTTCATAATCGGCTCAGATAAGCGATGCCAGTTAAATAAATCTTTACTAACGGCATATCCGAAGTTGTTTAAATAATCACCATATCTTTCATGCCCTCCGATATTTGTTGCCCGATATATCATATGGTATAATCCCTTTTCATAGATTGCTCCAGCATTAAAAACTGCAGCTCGTTCCCAGCTATGTTTCGGTTCAGGTTTTAAAATTGGTTCTTGTGAAATGCGAGACAATTTAATCATTAATTTCTTTCTCTTTCTTAATTTGTTTACCTAATAAATTATCTGTTTCTTTATACTTTAGTAATATTACGTTTACATTAATCCTTTAGTAATTATAGTTAGAACATCGTCTATTAAAAAACCTTTGTGAAGCTTATCCGCTATACCTTCTCTATACTCCTGCAACATCAGGATACCTAATATTCCTTCCAAACAGTTAACATCAAAAGATTTCATCGTAAATCAATCACCGTCTTTAAGCTCTTATGCTGTTTCTGGTTATCAAAAGCGTTATGGATATCAGCCAATTTAAAAGTTTTTATATCGAGATCATTTAGCTCAATTCGCCCATTTTCGAGTAAATCAACAGCGGTTTTAAAAGTGAATGGATTCAAAAATGAACCGATTACGCTAATATCGCGCCGGTAAATTTCATAAGGCGATATGGATATTTTCCCTCCGATGGGGCTAACGCCGAAAATTATTACGCGCCCTCCATTCTTTACCAGGCGAAAAACTTGGTCGGCGGCTGGAATTGCACCAACACACTCAATAATCACTTCGGCACCACCTTGAGTAAAATTGAGAATTTTTCTTTCATTTTGTTTGGTTGGTGTAAAGACCAGATCGGCTCCCATTTTTAAACAGAATTTTCGGCGTTTGATATCCGGTTCAATTACAATAACCTGACAAGCTGGTGATAAGCGTACCAGTTTCAGCATGATTATACCAATTATTCCACCACCTAATATTAAAACTCTCTCTCCGGCTTTAATGGCGGCTTTTTGAAAACCATAGACTACACAGGATAGCGGTTCTAATAAGCTGGCTTGAATAGGATCAGTATTTTCCGGTAAACGAAAGCATTGCTCCGCTGGTACAATACAATACTCCGCAAATCCACCATCAATGTCAACGCCTAGCGCCTGGAGATTCTCACATAGATTAATCTGACCACTACGACAGAATTGGCAATAACCACAGTAAATATTCGGATCAACCGCCACGAAATCACCAGTAGCTAAGCCACTAACATTTTTACCCTTTTCAACCACACGCCCGCAGAATTCATGTCCTAATATAACTGGTGGTGTAACATGCGAATGTCCCGCTACAATTTTAATATCCGTTCCGCAAACACCACAAACATCAACTTTCACCAAGACTTCATTGGGACGGATTTCTCTAAGGGATTTATAAGTAAGCTTAAATTCTTTACCGTCATAAATGGCGGCGTGTATTTTCTCTTTCATCAGCTTTTTAATCCTGTCGTAGCCATACTTTCAATAAAATAGCGCTGGAAAAATGCATAAACCAGAATAATCGGAACGGCTAAAAGCGTTGCCGCGGCAAGTTGTGCCCCGAGCTGACCCTCGGCCTGTCCACCTACCGCAAAAATTGTCACTAATTGAGGTAATGTCATTAATTTTTGTAATCTTATTACAATCAATGGCCAGAGTACGTCATTCCAGCTGCCCATAAACGTAATAATCCCGACGGTGATTATAACCGGCTTGGAGAGTGGATAAATAAGCCGGAAAAGAATTTGGAGATCATTACAGCCGTCAATTTTAGCAGCGTCAATTAAATCTTGGGGAATATCCATGAAAAATTGCCGGAAAAGTAAAATGCCGAAAGAACTGATCATACTCGGCACTATCAAGGCCATATAGCTGTCCACCCAGCCGAATTTAACCATCAGGATATACATCGGAATTAACGTAATCTGAAACGGAATTACCATCGTAAATAAAATGACACCCATTAGAAAATCACGACCAAAAAAGTTCAAACGTGATAGAGCATATCCGACAATTGAACCGAATAATATTACTGATAAAGTGACACATGCTGAAACAAAAATACTATTTAAAAAGGCACGACCGATTGGGATTTTCTGAAAAACAGCCGCATAATTATGCAGGCTGAAATTCGATGACCAGAGGCCGATTGAGCCGATCTCGACTTCCGGCTTAAAAGTGGCAGAAATCATCCATAAAAATGGATAAGCGAACATCAGGCCGCCAATAATCAGGAGAATATAGATTATAGCTTTTTTCATTAGTCTTTTCTCTCCACGATTTTTTTCTGGATCAGGACAACTATTAGAATAATAAGCGCAAAGAAAAATCCAAGTGTCGCCGCATAACCCATATGACCGAAGTAAAAGGCTTGATTATAAATATAAAGCATCGCCGAAAGAGTACTATTCATCGGTCCGCCGCCGGTCATAACAAAAGGTTCGATAAACAGTGAAAAACCACCAATTGTGGAAAGAATCATTACCAGAACCATGGTATTATTTAAGGCCGGCAAAGTAATATGGAAAAATTGCTGATGCGATCGGGCGCCATCAATTTCAGCGGCTTCATATAAATAATGTGGAATACTCTGTAAACCGACTAAAAATAATACAATATATAAACCGACATTTTTCCAGGTGGCCATAATGGCAATCGAGGGCATTGCCCAACGGGAGTCAGTCAGCCAAGGAATTTTTGTAATGCCAAGCTTGTTTAGCAATAAATTCAACAAGCCGGTTTCATAAGCAAACAATTGTTGCCATAGAATCGTAACCACCACACCGGAAACCACTACCGGTAAAAAATAGAGTGCTCGAAAAAAACCTTTAAATTTTATTTTTTGGTTTAATAAGACTGCTAAAAACAGCGCAATTATAATTTGTAATGGAATGTGGATCACTAGAAAAATAAGGGTATTGCGAATGGAGATGAAGAATTGAACATCATGAAACAGTCGGTAAAAATTGCGTAATCCCACCCATTGCATCGGTGTAACAATATTCCATTTATGGAAAATTAGAATAAAAGAAAAAATCAGGGGAAAGCCGATAAATAGACAAAAATAAAAAATATAGGGCAGGCTCATCAGGTAGCCAGTTTTGTTATTGATTTTAATTGCCGAAGAACCAGCTTTCATTATTTACGATTCCACTCGATTATTATTTGAGCTCTTTTAGCTGCATTAGCAATTGCTTCTTGAGGCGTTCGTTTATTATAGACCGCACAAATTTCATATTCCTGTGAAATAGCATCAAAAATTTCTTTCAGTACTGATGAGCCGTCTACACCCCGGGTATAAAGTGCTTGCTCGGCAAATTGCATCATCATCGGATTCTCCTGAAAATATTTACGATAAAGCGAATCTACCGTCAAATTTTTTCTCAATGGAATCTGGCTACAAATCTCCAATAATCTTAAATCAGCACGGGCAGAAATCAGGAATTTGGCAAATTGCCAGGCGGCTTCCGGATATTTAGTCGTGCTAAAAATCGAAATATTTTTATGATCGCCATAAGTATAAACCGGACCATTATAATCATCAGGTACCGGAATTGGAGAAATACCATATTCAAATCCAGGAATTTTAAAATTCTCCACATGAATGACATTCCAAGGACCAGTAAACTGAGTTGCCACTTGTTCTGCCAAAAAAGCATCGCCCTGAAAGGTTGTTAAAGGATAATAACCATGCCGATATAACTCATTGAAAAACTGAAACACCTTTACCGAGGCTTCATTGGCAAAGGCTATTTCACTACCGTTAAATAGTGTCATACCACCAGATGCGGCTATATATAAAGGATAATAATCGAACAATCTTTGCCACCAAATTGGCCGAATATCACGATACCCCATCCAACGATCAATGCGTCCATCACCATTTGTATCTTTTGTTATTTTTTCCGCCGCCACCAAATATTCACTATAAGTTCGTGGCGGCCGGGCAATACCAGCTTCCCTGAACATTTTTTTATTGTACATCACCATAATTGGATTAGTCTTCCATGGTATCTGATAATAGTGACTATCAGAAGATCTAAAAGATTCGAGTAATTCCCCTGGCATACGCTTTTGCATATATTCTATAAAATCCGGGAACTGGTCAAGTCGCACCAGCCCGCCCGAAGAGGTGAAATCATCCATTGCCCCAGGCCACATATTTGACCATACGTCTGGGGTTGTCTTACCGGCAATAGCCGCTAGAAGCGCTTCTTCTGACGATTGGCTGGCCGGAACCGGTTGTAATACAACCTGGATTTTGGGATACCCGGCATTCCATTCGTTGACCAATTCCTTTGCTAGATTGATTTCATCCTGGTTAGAGGCACACCAGTAGGTTAGTTGGACAACATCCTGCTCGTCTTTAATTTGAGTTGTTTGTTTTCTTTCACAGGAAACATCAATCACCGTAAAAAGGAGGAAAATAACAGCAATCGTCTTGTTACAGGTCATTTTTTCGTTCTAAAACTTCACACATAATTTATCATCGGAATCAGTCATTCTAAACCGGATTTCCGTCATATACCAGCCATCTGCTTTGTCGGTTGACCATCCTTCGGTTAACAGCCGGTTGTTCAATGATATACTAACAGGTTTCTGAGGACTAATGACAATTGTCTCGTTTTCTCGAGAAGAGATTCCACGGAGCATTAGAGATAATAACCGATTCTGATACTCATATTTAATTAGAATAGCATCAGTACTTTTTAAATATGGCTCTTTCGGCGAATCACCAAGAATGACCTCGATTTTCTTCGTTACCGGCATTTCTACGGGAAATACTGCTGAATGAGCTGCCTGGCTATTAAATTTAAGAGAGTGTATTATTTTACCACGACCTTTTATTTCAATGATTACCGGCTGACCATTAACAAATAGGGTAAAACTACAATTGTTTTGACCTTTTGGCAAAAACGAATCTAAGGCAATATTCCAATCATTTTCAGTAATACCATAAAGCCGATATAAACTGCTTAGATACCAAGCGCCTGCCCAAAGGAAACAAGGTTTATCAACCGTTCCGTATTCTACTGGATTCTCTTTATTGGCATTTCTAACTTCATAGTAAGCCGGTTGGCCATTAGGACCATTCATAATCCCATAGAGCGACATCGTATTCTCAATAAACTCTGCCGCTTTTTCTTTTTCATTATTGGCAATTAGAGCTAGGGCGTACCAGGCATTGCCTTGTGGCCAGACTCCGCCGTTAGTATAGTAGTATTTATCACCGACCTCATTACCGACGAATTTATAAAAATCGCCCAGCAAGTGAAAATCCATCGGATAAACGTTATAAATACCAACCTTCTCATCAAGCAATTTGGCCATCGCTGTCTGGACTAGTCGATTTTGTTTTTCTTTGTCAAGTAATCCGTAATGCACCGCCAATAGCGACCCAATATAATAATGGCTATCGAGCGATCCATCTTCGTTATAATTTATCAAATAGCCCATATCATCATTCCATAGCTTTGCCACTAGAGCTGTTTGCATTTTATCGGCCAATGCCATCAATTCAACTACTTTTTCGGGATTTTTCCCCAGCACTGTTGAGATATAAGCATAATCACGCAAACTTTTAATCGCTAAAATCGTCATATAACTACGCGGGCCATAATTATGTCCGATATCCCACCAATCCGGACGGTACGACCACATCAGATCATCCTTCTCGAGAGTCAATAAGGAGCGCTCAACACTAACCGTCAAATAAGGATAAAGCTGTGTAAGAAAGTCGGAATCTCCAGAGTGGCGCAGATATTTAGCCGCTACCTGAATAAACCAGAAATTATTCCAGTTATCGGAACTGGCAAACTCAGTCACATATTTACCATCTTTCCAGTAATAGGCATGCGGTATTACATTGTTTTCATCAGAATGACGAACAATGTAATCCAAGTCACGCCGTACGCGTGCTAAATCAAAATTCACCGCCGCCAGGTCGGTAACCAAAGCATCGTGAGTAAAATAAAAATTATACTCCGCGGGACAGGGCATTGGGACGATCTCACCGTCTAGGTAATGGGCGTTCGCGGACATCACCGCCTTAGCGTAAGCTACCGAATGATCGGTTGCCGGTGAACCGGTTTTCATTAGACTACTCAGGAAAGCCTGTTCATTTACGTATTTTTCATACTGGTCAATTTCCAATTGATAATTTGCCCGAAGATATTTGACTAAATTTTTACCTTCTTCTGGTTTTGACGAACCGATAATCTGAATGATATTCAGAGATTCGCCCGGTTTTAACCCCTTTTTATAAATAAATTCAGCGAAAGGTAATTGAACTACATTAGCAGTCAAACACTCTACCGGCAAATCGCCAGCATTAGTGATAAACACAACGGCGGAATCAGCGTCGGCATCATAAAAATTATTATAAATCGTATTGTCCTCAACTTCTGAAACCGCCTTGTCAATTTCTCTAAAGGTATGACAGGTGCGGATCGAAGTTCTGAGCCTGGTATCAAATTGAAAATCCTGAGCGATTCCGGAATTATTGACAATTTCGATCTCGACAACCATTGCCGGTTTTTCATTACAAAAGCGATATACAGCCTTTACCATATATTCATCACCCTTATAATGAAAATCAACAGAATACGGTGTAAGGTCGAATTCCGCCGGCTTCTTCCCGATTTCGATATCTGCAGAATTGCCGATTTTTAATGTCCAGTCGGCAACGAAGGAGCTATCACGGGTCCAGTAATCGCGGCTCAGATCAATGCTATTAGCTACTGGATAGAAAAAACTAATCCGCTGAGGAATCATATAGCTATGATGGAATTCGGCGCCGACAAAAGGCCCACCGACTTCAATCTTGGCATCGCCCTTGAATTGCACGGCTAACTTATCGGTACCAATGCTACTCTTGGGGGAACAACTGAAAAATGAGGTCAAGGTCAAGATTAAGGTTAAATAGAAGATTGATTTCAAATGTGTTTTAGACATAATTAGATTTGGATCCTTATTTTAACTTGATACACTTCTGCACTGAGGTAAACTCACCCGCTTGTAACCGGTAAAAATAGATGCCGGAGCTGATATTCAATGTATCCCAGACAATTGTGTAATGTCCGGCTGGTTTCTCTTCATCAACCAGAGTTTGTACTAGCCTTCCGCCCAAATCGAAAACCTGCAATTTAACCGGAACGTTTTGAGGCAGATCGTATTTGATTGTGGTAACCGGATTGAAAGGATTGGGATAGTTCTGAGATAGTTTATAAGAAGTCGGCATTTCCTTGGTATCGGAACGAATAGCGCTCGGCTCAGAATATAGTTTACTGATTTCACCTATTGATAAAGCGTAGTCATAAATCCGTATATCATCAATCACACCCTTGAAATTGTATTGACTTACTGCAGGCAGACACTGCCGAATCATTAAATCGATATTGGTGGTTAAAATATCACCGGAAAAGGTAGTATGGTTGCTTAACTCGCCGTCAACATATAAATCAAAATCTATTCCGTTATATAGTCCGACAATATGATACCATTGATTGACATTAATCGTTTTATCGGAATCGAGATCTTTAACACCAGTCGTCGTTTTAATCGTCCAGCGGATTTTTTTTTGCGGGATAATGGACACTTTCCAGCGATTTTCCCAATTGCCGTGAGAGATTGGGTAAGATTCGCGGCTGGTATAGAGTTCAGCGGCATTTATCCAGAAGCTAACTGTAATCGCTTTAGTGAAGTTCAGACTAACGCTATTCGGTACCCGGATATTGTCGGACGTCCCATTGAAGTAATAGGCGCTGTTCAATTTACCAAAGCGGTCGGCACTCAAACTAGCGCCGTTGACAGTACCGTGGTTATTAAAACCGCTCAGATCATCGGCATTGCCTGCAAAAGCAAAGTACGCCAGCGGAGCGCCAATTTCATGACCGGATGTATCACCGACAACGATAAGAATACTATCTAAAGCTACCCCGCCAAACAGGTCACTTACAGTACATTTAATTAAAAAATAACCGGACGAGTCCGGCGCTTGCCAGACTGCCTGCGCACTGTCACTCTCCAGTATCCCGCTTGCGGCTGACCAATTGAATATCAGCGAATCGCCATCGGGATCGCTGGCACTGCAATTAATCAAGGTTGTATTAGTCGGCGCAATCCGACGCGCGGAAGCGGTCAGACTGGAAATGATTGGTACCTGGTTTTGAGCCGTATAAACTAATATTTGGATGCTGTCCGCTACCGGAGTATTCACCTCATCGCTGACTCTGCAAATAATTGTTAAAGTAGTATCAAGCTCTGGCATTGTCAATTCTATGATAGAAGAATCACAGCCGATTTCTGAATCATTTATTTGCCATGAATAGTGCAATTCGTCGTCGTCACGATCTACTGCGGTGCAATAAATCTTATAGATTCTCCCGGCTTTGAGCGCAGTTGAATCGCTAGCAATGGCTTTAATACGCGGCTTATAATTAGTCACAGTTTGCCCGGAATGATAATCAACAACAATATCATTCACCAGCATTTTTTCCTCGACATAGCGGACTGTTCCGCCGGAAGGTACCAGAACAACCAAAACCGCGCCATCGGCGGGAATGTTAAGATTTGTTTCGCCGGTAATTCCAGTCACTAAAAAATTTTTGCTGACAGCATCGTATAAATCAATTGTTTTTGTCCCTACATTGAATGAAACTGATTTGACCTCACTATACGGATTATAAAAAAGATAACTCGGATAGGCATCTTTCTGGTAGTAATCGGTCCTGCGGAGATCGAGTTTTAAAATTCTTGTGACATTGGTCGTATCAATTATACCACCAAGAATACCGACATGCGATGAACCGTACAATGCGAAATTGGTGGCTCCCCAGCCGCCGGAGATGGCATCACCGGTCGCAAAGGGACTGTATCCCCAGTTTGGATGAATCTCACGCATAGATTCGTGCGCTATATAGCCTTCTGGATCGTATTCCTTCGCCCAGGTCTCGCCATCCTGAAGGCTGTCCGGCAAGAAAGGTGAGTAGAATAGACGGGAGGCATTGGCTAGATTTAAGACCCACTTGCCGATTGCCCGAGCGAAGCGACTGTCGTAACGCACCATCGGCACCAGCGCACCCGCCATTTCAAAACCGTTCATAGCAAAGGCATAGCCTTCATTCTTCGCTTCACCGACTAACCCACAGCAGTCGTAATCACC
>Ga0172382_10009120_pt1 | contig 13613 bp, 9 predicted proteins | sample Leawel138RmetaG_FD_122245 | JGI IMG/M metagenome (GOLD analysis project Ga0172382, IMG submission 122245) | Leachate microbial communities from a municipal landfill in Southern Ontario, Canada - Leachate well 138R metaG | ecosystem: Engineered > Solid waste > Landfill > Unclassified | place...
CACCACATAGTGCGGCTCACCCAGCGGCAGCGGCATGTCGTACAGCAGCTCCATCTTCTCGCCGCTGATGTCGATCAGCTGATGGTTCTGCGGATGCAGCGGACCCACCGGGTTGAAGCGGTCGATGGCCAGCTTGTTCATCGCAACCAGATACTTGCCCTGCGGGGTGACGGAGTCGCCTTCCATGGTCATCAGGTGACCGATGTTGTAATGGATGGAGAGCTTGTCCAGCACCTTGCCTTCGCAGTAATCCCACTTGGCCACCATGGAGTCCACGTAGAGCGAGGTGTAGACCACGCACTTCTTGGAGTCATACTGGGTGTGCAGGGGACCGAGGCCCAGCTGTACCTGCTTGTGAGCAGCGTCCTTCAGGGCGATGATGGGCAGACCGTACGGGTCCTTGCTCTCGAACTTCTTCGCCTTGATGGCCGCCTGGATCTTGTCGAAGCTGTACACGGTCACGTGCGAATCCAGCTTGCCGGCAACGATGATGAACTTGCCGTCCGGAGACACGTCAACACCATGCGGGCTCTTCGGCTCGGGGATCAGGAACAGCACCCCTTCCTTCGCCGCGACGTCCATGGTGATTACGTTATGGCCGTTGATCTTCTTGGCCTTGCCGGCCTTGACCAGCTCTTCGGCCTTCTTCCAGTTCACGACGTGGAGGAAGTCAGTGTCCTTGGAGGAGCAGCCGGCTTCGAAGGGCGGGCGACCGCGCTCGATACCACCGACATAACGCTCGCTACAGAAGGAGTTGGTGAAAGACCAACCGTGGCTCGGACCCTTGCCGGCATCGGACAGGTCCTGGCTGTACGGGGGAGCCTCCACGCTGAAGGAATTCTCCTGCTCGATACGGCCCTTCTCGCTGTTGAACTTCCAGTAGGTGATACCGCCGCGGTACTTGTCGTTGAACTCTTCCAGCGGTACGAACTTGTTCTCGTACGGCGCCGCATACTGGGCCGCCTCGATGACGTATTCGGTGTTTTCGGTAACGAAGGCACCGCCATGCGCCGACTTGTACAGCGGGTTCACCACGATCTGCTTGGTCTCGAAGTCATGCAGGTCGATAACGGCGATACGCGGGTTGGCCTTGTCGTTGATGAACAGGTAACGGCCGTTGTACTCACCCTTGGTCTCGGAGATCGCCGGATGGTGGGTGTCGCCGTAGTTCAGCGCCTTGCCCTGGATGTTGCCCTGGGCCAGCACCTTGCGGGACTCTTCCTCATAGCCGTAGCCCTGCCACGGTTCCGGCGTGAACACGCCGATGTACTTGAGGATACGCATCGACGGAATGCCGTAAACAATGACCTGGCCACTCTGACCACCGGAAGAGAACGCGATGAATTCGTCGCGACCACCGGAAGGCGTATAGGTTTTGGCGGCCGCCAGAAGATCCTTCTGGGTCAGGTTCCGCGCCTTCATTACCTGTTCCAGCGTTGAGTTGGACCAGGCACTCGTCGATGCTGCCAGGCCTATTCCCAGGCCAGCCAGTATCGAGAGCGTACGTTTTGCAGTCGGCTTCATATCAGCCCTCTCCCTTCTTGGTTGTTAACAAAGTAAACCCTTGCATCATGGTTACGCTTCACTAAGCAAGGTGCCTTGATCCAAATCAAACTGTGTGGTTACTGGCGCACTACGGTGTGTGTTTTAACACACCCGGAGCATTACTTATAGAACAGTTTTTTTACAACTCAAGCGCGGGGGTAAGGCAATTCACTGAATTTGCTAAATATCTGTCGAGAAATACACCGCAATCACAGGCGCGGAATAAATCCTGATATTTCACAAAATAATAAACTTCTAATGTGTCAGATGACGATAATTGCGCGCCACCCGGCGGCGTGATTGCACGCGCAATGCCCGGGCGGGCGGGAGGAAAAATATTGCTCTGGGTGAGGAAGGAAAGCGCATCCGTGCTTTGGGAGAGCACTGCACTGCAGAGACTACGTCAGACCTTGATGACCCGGCTTCCTGCCAGATGGGAGGGTGAAGATTTGCCGGCCTGATTGTACAACTCGGTACCGTCCGCCTGACCACCCAGCAGAATGGTCAGGGCACGATGGGTGGTGCGCCGGCTGGTTTCCAACACCACACCATTCATCTGATTCTGGCGCTGGCAGGAACTCAGCACGGCCTTGAGCGCCAACCAGCGTGACTGCAAGTCGTGGCCGTTATCCGCACACCGGACAAGCAAGGCTTCGAACCCGCCCTGATCGACCGCCAGCCCCGCCTCGCGCATCATTTGCAGACGCTTGCCGTGACCGGACTCCAACTGCTCGAGCAATACCTGCTTGCCGGCCACCAACTGTTGCAGGGCATCGGTATCGCGGCGGGCAATGGCCTCATGTTCGGCCTCGAGAACCTCCAGCAAGCGTGCAGCCCCATCCTGCTCCATCTGCAACAGCTGGCCGAGGGACGCGCATGCCTGAGACAGGGTCATGATTAACGCGACAGGTCCTGTTCAAAGCGAAGCATCTTCTCCGCCATGCGGCCCGAATCCATCTCATAACTGCCGTTGGCGATGGCCTGCTGGATGGTTTCCACCCGCTGGCTGTCCACCACCGGCATCTTCGCCAGGCTGTTTTCCAGCTCACGCAGGCGGGCGGCAGTGTCGGTCAGGCTGACCGTATCCATCGTCGAGGGTCGCCCGGTCTGCTGCTGGGCTGCCGTCGGTTCGCTACGCGCCACCTGCACTTGCGAACCATCGGTGGCACGCTGGCTCTGGTTGCCGGGAAAACCGGTTATGTTATTGATTGCCATGGTTACACTCCTTTTCTCTACATCCCGTATCGGCCACCGGGGAAGAAACTTTAGTCCCTGGTTGCGGATAAATGCGAATGTATTTGCCGATCCATCCGCCGCCACCCCTGCAGGGGGACTCACTCGCAATCATCTCCGAGGCAGGGTGCGGCACCGATGTCGACTGACTGGTAAAGTCATTTGAAATCATACACTAACACATAGAAACCCCAATCCTTACAACACCCGGCACGATCACAATCGTACCTGGATCACCCCGGGCCCCACCACTACCCCGTCAATATCGCGCCCGGAGGAAAGATTGCGTACCCGTATTACCTCCCCCTTGGCCCCGTCCATCAGTGCCTGTCCCTCCATGCGTACCTCGATACCGCCGACCTGGCCCAGGATCGTCACCCGCTCACCGCGGCGTATCGCCGTGGGGTGCTGGAGCAGCCCCGGATGCAATACCGCCCCGGCCGCTACCGAACGCCGCAGTGCCATACCATCAACATCCTTGATATCAACAAGATAGCCCATGGTCAGGCGAGCCACATCCTGTTCCACCACGTCCACGTCGGCCGCCGAGAGCACCGTCCCGCGCGGCAAAGGGCGCCGCACGACCAACACAGGGTGAATCAGGGCCACGGTCGCCTGCACGTACACCGTCCAGGCGACCGGCGCAGTACAGCGCACCCCCACGGTGGTCGTGCCGACACTACGCTGCCCGGGGGGGGTAAACGCCTCCAGGCCCGTGTCACAGGCGGTCAGGCGCAGGCGCGGATCCAGGTGGCCGGCGGTGACCTGCGGAGGTCTGCTACTGTTGGCGTGTTGCCCCTCCAGGTAGATGATGGCGGCCTGCTGGATGGACACCAGCGACTGCAGCGGCTCCGCCTGCACAGCCCCCGCCAGCAGACCAGCAAGCCCCCCCCACAGCAGCAGGTGCCGGAATACTGACGCGAGCCCCACCACGCAGGACGAGAATAGCCGTGTCTTTGCAGATATCATTTCCTTACCAAAATTAATCAGTTAGCGTATATACTTTGGACCGGGGCGCAGATTTTGTGACACACTGCACATGTTACGTTCGCTCACCCTGCTTGCTTGCACGCAATTTGCGTGCCGACTTGCCGGGTCAAGTGGGTCGAACGACATGCCGATAACGCTCTTACCCCTGACGAACAGGACCACGCGGAGAGAACATAAAAATGGCGGGCGTACTCGACGGCGTTAACCAACGCACCCGGCTGGCCGGCCACAACCGGCTCGAGCTATTGATGTTTCGTCTCGGAGACAAGCAGCGCTTTGGTATCAACGTGTTCAAGGTACAGGAAGTCATCCAGTGCCCGCCGTTGACCAAGGTTCCCCATGCCCATCCAGTGGTGCGCGGTGTTGCCACGCTGCGCGGCAAAACCATTACCATCATGGATCTGGCCCAGGCCATTGGCCGCCGTCCGATCACCGACACATCCCAAGCCTATATCATCGTTACTGAATATAACCGGGCCGTGCAGGGCTTCCTGGTCAGCGGTGTCGATCGCATCGTCAATATGAACTGGGAAGAAATCCTGCCGCCGCCGAAGGGCACCGGGCACAACTACATGACCGCAGTCACCCGTGTCGATAACGATCTGGTGGAAATCATCGATGTCGAAAAGGTATTGGCGGAAGTCATCCATATCGATGAGACCGTTACCGGCAGCATCATTGCTGACAATCGCAATACTCTCGGTGAACGTCATCACCGAATCCTGGTCGCCGATGACTCCAGCGTGGCGCGCAACCAGATCAAGCGCACCCTCGATCAACTGGGCGTCGAGACCGTACTGGTAAAGGATGGGCGTGAAGCACTGGAGCGGCTTCGCTCGATGGCGGACAGCGGCGTCCCCCTAACCGAACAGCTCAGCATGGTGATCTCCGACGTGGAAATGCCGGAAATGGACGGTTATACCCTGACGACGCAGATTCGCTCGGACAACCGCCTGAAAGACCTGTATGTCATATTGCACACCTCCTTAAGCGGCATCTTTAATAATTCACTGATTGAAAAGGTGGGTGCCGACAAATTCATTGCCAAATTCAAACCCGACGAACTGGCCAGCGCGGTCATTGAACGCCTGAAAAAAATGCAGTGACTCTGCCATCCCTTGCCAACGCCATGGCGTTACCGACGCTGGCGTGTTTGTACAACGATTGCCGCTGACTTATCCGAGATCAATAAGTGACCACCACGCACATTGCACCCAGCGAATACGAGGAGTTCCGTCGTTTTCTTGAAGATGCCTGCGGCATCATGCTGGGTGACAACAAGCATTATCTCGTCACCAGTCGCCTGACGCGACTGATGCGTGAATTTGACATCAACACCTTTAGCGAGCTGATGGTGCAGTTGAAGCAAAAGCACCATACCAAGCTACGTGAGCGCATTGTCGACGCGATGACCACCAACGAAACCATGTGGTTTCGCGATCGTTACCCATTCGACATCCTCACCAACATCATCCTGCCCGAATACAGCAGCCTGAAGGCACGGCAACTACGCATCTGGTCTGCTGCCTGCTCTTCGGGCCAGGAGCCCTACTCCATCAGCATGGTGATACAGGAGTATCTGGCCGCCAAACCGGGCGCACTGTCGGCCAACATCCAGATCGTGGCGACCGACATCTCCCCCACCATACTCAAGGATGCCAGCAGTGCCCAATACGACAAGATGTCGATCACCCGTGGTATTGCCGATGATCGCGTAAAGCGGTATTTCCTGCAGAAAGGTGACCGCTGGGAGGTAAAACCGGAGATCCGCAGCCGGGTAACCTTCCGCGAAATGAATTTGATGCAGAGTTATGCGGCACTGGGAAAATTTGACATTGTGTTCTGCCGCAACGTACTGATTTATTTTTCTTCAGAACTGAAGCGAGACATCCTGACGCGTATCGCCCAGAACATGAATCCGCGCGGCTACCTGTTCCTGGGTGGTTCCGAATCACCCACCAGTTATGTCGATATGTTCGAGATGGTACGTACCGCATTTGGCGTAGTTTATCGCCTCAAGGATGGTTATCGCTGACCGGCTGCTTTGCCATAGCAGCAGCGGTTTGTTATAAATAAGGCATTCCAGTCAAAGCCGATAGAAGGCTATCCACGCGCAGCAGCCTGCATGCTGCACCTGCGGCAATACCACGGTCATCTGACCACACTGTCGCCATCGTTGCACGAATCAAGCAGAGGATTCGAAACATGGCAGAAACGGCCCATACCCGTGACACCGCCCGGCCACTCATATTCGGCGAGGTGTTGCATGACTGCTTTCCGGATGGTGCGCGCGTGTTGGGCGGCGCCCCGTTTAATGTCGCCTGGCATCTGCAGGGATTCGGTCTCTCCCCGCTGCTGTTGACCCGTATTGGCCAGGATGTCGATGGCGCGGCTGTATTGGAGCGCATGACGGACTGGGGCATGGATACCCGGGCCGTACAGCACGATGCCACCCACCCCACGGGAACCGTCGCCATTACGCTGCACAACGACCGGCATAGCTTTCATATTGCCACCGCTCAGGCCTACGACTACATCGACCATGACAGCGCCGCTGCGGCCCTGCATGGCGCAAATATCGGGCTGCTCTATCACGGCACACTCGCCGCACGTAGCACAGTATCCGCTGCCACCTTGCACCGGCTGCGCCATGAACAGCAGATCCCGACCTTTGTCGACATCAATCTGCGCGCGCCTTGGTGGCAACTGGAACAAGTGCGCGCGCTGATACAGGGGGCCGCCTGGGCCAAACTCAACGACGAAGAGCTGCGCCAATTCGGCCTGCCGGATGCTGCGACGGCCATGGCGGCGCAGAGGCTGGCCGCGCAGCATCAAATCGACCATCTGATCGTGACCCTGGGTGCACATGGTGCGCTACTGCTGCACGATGACGTGGTGTATGACTGTCCCGCCGTACCGCCAGGCCGGCTGGTCGATACCGTTGGTGCCGGCGATGCCTTCAGCGCCGTCATGCTGCTCGGTCTCGTCCGTCACTGGGGACCAGCACAATCCCTGCGTCGCGCCGCTGAATTTGCTGCCGCCATCTGCACCCGACGTGGCGCCACCGTCGCCGAGCACGCCTTTTATGAGGAGTTCAGCAACCACTGGGAGGACTAAACCATCACTACCGAAAATGGCCTGTATCTCACCCTGATAAGTGTTCACGGACTCATTCGCGGTCACAATCTCGAGCTGGGTCGCGATGCCGACACCGGCGGCCAGACCAAATACGTGGTCGAACTGGCGCGTGCGCTGGCGGAGCACCCCGATGTGTGCCGCGTCGATCTGCTCACACGTCAGATCCACGATCCCAAGGTCTCATCCGACTATGCCGCGCCACTGGAACAGATCGCGCCCAAAGCGCAGATCGTGCGCCTGTCCTGTGGACCACGCCGCTATTTGCGCAAGGAAGTGCTGTGGCCGCACCTGGATTCCATGGCCGACCAGGCATTGCAGCATATCCGCAGTGTCGGCCGTATCCCTGACATCATTCATAGCCATTACGCCGATGCCGGCTACGTCGGCACCCGGCTTGCCAGTCTGCTCGGCATTCCGCTGATCCACACCGGCCATTCTCTTGGCCGTGAAAAGCGGCGGCGCTTGCTCGATCAAGGGTTGCCGGCGCATCTCATCGAAACGCAATACAGCATGACCCGTCGCATCGAGGCCGAGGAATCCGCCATGGATGTGGCCAGCCTGGTAATCGCCAGCACGCGGCAGGAGGTCGACCGGCAATACAGCCAGTACGCCAATTACCAGCCAAAGAACATGCAGGTCATCCCGCCCGGCACGGACCTCAGCCGCTTCCATCCGCCGCGCGGCCCGGCCAGCGCCGCCCCAATACGACAAGAGCTGCAACGTTTTCTGCGTGATCCGCGCAAGCCCATGGTACTGGCCGTCTCACGTGCCGACGAACGCAAGAATATCCCCACCCTGCTCCGAGCCTACGGCGAGAACAGCCAACTGCAGCAGCTGGCCAATCTGGTGCTCGTAGCCGGCAACCGTGGCGACATCACCATGATGGACAAAGGACCACGCGCCCTGCTCACCGAACTGTTGCTGCTTATCGATAAATACGATCTGTATGGCCGGATTGCTTATCCCAAGGCCCATCACCCCAACGACATCCCGGAGCTGTACCGTTTGGCGGCACGCAGTCGGGGAATCTTCGTCAACCCGGCGCTGACCGAACCTTTCGGACTCACCCTCATCGAAGCCGCCGCCAGCGGCCTGCCCATGGTTGCCACCGAGGACGGCGGCCCGCAGGATATCGTCACGCACTGCAAGAACGGCCTGCTCATCGATCCACTGGATGCCGATGCGATGGGAAGCGCTGTGCTCGATGCACTCAGCGACAGCAAACGTTGGCGCACCTGGGCCGCTAACGGCATCAAGGGAGCCCATCGCCACTACTCATGGTCATCGCACGTTTCCCGTTATATGCGTGCCATCCGCCGCCTGCTCGGCCAGCATGCGCATGCACGGCTGATCCGGCCGACCAGAAGCCGTTTGCCCACCATCGAGCGACTGGTGATCTGCGATATCGACAACACCCTGTTGGGCGACGACGAGGCTCTGGCGGAACTGGTATCGCATATTGAAGGTGATGCCGCATTGGGTTTTGGTGTCGCCACCGGCCGCCACCTGAACAGTGCGCTCAAGGTGCTCCAGGAGAACGGCGTACCAGCACCTGACATCCTCATCACCTCGGTTGGCACGGAGATCCACTACGGCCGGAAGTTGCGCCCGGACACCGGCTGGCAACGGCATATCGATTACCGCTGGGAGCGGGAGCGGCTGCGGCAACTGCTGGAAGGGATCCCCGGCCTGCGCCTGCAACCCAGGGAACACCAGCATAGCCACAAACTGAGTTACTACATTGATCCTGACAAGGCGCCACCAATTCGCGAGCTGACCCGCCACCTGCGCAACCACAATCTGTCGGCCAATCTGATTTACTCACACCAGGCCTACCTTGATCTGTTGCCGATACGTGCCTCCAAGGGCCAGGCCGTGCGTTATCTTGGTGCCAAGTGGGGCATCGCCCCGCAGCGCATGCTGGTGGCCGGCGACTCCGGTAACGACACCGAGATGCTGCGTGGCGACACCCTGGGTGTGGTGGTTGGAAACTACAGCCCTGAGTTGCGCCATCTGCGCGGCGAACCGCAAATCTACTTTGCAGCCGGGCATTACGCCCGTGGCGTATTGGAGGGACTCGAACACTATGTCTTTCTTTCCCGTCACATGGCGTCGACCGAAGGAGAAACCCCATGATCAGCTCCCTGACCGACTACTTGGGACTGCACCGTGATGCAGTGCTTGCCCTGCTCCGCCACTACATGACGCTGGGTCGGCCATTCCTGTTGCGCTCCGAATTGCGCGACGAATTTGCTCTGTTCTGTCGCAACCATGGCGACACCGACCTGCCGCACTCGGAGCTGGCACGCCTGATCAGTGTCACACAAGAGGCAGCCATGGCCCCCCCCTGGCTTTACCTCGCCGTACGCACGCGCATTGCCCGCTGGAGCTATCTGCGCTTCCATATCGATACCATGCAGTATGAAGCCGTCACCACCAGTGATTATCTGGCCTTCAAGGAGCGCCTGCGCAATGGCACCGAGCAAGGCGCGGATTATGTGATGGAGCTGGACTTCGGACCGTTCAACCGCGAGTTTCCCAAATTGCAGGAGTCTCGTTCCATCGGCCGCGGTGTGGAATTTCTCAACCGTCGTCTGTCCAGTCAGCTGTTTCAGGAACTGGGCAAAGGCGACAAGCAATTACTGGAGTTTCTCAGCGTACACCAGTATCGCGGCAAGCAGCTGATGCTCAACGATCGCATCCATGACGTGGCTGGACTGCGGGTGGCCCTGCGTCAAGCCGAAGACTTCCTGGCCACCCAGGCGGAGGATGCGGAATGGAGCACTGTCGGCCATACCTTGCAGCAGTTCGGTTTCGAGCCTGGCTGGGGACGCCGCGTATCGCAAATTCGTACCAGCTTCGACCTGCTGACCGACATCCTGGAGGCACCGGCACCGGAGGCCATTGAACGCTTTCTCGGCCGCATGCCGATGATCTTCAGCCTGGCGATACTGTCACCCCACGGCTACTTTGGTCAGGCCAATGTGCTGGGGCTGCCCGATACCGGGGGACAGGTGGTCTACATCCTTGACCAGGTGCGTGCCCTGGAGCGCGAAATGCACCGCCGTGCCCACGAGCAGGGACTGGATATACAACCGCAGATCTTGATTGTTACCCGTCTGATCCCCGAAGCCGGCGCGACCAGCTGCAACCAGCCGGTGGAGCCCGTCATCGGCACCGAGGGCGCACGTATCGTCCGCGTGCCTTTTCGCAACGACAGCGGCGAGATCATCCCGCAGTGGATTTCGCGCTTCGAGGTCTGGCCCTATCTGGAGCGGTTTGCCGCCGAGGCCGAACAAACCATTCTGGCTGAGCTCGGCTCCAGGCCCGATCTCATTATCGGCAACTATTCCGACGGCAATCTGGTTGCCACGCTGCTGTCCCAGCGGCTGCACGTGACACAATGCGGCATCGCCCACGCCCTGGAAAAGACCAAGTATCTTTATTCCGATCTGTATTGGAAGGAAAACGACCCGCAGTATCATTTTTCCTGCCAGTTCACCGCCGACCTTATCGCCATGAATGCGGCCGACTTCATCATCACCAGCACCTACCAGGAAATCGCCGGCACCGCCGATAGCGTGGGGCAGTATGAAAGCTATGGTGCCTTCACCCTGCCCGAGCTCTATCGGGTGGTCAATGGCATCGACGTATTCGACCCCAAGTTCAACATCGTCTCCCCGGGGGCCGACGCCACGGTCTATTTCCCCCATGACGAATCGCCGCGTCGGCTGCTCAGCCTGCACCCTGAAATACAGTCCCTGGTATGCGGCCCCGCCGACGAGTATTCGCGAGGCCAGTTGCTGCAACCGGACAAGCCCCTGCTGTTCACGATGGCGCGCCTCGACCACATCAAGAACATCACCGGCCTGGTGGAGTGGTATGCCGGCAGCGGCACGTTACGGGAGGTTGCCAATTTGCTGGTCATCGCCGGTCATACCGACGCCAGCCGGTCCGGTGATGTGGAAGAGCAACGGCAAATCCACCGCATGCACGCCCTGTTCGAGCAGTACGGACTGGATGGCCAGGTACGCTGGCTGGGGCGCCACCTGGACAAGCCCCTGGCGGGCGAGCTTTACCGCTACGTCGCCGACCGCCGCGGGGCCTTCGTACAGCCGGCCCTGTTCGAGGCCTTTGGCCTGACCGTCATCGAGGCCATGATCTCCGGCCTGCCCACATTCGCCACCTGCTACGGCGGTCCGCTGGAAATCATCCAGGACGGCCGCTCCGGCTTTCACATCGACCCCAACCACGGGAGCGATGCCGCCGAACGCATGGCCCGCTTCTTCCGTCGCTGCCAGGAGGACCCCGACCACTGGAGCAGCATCTCCCGCGCCGGCATCGAGCGGGTACGCAGCCGCTACACCTGGGAAATCCATGCCGAACGCATGCTGACCCTGTCCTGCATCTATGGCTTCTGGAAGTACGTCACCAACCTGGAGCGCGATGAGACGCGCCGTTATCTGGAGATGTTTTACGGCCTGCAGTACCGTCCGCAGGCCTCCCGGGTCGGATCCGCCTGCTGACCGTTGTAACCGTCATAGGCTGCACGTAATGTATAAGGGAGACGTACTGGGGCCTAGGGGTTGCCATGAAAGAACATGTCATTAACTGTGCCGACGACCTGCAACTGGTCCTGACTGAAACCCATCCGCTGTCGGATTTGCATCTGGGCGAGATTCTGGTCAGCGAACAGCACCTGCAAGAGCACCTGCTGGACGAAGCCCTGCACCAGCAGCGCTCCGCCCCCGGCCGCCGCCTGGGGGACATCCTCCTGGAAAAGGGGCTGGTGACCAAGGAACACATCCACGCTGCCCTGGCCCACAAGCTGGGCATTCCCTTTGTCAAACTGGGAGAGTTCGAGGTTGAGCCTGAGGTGCTGGCCCTGGTGCCGCCGGATATCGCCTGGCAGTACAGCGTGCTGCCGCTCATGTTGCACGGCAGCCACCTGGTAGTGGCGATGGAGAACCCCATGGACTGGGAGGCGCTGGAGGTCCTGCGCTTCAACACCAATCACAGCATCGAGGCCGTGATCACCTCGGCCGAAGACATCAGCCAGGCACTGAACAAGCACTACCGCCTACGTGAAGATCGCGAAATCAGCAACATGGCTGATGTCATCGATCTCACCCCGGCCATCGACAAGAACGATGAAATCGTCACCCATCTTATTGAGCAGGAGGCGCAGAAGAAGCCGGTGGTGCGGCTGGTCAACGCGATCATCATGCAGGGAATCCTGCACGGTGCCTCCGACATCAACATCCGTCCTGAGCACACCCGGGTCAACATCTATTACCGCATCGACGGCAAACTGCGTTTTTCCCGTTCGCTGAACAAAAATCTCCTCGCGCCGCTGGTCAGCCGTATCAAGATCACCGGCCACATGGATATCTCGGAGCGCCGGTTGCCGCAGGATGGCCATGCGCGACTCACCCACGAAGGCAATACCATCGACCTGCGTATTTCCTGTATTCCGACCGTCAGCGGCGAAAGCGTCGTTATCCGCATCCTCGACAAGCAGGCAGGCGTCAAGCCACTGAATGACCTCGGCCTGGGCGAGTGGGAACTGACGCAGATTCGCCGCATGCTCAGCCGTAGCTACGGCATGTTACTGGTTACCGGCCCCACTGGCTCGGGCAAAACCACAACCCTGTATGCCGTACTCAACGAAATCCGCACCCGTGAACCGCACATCATCACCGTCGAAGACCCGGTCGAATATGACATGGAGGGCGTGGAGCAGATCCAGATCAACCCGGCCACTGGCTATACATTTGCCGAGGCCCTGCGTCATATCCTGCGTCACGATCCGGACGTGGTGATGATCGGCGAGATTCGCGACCTGGAAACCGCGCGTATCGCCAACAAGGCGTCTCTCACCGGCCATCTGGTACTCAGCACCCTGCATACCAACGACGCCGCCAGCACGATTACACGCCTGCTCGACATGGGTATCGAGTCATATCTGCTGGGTTCCACCCTGCTCGGGGTGATGGCACAACGCCTGATTCGCCTCAACTGCGCGCATTGCCTGCAGGAGGAGGCCGCGGATGACGAGGTGCGCAGCGTGCTGCAGGTGCGTGCCGACGAGGTATTTCACCGTGGCGCCGGCTGCACGGCCTGTAATTACAGCGGCTACCGTGGTCGGGTGGCCGTCACCGAACTGCTGCCCATCACGCCGGAAATCGCCACACTGATTAACAGTGGTGCCACCACCCAGCTCATCAAGCAGATGGCCACCGAGCAGGGCATGACCACCCTCACCCACAATGCCTTGGCCTTGGCTCGCGCCGGCAAAACTTCACTGGAGGAAGTATTCGCCATTCGCCTCGAATAGGTCGGCAGCGCGAACAAGACATCGGCAGGAAAGGTCCGGCACCGTGCAGCGTACCGGCTGGCAAACGCGGCATCCCGGAATGCCAGCACCGATGAAATAAAAAAGGCCCACCGACAATGGTGAGCCTTTTTTGGATTGGCGCGCCCGGAGAGATTCGAACTCCCGACCACCTGGTTCGTAGCCAGGTACTCTATCCAACTGAGCTACGGGCGCTTGAGGACGCGTATTATCTTGATACCACCAGGAGCTGTCAAGAAAACACTGTCATATGGCGGAGAGAGAGGGATTCGAACCCTCGATGGGCTTTTGACCCATACGCCCTTAGCAGGGGCGCGCCTTCGGCCACTCGGCCATCTCTCCTGAACTTCAG
>Ga0172382_10009123_pt1 | contig 13612 bp, 9 predicted proteins | sample Leawel138RmetaG_FD_122245 | JGI IMG/M metagenome (GOLD analysis project Ga0172382, IMG submission 122245) | Leachate microbial communities from a municipal landfill in Southern Ontario, Canada - Leachate well 138R metaG | ecosystem: Engineered > Solid waste > Landfill > Unclassified | place...
ATGGGACATTTTCATAAGTTAATTTGCACCCTAAAAAGGGACATTTTCATAAGTTATTGACACATTATCGCTAAACACAGGCCTTTTAACCGGCATGCCGCTATGGCGCAGGTTCGATAATGCGTCCGCTCTCGCGTATAGCTATCCTTGTAGATGATTGCTTCTGTTCATTAACTATCTCCAGGAATATCTCGACAATGCGACCGTCAAATTGCGTGCCGGCTCCTTCCTTAAGACGCTCCAGAGCTTCTTCCATGTCAAGAGCCTTGCGGTAAAGACGGTTTGAGGTCATGGCATCAAAGGCATCGGCCACACTGATAATACGAGCCCCCAGGGGAATAGCCTCTCCCTGTAACCCCTCCGGATATCCCTGGCCGTCTACGCGCTCGTGATGATACAAAAGATATAACGAGGCATCTCCAAGAAAATCAAGCGGCTTTACGATCTCCATGCCGTGGATGACATGGCTTTTCATTATCTCGTACTCTTGACTGGTCAGAGAGCCGGGTTTTTGAAGGATATAATCATTTATGCCTATCTTGCCCACATCATGCATCAGAGCGGCATGGCGAATAGTTTCTATTTCCCTTTCCGATAGCTTGAGCCTTTCAGCAATAGCTACCGCATTTCTGGCTACAGCCTGAGAATGTCCATGCGTGTAATCATCCTTGGCATCAATAGCCATACTTAATGCTTCTATGCTTCCCAGATATGCCTTGCGGGTTTGCAACTGTAAAGAAACATCTTCAAGCATAACGGCAGCCTGACAGGTAAGAGCGGATATGGTATCCAAATCCTCAGAGGAGAACCGCCGGCGCCGTTTTTGCACCAGCGTCAGCACGCCTACTGAATAGGAGTGCACCACCATGGGTACCGACAGCACTGTTCTCCCCATATACTCCAATTCGACACAGCCCAACTCCTGCTGTTTACGTATATCTATAGCCATGATCGGACGACAGGAACGAAAAGCCTCTCCGGTAACCCCTTCTCCGGCATCAAAGACGGTATCGATAATTTTCGGAGCGCACCCTTCCGCAATTTTCCAAACAAGATGCCCTTCTTCATCAGGCAGAGCCAGACCGTAAACATCGGCTTTGACTACCGCCTGAGCAGCGGCTATTAGCATCTTCACTACATCAGCGCTGTTAAAGGCGGTCAATGAAGAGGTATTGCCGGCCCGGTAGAGAGAACTCAAACGAAGATCCTGACCCTCGATAACCTTATCAGCCAACCTGAAATACCCTGCCAGGGTAAGGGTATATCCTCCAGCCAAAGCAAGCAGCAAAGGCACTATATCCAATATAATATTATATTGGATAAAGAGTAGCACTGCAGCTGAGAAGAACACGGTTATCAAGACAAGCAGACAGGCCAAACCGCCCAATGCCCTATAACGAAGCACGCCCAGGCCGGTCAGAACGCCGCAGAGAAGTATCAAGGCTATAATCAGCAGCTTCGGCAAATTATGCAAATAACGGCCTTCTATCATGGTATCTATAGCCGCGGCATGTATCATGATTCCATCCATTGCGCGCAGCGGCGTTATATGGACATCGCTTAACCCCGGGCCGATGCTGCCTATGATGACGGCTTTATTTTTGAATGCTTTCGGAGAGACCCGGCCGGCCAGAACATCAGAGTAAAGATAACAACCTCGTTTTCGCTTAAAATTGACAGCCATTTGCCCACCGCTTTCCACGGGGAGATTCTCGCTCCCCAGCATTACCCTTGTAGCAGTGGAATCGGTTTGCAGCTTACGTCCTGAATAGAGAGCGGTCACAGCTGCTCCGAAATAGGGATAATAATCATTTTTATATTTAATAAAGAGCGGCACTCTACGAGCTATTCCATCCCTATCGTCTGCGTTCAGGTTGATATGAGCCAGGGTAAATACGGCTTGGCGCAACTGAGGCGCCGGTATCGTCAGGTCATCCACTTCAACTATACCGGAAGCAACTTTGGCAGCGGGTTCTCGGGAGGTACAGACGGGCAGAATAACCCGCCCACTGCGATGGCAGGCATTAGCCAATAAACGATCGTCTTCTTTATTCGGCTCGGAGAAGATGATATCGAAAGCTATCACCCGGGCACCATAAGCAGCCAGCCTATCCACCATGGCGGCATGATAGCGTCTCGGCCAGGGCCAGGCTCCCAGCCGGCTCAGACACTTTTCGGTGATGCCTATCACTACCACATCGGAGGAGTCCTCTTTTACTCTCTGGGCTCCATCCAAGCGGAACATACAGTCGTAGGCAATAAGCTCCAGTCGCCTGGTAATGCCGGCATGCCACACCCATATAGCCAATATGGAGGCTAGAATTCCCCATGCCAGGCCTCGTAAATCACGCCGGTAATCGACCAGTTTCATCCTTTCTCAGCCTCTTTACGTCCATAGAGTATTGCTTCCGCCATGCGGCAGGCCATGACAGTGCTCTTCACATCGTGTACCCGTACAATGGAGGCACCATTGGCAACGCCCAGGGTATTGACGGCTAGCGTGCCTTCCAATCTTTTCTGTGGGGATGTATTAAGAATCGCTCCGATAAAGGATTTGCGTGAAGCACCCAACAATATAGGTCTGCCTAGGGAACGTAACTCCATCAGACGTCGCAGGATCTCTAGATTGTTATCCCGTGTCTTACCAAAGCCTATGCCGATGCCGGGATCTATAGCTATACGATCCTCCGCCACACCGGCAGCCACAGCTCTATCGATAGAATCGTAAAGAAAGGAGATTATCTCTCCCATAAGATCTTTATACGAAGGAGCCAGATGCATGGTTTCAGGAGTTCCCTTGATATGCATTGTTACCAGAGAAGCCCCTCTGCCGGCCACTATCGAAGCCATATCAGGATCATGTGTCAAACCGCTAACATCATTAATAATGGAGGCACCGGCCTGCAGAGCAGCTGCCGCTGTGTCGGCATTCCTGGTATCTATGGATATCGGCACCTCTGTCTTATCCGATAAGCGTTCTATCACTGGTATCAAGCGTGAAAGCTCTTCATCTACAGCTACTTCCGCAGCTCCCGGCCTAGTGGATTCCGCTCCAATGTCTATGATATCGGCTCCCTCTTCAATCATATTCAGAGCATGCTCCAATGCCATATCAGTATCGAGATAGCGCCCGCCGTCAGAAAATGAATCCGGCGTCACATTAAGTATACCCATGACCAATGTCCGACGGGAGAGATCATACAGCTTCTCTCCTATGCGCCAGTACGCTTTTTTTGTAACGCAGGCATTGAGAGCTGCTTCAGCCTCCTTTGCCAGCAGAGGCAACCCGAAGGGCTGCTGATGAAGAAGAGCCAGCGCAGAGCGAAGTTGCCCCTCTGTGCCCATCATAATAATATCTGTATGCTCTGCCGACATATTAGAAGCTTCCCAACTTAGCGCAGCATCGCCGTCACGGGCCAGCATTCCCTGCTTTATCAACATAGCGGCACGAACGGGAACTCGTTTCAAATAGAGCAGATGATGACCGGTTTTAGGCAGCATCCGCTCCATACCGCGCGGATCGACGCCTATTGATGCCATAGCGCCGGCTATCTCCTCTTTGCCCGATAATTGCAGCACCCTGACGAAATAACGGTGTACGTGAATGCTCAAGTAATTACTCCCAAACCACTCTCGCCCCGGCCGCTGCCCGGGGCGAGGTACATCTTATCGATTCAAAAACAATTTTCAAAAGGTCCTGTTCGAAATTCGCTTAACGCCGTCTGGAACGCCCGCCCCTTTTGGATTCTGTATTGCGCTTCAGCTCCAATAATCGCTCTTCACTCTTTTTCATAAAATTACCAAGCAGATCTTCAAAACCTGAACCGGAGCCAGCTGAAACGGACTTGCGCCGGGACGGCGCCTGCTGGACTTGCCTCTCTGCTCGGGGCAAAGCCTTACGCACGGAGAGTTCAATCTTACCCCGCTCGTCAATGGCAATAACCCTGACCGTAACCCTATCATTTTCTTTGAATAGCTCCCGCACATCCCTGACATAGGTATCCGCCGCTTCAGAGATGTGCACCAGACCGGATTCCCCTCCCGGCAACTCGACAAAAAAACCAAAATTAGTCAATTTGGAGATGCTGCCTTCGACAATCTCGCCCAATGTTACAGGCATTTGGAATTATTCCTCCTTGTTATCGGCCTTACGACCGCCAGTACCCTCATAAAATATTAAGAAGCTTGCTTTGTATCCGGGTACATAAATCCATAATAAATTTATAATTCAGAGACCGATTTGTCAAGTACGTGATGAATAACCACCAGTTTTCCATCGAACGCATATAGTGTCAATATCTGTGCCACTTTTGATCTTCACTTCGATCTAAATCAAACCGATTCTTATTGCCCTACCCTTTCTGCCATTCCCACCTATCAACACGCTCTAACGCTTAACCGATGGCTTTGCAGTTTCACTTTCCGATTTATCCTTACCGGAGCCACTGTCCTGAGTTACAATCTCCTTTTCAGAGGAGGGTACAGCTGTAGCCCCTCTCTTTTCTTCTTTGGTAAGTACCCGATAGCCTATTTCACCTGGAGCCGTCATACCCAATTTTTGACGCGCTTCTTGCTCTATTCCTTCATCGGTTCCGAGTTCTTCAATACGTTTCTTTAGAGTTTCATTCCTTTTCTCTTCAATGGCCACCTGCTTTTCCTTCTCCCTGAGCCGCGTAGTCTGAACAGCATTACGGTAACAAGCTTGTCCAAAGGTAAAGAGTATATAGCCCAGTAGAAGCAATAGAAAAAAGATTTTCATTGTCCGACGATTATCCATGTTAATTATACCTTATGGACCTTAATAAGGTTAGTAGTACCTGTTACGCCTATGGGAACTCCGGCCGTTATCACGACGACATCTCCTTCAGAGACAAACCCGGCTGCCAGAGTACGCGCTACCGCATTGGCTATCATCTCATCAGTGTTGGATATCTGATCCGCCCGTAGAGGAAATATTCCCCAGGATAGAGTCAATCTTCGCATGGTAGCTTCCACAGAGGTAACGGCCACTACCATAGCTCCCGGCCGGAACTTGGCTATCATTCTGGCCGTATATCCGGAAGAGGTAAAGGTAATCACAGCCGGCACTTTAAGGTCGGCTGCCATAGCTGCCGTAGCTTCCCCGATAGCCTCGGTTATGGTATCGACAGGAAGATCCATCTTTTCCACCCGAAGCCTTTGGTGGTCAAAGCTGCTTTCCGCGCTTAAAGCTATCTGATGCATCATCGAGATACATTCTACCGGATACTCACCTATAGCCGTTTCACCGGAGAGCATGGTGGCATCGGTGCCGTCAAAGATAGCATTAGCTACATCCGTAACCTCAGCTCTGGTAGGCCTGAGATTCCAGATCATGGATTCCAGCATCTGTGTAGCCGTGATCACCGGCTTGCCGACACGATTACATTTAGCGATAATTCTTTTCTGCTCAATAGGAACCTTGGTTATATCGCTCTCTATCCCCAAATCCCCTCTGGCTACCATGATGCCGTCAGCGATCTGCAGAATGGCATCAAAATTATCCAATGCCTCCCTTTTCTCTATTTTGGCTATAACCGGAACGTTTACACCCTTATCTTCGATGATTTCTTTAATCCGCAAAACATCGTCGGCGGTTCGGACAAAGGAGACGGCAAACATATCTATACGCTGCGCCAGACCAAAAGCCAAATCCTTAAGGTCTTTATCCGTCAAAGCGTTCATGCCGGTGCCGGTTACCGGCAAGTGAATGCCGCTGCGGGAAAAGAGTTCGCCTCCGTCTATAACCTTGCATATTAGATTATTATCAGTGGCCCTGCTTACCTGTAGCTGAATCAAGCCATCGCGCAATAAAATAGTATCGCCCGGCTTAATATCACTGATCACCGCTGGAGGTACATCCAGAAAAACTCTCTCCTGTGATCCCTCTACCGGATCAGCCGTCAAAATAAATTCATTGCCGGTTTTCAGCATTACACTGTTCCCGGCAAAGGATCCTATCCTCAGCTTGGGCCCCTGAAGGTCCATCAAAATACCTATAGGTCGGCCCAACTTGTGCTCAAGGTTACGCACCATGCTTATCCGCCGTGCATGATCTTCATGTGTGCCGTGAGAGAGGTTAAGCCTGGCAACGTTCATGCCTGCCAGTATCATACCTTCCAATACATCCTCCTTGTCGGAGGCCGGACCCAGAGTAGCAATTATTTTAGTTCTTCTTAATATCATAAGCACTATTCCTCGATATTCTAGTTACTTCTGCAAGAGCCTGCCGAAATCCTGCATCTGTTGCTTATAGAGCAATTTTCAATCCGTAAAAAAGGTGCAGAAGCAGTGGAACACTTATTCCACCATTTCTGCACCTACGTAATCTTTATTCGATACTTTCGTAACATACCAAATATATCTTTGGATCACGCTTCGGATGATTTATTTTAAGTTGTAGAAAACTTTCCTACCACGGTACTCGGCTACACCGTTCAGCTCCTCTTCAATACGGAGCAACTGATTATATTTAGCCACACGGTCGGTACGAGACGGGGCACCGGTTTTTATCTGGCCGGCATTGACGCCCACTACTATATCGGCTATAGTGGCATCCTCTGTTTCACCGGAACGATGCGAAACTACAGCCGTATAGCCGGCCTTCTTGGCCATCTCAATAGCATCAAGCGTTTCACTGATGGTGCCTATCTGGTTTACCTTAATGAGGATAGAGTTAGCCGTACCCATCTCAATACCCCGCTCAAGACGAGTAGTATTGGTAACAAAGAGATCGTCTCCCACCAACTGTACCTTCCTGCCCAGAGCTGAAGTTAAATTCTTCCAGCCGTCCCAATCGTCCTCAGAGAGGCCGTCTTCAATGGAGATCACCGGATATTTAGAAGTAATATCTCGATAGAACTCTATCATCTGATCGCTATTACGAGTTACGCCTTCACCGGAAAATACATACTTGCCGTCCGCATAAAGCTCAGTAGCAGCGACATCCAGAGCAATAAAGGCATCCTTGCCAGGCTCGTATCCAGCCTTGCCGATAGCCTCAATTATAACCTGGATAGCCTCTTCATTTGATCCCAGGTTGGGAGCAAAGCCGCCCTCATCGCCTACAGCGGTATTCAGACCCTTTCCTTTGAGGACGCTGCGCAGAGAATGAAAGACTTCGGCACCCATGCGTAAAGCCTCACGGAAAGAGGAGGCACCGGCCGGCATGATCATAAACTCCTGAATATCCACATTATTATCGGCATGCTGACCGCCATTGAGAATATTCATCATGGGCACAGGCAGCTCACGAGCGGAAACCCCTCCGATATACTGATAAAGAGGAAGACCTACCGCCTGTGCAGCAGCTTTACATACAGCCATGGAAACACTCAGAATAGCATTGGCCCCAAGGTTACCTTTGTTAAGAGTACCATCAAGACCTATCATAATCTTATCAATAAGGATCTGCTCGGTGGCATCCAGCCCTACCAGTTCAGGCGCTATTACCTCATTGACGTTCTCCACGGCTTTTAAAACACCCTTGCCGTTAAAGCGGGCCTTATCTCCATCTCTCAGTTCTACTGCTTCATGGGCCCCGGTGGAAGCTCCGGAAGGTACCGCCGCCCAGCCCACTTCGCCACATTCAAGCATTACCTCAGCCTCTATAGTAGGGTTGCCGCGGGAATCCAGTATCTCTCTGCTATGTATTCCTACAATCGTGGTCATGTCTATCCTCCTTAGAAATTTATCATCGTGCAAACCACAGAAGGAGACGGCAGGCTCTTGCCGTCTCCTAATAAAACCAGTCTGTATTATATCACGGGCTAGAGCTAAAGTGAATTATATTTAAGGTACGTCCCCTAACGCCCCTCACAAATTACCGGGAGGCGTATCAGTCCTCCCGGTAGTTCAAATAATTGGTTTCAGATAATCTTTACAAACTTTATCGATAAACGGTCAGAATTTGTAATCGGCGGCTATCTTGGCACAGGCTTCCTCGATACTGATTTGGCCGAGTTCCACCAAAGACAGGTGATTTGCCGCCCGAGTCTTCCATTCATCGTCACCTAAATGATATGGAGAGGGAACGGCCTCAAGCAACATATCCCTGAAGACGGAGCTGACATCCGGCCTATCCTGGTAACCGAGAAAGTCCTGACCGTAAGTCAATTCCCTATAGATAGTTACGTCGGACCTGTCTGTCGTAATCATCTTCTGTCCTTTTTTGCCGGCAACAAAGGAGATAAACTTCCAGGCATCTTCCGGGTTCTTGGTATGGGCCGATACGGCTAAAGCTGCGGCAACCTGGAAGAAGCAGGGCTTATCACCCCTAGGCATGGGAGCGGCACCCCAGCGGAACTTGATCCCGCCGCGTTGTCGTAACACATCCAGATAATCCCTACCGGCTACGCGCATGGCCACTGTTTCCGCCTGAAAGAAGTCGGTGTTACGTCCTGAATTACCCATCCCCTGTTCTTCCGCCGCTTTTGGCGCTATACGATCTTTTAGGCGTAGATCGGAGAAAGCCTTTAGAGCCGTTATCGAAGCAGGCATATTAATCAGGCACCTCTTGCAATCATCGGTATAAAAAGCACCGCCATGAGCGTAAAGATATGATAGAAGCAGAGTATCGTGCAGCGAAAAAGTAGCATTATAGGCGTAGACACTTATCTTGCCGTTCTCCTTTTTAACCAGCTTTCTGGATTTCTCCTCAAACTCCTTGAAGGTCCAGTTTTTAGAGGGATACGGCACCCCGGCCCTGTCAAAGATATCCTTATTATAGTAAACACCCGGAGTCCAGGTCCAAATAGGCACAGCCAACTGCTTGCCGCCTATATTAAAGGCCTCTACGAGATTAGGCCACATTTCCTTTTTCATGGCTTCAAACTCCGCCGTTTCGGTGTACTTGTTCAGCGGCAGCAGAGCTCCCCTGGAACCCATATCGTAGACATTGGGTGTCGTCACTAAAACCACGTCCGGCAGAGTTTTGGAAGCCGCCATGGCCAACAGTTTGTACTGATACTGTCCCTGGATACCCATCAGTTTAGCGGGCTTGGCCGGATTGGTGGCATTGTAAGCATCTACCAGCTTCTCGGCAAAGCCGTAGTTGTAAACATCCCCCCACCACATAACCGTTATCTCGTTCTTGTTCTGTGAACCGCATCCGCCAAGCAAAGCTGCAGATGCTATCAATAGCACCGCTATCAAGGCGATATTTTTCTTCAAAAGTTTTCCTCTCCTTGTCTGTTTGTGAACATTTTCTCATTGCCTGAACATTTTTCGTTCGCAAGGATATTCGTTATAATAGACGCACTATCCTTCTTTAAATTATACAATTATGGAAATTATCTAAAATACTTGCATTGCTATCTACCGGCGAAGAGATTATCTTTATCTATCGAATACCATTCGATTACCGTGTCCCCGGCAGCGAGTATATCTTGATAAGCCCCCTGGATGTACAGGTCTACATTGCCCAAGGATTGCTTATTAGCTTGGAGCCATGAAATTTTGGCAAGAATAAAGCCCTTTTTCCGACCTGAATGTACATCAAAAAAGGCAATCTCTTCATTGCCTTTTTGACGCTGCTTTCATTGCTGATACCCTAAAACTCTGTTCCATAAACAGCTTCCCATATCAGCTCCGGAGCCGTCCTTATCTCTTTGGCTATTACATCGGCCTTGTAGGAAGCAGTCAAGTTTAATTTTTCTATCGGGCGATAAGAGAGATTTAGACCGGCTTTTAGCTTGTTATTAGAACTGATTTCCTGATCTACATAATATATATTCCCGTTTATCTCCAGGTTTTTATTAGTGGTCTTAGCCATTGGCGCGCTTACCTTGAACTCCTCCTTCGGCAGGTTGGCCAGAGTACCGTTGCCGGTATTCATACGATGCTTATAACTGATATTAACTTTTCCGAAGGGATTGGACGCAAGACCTACGTAGCTGCCGATTGCAGTGGATTCAGTGCGTATGGCCTGCTCCAGTCCAAAGAGCAGAGTCACACGCTTATGTATACTATCCTGTATATGCATTCCTCGAATAATCGTCTGATTGCCGCCGTCGATATCCTGAAGACGATAATCGCCGGCAAGATTGAATCGCGAACTCAGAATAGCTTTGATCCCCAAAAGCGTCTCCTTCATAAAGCTGTCGTTAGATATTTCATCTTTCTTAAGGCCGCCATATAAGGAGAATGTTTTGGAAAGTCCTGTGCTGAAATCCATAGCAGCGGTTGTCAGCGGATCACTTCCCAAAAAATGCGGCTTGACCGTATATTGTAAATTCACCTTTGTATTTTGCCAGGGGGTCATATTGAAACGCAATGAACCGTTGGCAGTATCTCCTGTATATCTATCCGCCATAACAGCATCAGCGTGAAAATACCCCAGATGAGGCAGGCTGTAACCCAGCTTCAGAGTACGTGTCTCCTCCGGATTTCCTGCCGTCTTGCCTGATGCTATCCCAGCGATCAGGGTCATACGCTTAAGCGGCTTCAATGAAGCTTGAAGATTGAGCATCTTATTTTCATTGCTTCCTTGTTCCTTGACCGTATACTTGCCGGATATTGCTAAGCTTTTCCAGTTGATCAGCTTATTATTGGATTTAAAGTCGATATTGATCAGGCGTTCGTCTACATTGCTGCTCTGTTCCAGCATCCGATAATTACCTGAAAGGTTCAGATATTTTAACATTGAAGTGGTAGCAGCCAGTTTGGATTCCCTCTTGCTGATGCCTGCATTACTTTGTTCATCATTAATTTCGCCTTTGAAAGAAATGGCCTTAAAAGGAGAGAACTCCACTTTGAGATTCATCTTTCCGTTCTGTAATTGAGCGTTATCTTGGTGAGTAAAATTACCTGATAAATAGAAGTTGGCAACCTTACGCATCTCCGGTAACGTTTCAAATCCTATTCTGGAGGTGCGTTCCTCTACGGAGCCACCCCGATTTTGAAAATCGCCTTTCAGGATAAAACCCTTGATGGGATTGGCATCAAAACGCAAATTGGCGGTGCTCACCGATGACGCACCCTTCTCGTGATGAGAGAAGCCACCGGCCAGGCCGAAGCGACTACGCTTTTTCCATGCCTGTGATGTTTCAAAACCTATGCTGGCGGTTGATTCGTCGTAATATCCGTTAGCGCCTTTGGAAGAGAACTCACTGTTGAGCTTCAATGCTCCTGCCGGTGAGGCATTGAGCTTTACGGATAATGCCTCACTCAGGCTGCCGCCGTTTATCTGCCGGGCAAAAGTACCGGAAAACCCTACGCCACGCCTGGATATCGCTTCGGGCACGGTTTCAAAAGTTATATTTCCAGTGGTTCCGAAATTATCAGTAGCATCGGATCGGCTTACAGCCTTGCCCCTGACCCTCAGGCCTGTGTTCAGAACGGAAGTAAAATCTACCGGAGAGCCTGAGGTTGCTCTTTTATTAAAAGAGAAGTTCGTATTCTGTACATTACGGAACGTTGTCTGCGATACCTGAGAAGTGGTAGTAGCAACCGGCTGCGTTCTGTCGAGAGCGGTCTCCTTTGCGCCTGACATGGCTTGCCTGCCGTTATCAAATCGGGAGCGTGCACCTGCATTCCTTCTCGGAACAAAAGGAGATCCTTCGTCGCTGTCTTTTATAATAGCCCTGTTGCCTAGAACAATAGCAGCCAGCGAGGCTCTCTCTATTACCGGAAGTACAGGCATAGCACGGCCTGCTTCAGCAGCAGCGGGAAGACCCTTTTCCGCTATAGCCGGAGAGACTGCCATAAATAGGCAGAATAGAGCCATACTCAACCTGCACATTCGGCGCACAGACACAGCTACCCTCCTTCTCTTCTTCTTTAATATTATTATTCTATAAAACTTTGAAATTTCCTGTCTTTTTTAAAAAATTAGAGCACATTTGCCTGATATGGTATCGGTATATTTTCAAGCTTGATGCTCTTTGGGGCAAGCCCGCACGGTTCTCTGCTGGTTTTCCTATAGCTCTTGGAGCCGGCCTTAAAGGCAACATGTCATTATATCAACCTAATATCCACACTAATATTTATTACCAGGTGCTGGATATCTGCTTCCAGCTGGGTGTTTTCATGCCTTTATAGCCGAACATAACAAGCGTTCCTCTGGTGATGGCTGAAAAGCCTTGAAATGATATAATATGTTCATGATTTTATACGAAACATTTTGCCGCTTTCAACGTATATATTGTTGGAAGGTGTCCGGCTATAGAGGTGTAACCTTTGATAAATGAGGACCTCTCCCTGGTAGAGCGCACTCTACAGGGAGACAAAGAGGCCTTTGGCCAACTGGTAATAAAACACGAAACCATGGTCTTCAATCTTGCTTACCGTATGGTCGGATCCAGGGAGGAGGCCGCAGATATGGCACAGGAAGCGTTTCTACGTGCTTATCGCTCCCTTCACACATATAAGGCGGAATTCAAGTTCTCTACTTGGGTCTGTCGCATAGCCTCGCATGCCTGTATAGATTACTTGCGCCGCCAAAGAGTACATGCCGTATCCGCTGAAGACCTGGAAAGATTGGCAGGCGATGGAGGCGAACCGTCTCCACATGAGAAATACGAGCAAAGCGAGACCGCCGGTATCATACAACAGGCCATAGCCTCTCTACCGGAAAAATACAGGGTGGCCATCCTGCTGCGATATATCGAGGATATGACTTACGAAGATATAGCTCTGGCGCTGGATATGCCGCTGGGTACCGTCAAGACGCATCTGCGCCGTGCCCGGCTGATGTTGAAAGACAAATTAAACCTATCGAAGGAGGGAGTGTTGAGCATTGAAATGTGCTGATGCCATAATACTGATAGACGAATTGCTTGAAAGCCGCCTGCATTCCGATGATAGGGCAGCCCTCATGGAACACTTGCGGATCTGTCCCTCCTGTGCTGCCGATATGGCTGCCATGGAAAGGCTGCATCGATTGCTGTACCAGGAACTCTGTCGTAAAGTATCCCCTCCCCCCGAATTGCATGCTTCGATTATGCGCTCCTTGAACGAAGAGCCTAGCAGCTCAGGGAAAAACGCCATTACCTTGCGCAAATACATGCGCCGCCTGGCGGCAGCGGCAGCCATTACGGCGGTGGCCGCTTCTGCCTGGCTAGCCGGTAGTCGGGATTTCTTATCACATAACACCTTACAAAAAGCACCTGTGGCTGTATTACATAACGCTCCGAAAACAAATAAAATAGATGCGAATAAAAACAGCCGGAAAAATATACCCGCCGATAAGGTTGATGCGCCGAGGATCAAGGTTACCCGGGTAGATAACAACCGGACTGTTCTGCACAGGACTGCAGATACAAAAGACGGGCAGACAGCCGCTTTTTCTGTCCGGGTGCAGGAAAATGATCTTATATTAGAAGAAGAGATCGCCTCTAACCCTGGATCGGCTAAATTACGATATAAAGCTGCCGAAGCTTACTGGCAAAAGGGAGATTATGCTAAAGCTATAGCTCATTACCACCGTGCCGTGGATCTGAACCCGGATGATCCCGTAACCTATCACAATCTGGCCATGGCTTACAACAGTCTGGATATGAAGAGTGAAGCCTGCGATACATATAGTAAAGGTATCGCTAAAACCGGAGATCCGCAGTTAATGGTTGATCTGGGAAAGATTCAAGAAAAGGAAGGA
>Ga0172382_10009125_pt1 | contig 13608 bp, 17 predicted proteins | sample Leawel138RmetaG_FD_122245 | JGI IMG/M metagenome (GOLD analysis project Ga0172382, IMG submission 122245) | Leachate microbial communities from a municipal landfill in Southern Ontario, Canada - Leachate well 138R metaG | ecosystem: Engineered > Solid waste > Landfill > Unclassified | place...
CGGGCTACAAAGCAATGGTGCAACAAACCCCGAAACTTTGTGAAAGGAGGTCCCAAATAGCAATTGTGCAAACCAAAGCCGGCGAGTACTTCGGGCTCGTCGATCCCACTGGATTCCTCGTTGAGGAATGGGATAATCTTCCCGAAGGCCGCACAATCCTGGTGCAAAAATATGAAGGGATGTGCGGCAAGCAAGGCATTGAGATTGTAATGAGTCAATCCAAATTCCGTCGAGATGCTTTGAAAATGTACCAGAAGAATTTAAAAATTGCCGAAAGGCAATTAGTAGAAACCCTTTTCAACAATTCAACGGAGGATGATATTATGGCTAACGCTAACGAAATTATTGAAATCGCCCGGACCGGTAACGTCAAAGCGACCGAAAATGCTTTACAATCAGCAATTGGACGGGCAATAAAGAGGGCTCTGTGGGTCGCAGAACGCAAGGACGAGTTCATGGCAATTCCAGTTCTGCAAGAACTGAATGAAAAGTACAATCCGGGTGGAGCAAAGGCAGTTGTAACAACCGAGATCAAGGATGCAAAGGATATCAAGTTGACAAAAGTTGCAGATCTCGACGACCGCATCTGGCAAGCGGTCTTGAAAAAAGCCAATAAAATCGGCGTCGTGATAAAGGCCTCTGGCAATATCGCCGAATTAAAGCTCCCCAAAAAGGAAGCCGAAACATTCGTCAAGGCAGTCCAGGCTGTAAAGGGGATTACTATAAGTTAATCAGGTATTGTGTGCCTGTGAAGGGGATAGCATGAATTATCCCCTTCGGGGTCTAAATAGCGGAGCAATAAGGCAGTAAGGACCCAAAAAAGTTCCGCACTAATTTTAAGGAGGTTCCATTATGGTAGAGACAGTTCAGGTCACCCCTTCAGGCCTCGGCTACACTCTCAAATTTAGCGGTCCAAACCGCGAGCATGATGCATTGTTAGCAATGTTGCGCTATGTCGGCATACGACGGTACAAGCTACTTGCACGCGAGTTAAGAGCAAATAAGTGGACTGTGGAATATTTTGCTTTCGTATGCAGTTTTGTAGGTGTGCAAGGTTTTCCGGTACTGGTATTTTTTAACAGGTACAGTATAAGATAGGAGTACGGTATGCTGAAGATACTGTTTGAGCAAACAAACAATTACGAAGGAGTAGATGAGGAATGATTTCTGTAAAGGATTCACTTCGAGTAGGAAACTGCAAAATAACAGATGCAGATTATCCTGTTTTACAATTAGTTCCAGCCTGCTATAGTAAGTCGCGTCAGGTGGACAAGCTTCGAGAAAATTTGAAAATTGCTCCACAACAATTGAGCAACTCTAAGGAAGCTGTTGCTGGTAATGTCGCAGAATTTACTTTATACCATACGACTCGTCCTTATGGTACATTGCAGGAATTTTGCAACGTTCATGCTCCACGGCTTATTGTTGTTCATTGTGACGACGGTAAAGTTTTTATTAACGTAAATGCCGGGAACAATGGTAGATATTTCACAGTAAGGGGATACACTTACAAACAATAGATTAGTCGTACATAAATACGATCGCCACAGAGCTGTATATTCGGCTTTGTGGCTTTTGCCGTTTATACTGCATACTAATTACGAACCAACTCTCAAAGCTCGCACAACAATCGTACGGACTCCCTGAGGCTCTTAAAGGTTTATTCGCGTATAACTGGCTGTACATTATAGGCTCGGCTCATGGCTCGTAAAACGATCCTGTGCGATCCTAAAAATAGTAATAATGGAGGCAATGTGACGAATATACATCCTTGGCCGATGAATCTGTTAACAAAGGATTCAGGCGAAAATAGAAAATTAGTGGTAAAGCCTGTAGATATATGTTCAAGAAGTAATATACGACCGGATGCAAAAGGTATGCTACGATTTCAGGATATTGATAAATTGAAATTATACAATACTATTGTATATCCTGAAGTAAAGGAGCAGGGACACTTTACACTTTACTGTCGTGATTCTGAGGGACACTATAAAGTATACGGGCGAAAACAAAATGTAAATGGATATTATATTGATATACGGGATAAGCTTTGTAGATGTAACTTTACGCAATGCACGATCCCCTGTGGAACAGTTATCGCCGGTGAACTGGTTTGGCCTGGACATCCCGATAGTAAAGTACCGACAGCGATTAAGGAATGTCCTGAAGAGCTGGATTTTAAGGCATTTGGTGTTCCTATTTACAAAGACGTCGCTCTGTTTGGTGAAAAATCAATTACATATCCGAGAGGCCGTCGGCTGCTGGAATCAGTTCTCCCTCCAGAGTTCTGGATAAAATCATTGGATCCTGTTCAATTAGGGGATAAGGAGCAAACCGCTGAGGCATTAGAATACTTTTTACAGCTTGCCAAAAAACAAAATTGGGAGGGTTTGGTTTTTAAACAAAAAGCTTACGATGGATGGTGGAAGTTAAAGGGAATTAGAGAGGCCGATGTCTTTGTAACTGATTTTAAAGTGTCTGAAAGTGAGACACAAAAAGGACTTGTTACGGCTGTCTCAATAGCCGTTTTCAATGAGAACGGTAAAGAAGTCGATATGGGATCGGTAACTGGTTTCAGTTTACAAGAAAAAGAATTAATGACAATTGAGTATAAAGCTTTCGGCACAGATGCAGATAATAACCGATATATGAGAAGACCACTCCGTGTCTGTTATCAGGAAATCGCTGGGAGAGGGAAATTAAAACATGCCTTCTTTGATGGATGGCGGGACGATAAATCTTACACCGAATGTATATCGGAGCAGTTCTCATGATTGTAAAGCACAAGAAAAAAAATCCATGGGAGGCGCATACTGAAGGGACATGTAAGAAGAGGATGGTCCCTGAAAGTTTTAATGAGAAAGAATACAGAGCTCATATAGATGCTGATATATTCATGTGGAATATTTTTTGGTCTCTTGACAATAATCATCCGTATAATACGGATAAAATTGTAAACGAGTTCTGGTATAAGGTGTATCGTAAACCATTTCCCGAGGAAGGAGGTACTCTTGAGGAGTTATTCGAACGGATTTACAGTCGATTAATTGACCGAGGTCACGACTCCCAAAGAATTGAACCAAAGGAGTCAGATTACAATTTGCCAGTTATATTAGAAGCAATTTGGCAAACAGCAAAAGACAAAAATATTTTAAAACTTAACGAAGAGGAGTTAGAGATGGCAAGAGCCACAAAGAAAACTACAAAAACCACAACGAAACCGGATGAAAAGAAAGCAACAAAGAAAGCGACTCCTGTAGCGACCGCCAGTTCTGGTGATGTGCCTGCATGGGTTACAGGGTCTAAGCCTGGAACCAAAGCTCATGAGAGCAAAGTAAAAGTCTGTGAGCTCTTGCTGGAACGTAAATATTCAGATGAAGAAATTGCTCTTATGGTCGAGTCTGAAATTGAGTATAAGATTACTCCTGATCGTGTTGGATTCTACCGTCGTACACTTAATAAAGGGCAATTTGAGCCGATCGGTTATCCTGCTCCAGAGGAACCTGTACAGCCAATTGAGAACGATGGTGGTTCTGCGCCTGCTAAAAAACCAGCAAAGACTGAGAAGGCTGCAGGAAAGGCAACAAATAAACCGGCGAAAAAGCCTGCTGGAAAGAAACCGATTGTCGCAAAGAAAAAGCTTGTTATTAAAAAGAAAAAGTAGACTGGAGTTTTTGGTACCTCCTTAATCCAGTCTATTAGGGGATAGGAGCGGAGGGGTCCAGCTCCCTTCCCCGTTTATTAAAAGGACCTGAAAGGAAATAAATTATGTCTGGTAAATACACACTTCCATCATTGCTCTCTAATAAAGTATTAGAAGCTATGACATCGGAAGAACTGGCGCAATTATCTGCAAAGTATACTTCGGTTAAAGAAAAGTTCATAGCTGAGTACCGTACAAAGCAGGAAAAGCTCCATGCCTTAATTGCTAAAAAGCAAAAAGAGGAACAGGAAGAACGTATCAAAAACGATCCTGAATATTTTAGTAAGTTACAAGGTGTCGGGGGAATTGTTAGGTATCCTTGGCAGAAAGAAATGGTTAATCAGATCCAGCAGAGTGATAGAATTATCTTAAAAAAGTAAATATCATGTCTAAAACAAACTATAAAAATCTTATAGAATTACTCTAAAGAGGAGATTGACAATGATAAAGACAGTCGAACGTCTAAGAAAATTTGTGGTAAGTCTTCCAATGGAAAAGCAGGCCGAAGGGTTAGAAATCGTAACGGATTTCGACAAGTGGTCCGCAGCAATGTTCTCAATGGAGACTCTCAATGAAATGGCTTCTGCGTTTCAAGAGCGTATTGAAGATTTACGCGGAACAGTAAGCTATCACCAAGCAATTGGCGAAGTGATAAAATTTGCGAGTCAAAAACTTGGAGCTGAAAGTAGTATTGAAATAAACCACGAAGCTCTCGCTGAGATTAAAGCTCTCATTCCACAGATGGAAGAAAAGCTCGCAATGATTAACAAATTACGTGTCCTAATGGAAATGGATGGGATGATCTACTAATGAGAAGGCCTCTTCGCGATTACCAAAAAATAATGCTGAAATACAGCTTGCGCGAAGTGCATCCTGCTCTGTTCGTACAGATGCGATTAGGGAAAACTATCGTGGCAATACGTTCCGTAAAGATTCGTGGTTCCCGGAAAATACTTGTCGTTGCTCCCTACTCTGCTCTGTACGGATGGAGCCTTGAACTTGATTTAGAGCGTGAACAGGTTCATGGTATTGTGGAATTATATGGCACACGAAATGAACGTCTTCAAGCTTTACAAGATCAATACGCTTCGAGTAAATGGTTTTTACTAAATAAAGAAGGACATCAGGTAATTCCTGAGATTGCCGACTATCATTTTGATACTGTAATAATAGATGAAAGTACATTTATAAAAGGTCCTAAATCGACGGTTACAAAATTTTATATTGACAATTTCCGGGACGCCAATCACCGTTATATTTTAACGGGAACTCCTGCTCCAGAGTCTGAACTGGATTACTTTTGCCAATTACAATTTCTTGATAAAAGTATATGGGATGAAAAAAACTTTTGGGAATTTAGGCATAAACACTTCGCTATAATCAATTATACGCCTTATATAAAGCCCGATAGTAGTAAGTACCTAATGAACACCCTTGCAAAGCATACCTTCTTTTTAACGCGATCTGACGTAAAGCTGGGAGGCCGTAAAGTATATGAGAAACGAATGGTACAGATAACCAGTAAGATGCGTAAAATTTACGAGAAAATTGAAAAAGAATTTTTACTTGATTATTTAGATGTCCAACAGGAGACGATATATGCGACCACAAAATATATCTGGCTTAGAAGGCTATGTGGTGGTTTCGTTGATCGTGAGTTCGTGTCTTACGCGAAAATTAAAGAGCTTGAGAACCTGCTTGAAGGCGAATTAAAAAATGAACAAGTCGTGATTATAGCTCACTTTGTTCCAGAAGTTAAACAGATAGCAAAATATTTTAGTAAAAAGTATTCTGTAGGAATGGTTTATGGTGGAGTATCAAAAAGAAAACGTCCAGAAATCTATAAAGCATTCCAAAAAGGTGATCTTGATCTAATTGTAGCTCAGCCCGTAACAATACGGCATGGAGTAAACCTATCGGCGTCTGATACGGTTGTATTTTATTCTTCTCCTGAAGGAGGAGAAACCCGCGAGCAGGTCGAAGATCGTGTTGTCAATACAGCAAAGAATGATTCTTCATTAATCATAGATCTTGTTTGTCAAGATACAATTGAAGAAGATCTGATGAAAAACCTTGTACGCAAAGAGGGCAAACAAGCAATGATGCGGAAATTGGTGCAACGTCTGCAGAAGAAACATAATCTTTTATAGGAGGTAAATGTGAGCGGTCCTGGATTTGTAAACAAAAAAGTTTTTGCCGATGTGGTTCGTAGAATGTTAGAAGGTGAAGCTGAGATTACAGTTAATAAACGGGACTTGTTCAATGCTGGTACACCTGAAGAACGGATAGAACATTTATCAAGATACTTTATATTTTCATTCGAATTATATGAGTATGAACTTGTCCGTGAAGATAAGGAAGGATTCACAATATGCAATATCTCAAAGAAGCACTCTCGATAGATCCTGGGGATCATACGGGATGGGCATATTGGAAGGGCGATTTGTATCCGGTAACGGGACAAATAAATGTATCGCATGCAAAGTCTATTAAAATGCAAGAAGACGAGCTCGCTTTTCAATGGCAAAAATTTTCAGAATTATTGGATGTATATCCTGGTTTACGCTATGTTTATATAGAAGGTGTAGAATTCTGGGAGGGAAGTTTTAAAAGTGTTACGGCTGCAAAGCGACAAAATCTGTCAAAACTTGCATATCTGGTCGGTGGATTCGCTAACGAAGCCCGTCGGCGCGGAATAGAAACCCGCTTACTCCCAGCGAGAGAGTGGAAAGGACAGATGCCGAATGCTGTATTAAAGGCAAAAATACTCCGTATAAACGGGCAAGATTATCCAAGCGATCATATTGACAATGCGGTAGGATTAGGGATGTCGCGTATGGGATTGTTCTTGAACACAAAAAGACAGCCAAGTAGAGCCAAAAAGATTAAGCGAAGGAATAAATCATGGGGAAAATAATAAAACTTCGGAGATTTTCAAAGATCAAATTATGTAAAGGATGTCCATTGAAATCTCATGCACGGAATCAAGTTATTGGTCACGGTAAAATACCGGCAAAACTTTTATTAATAGGAGATAGTCCTGATAAGACAGAAGATCTTCTTGGAGAATTATTAGTTGGTAAAGATGGTGATTTATTATTACAGATGTTACAGGAAGCTTCTAAGCTTGTCAATGTACCTATACCTTCTTATTATTTAACTAATTGCACTCTATGTAGAGCTTGGATATGGAATCCTGAAAGAGAGGATTATGGTTTCAATAGAGAACCAAATAAGTTAGAAGTCCTTTCATGTATGCAGAATGTAATGGAAATATCTAAAGCTGTTAGACCAGAATTAGTTGTGTTTCTTGGACGTACAGCCGAATCTTATTATAAAAAAGAATTTCCAGGTGCATCTCGAATAACGCATCCAGCTTATCACTTAAAATTCGGCGGTAGAGCAAGTCCAACATATTTACAAGATGTTCGTACTTTATCAGAAGTATTTTTACAGTTAAGAGGTATACGATGAATATTAAAGTTAAGAGTAAATTTAAAAAGGAAATAGTACGTATACGGGATATTTCTCTTCCTGATTATAGCCTCCAACGGGACGGGATAACACAAGGTCTTATAATGTGTTACCTAAAATGTCGTGTAGAATTTTTACTTCGTATAAACGAATGGGGGACTGAAGAGAATAAAAAAGCTTTTGCGAATGGCAGTATAACACATGATACTCTTGATAAGATATACTCTTATTTTATGTTTCATAAAAAATTGCCAAAATTAACCACAATAAAAAAGTGGATTGATACATACGACAAAAAGAATAAGGACTGGCTTGGAGATTCGCATAAAGAGGATGCAGTACGGATTAAAGCGATGGCTTTTGTGATTGTAACCGAGTATATAAGGTTCTATAAAAAGGACTTTGAGGATCTTAAAATCCTTGGCGCAGAAAATATTTTCGATTTTAAATGGAAAGGTTTTCGCTTGAGAGGTAAGAAGGATTTAAGATATATGCAGAATGATAAGGTTTGGATTATGGAAACAAAAACTTCTGCTCGTATTGAAGAGAATACTCTTGCTGAAAAAATAGCTTTTGATTTTCAATCACAATTTTATACTTTTGCAGAAGAACAGGAATACGGACATACTGTCGCAGGTGTGGTTTACAACGTGATCCGTAATCCAGGCCATAAACTCGGCAAGGGTGAGACACTGTTTCAATTTCAAAATAGACTTCGTAGAGAAATACGTAAAGACCCCAGACACTTCTTCAAACGATGGGAGATTCCGTTTACAAAACTTGATAAGATGGAATTTAAACAGGAACTCTTATGGAAATTGAACGAAATCAACGATTTATTAAATTATCGTTTGAAAATATACAGAAACGAAAAGAATTGTGTTACAAGATTTAAGTGTGTTTTCCTGCGAGCTTGTGCATCTGGTAAGCTTGTCGGATATACTAAGACGCATCCACTTTTCGTTGAGTTAAATCCTTAACTTCAAGCAGAAGGAGGTACCAGATGAAATGGACCCTTAAAGATGGTTCTGTGTCGGCATGGGGATCATTAAGAGATTTCTTTAATGAGACCAATGGAGCAATATCGTTATCGTCATTACATGATGATATCTTTGATTGTCAATTTAGGATTGAAACAATAAACCATTATTGTTCTATCCTGACAATGGCAGGCTTCTTGAGAAGGGTTTCTCTGGGAGTGTACAAGCGTAAAAGGAAAATACCAAAGCGCTTGACACGGGATAAGGTGTATCAGATGGCCTGTTCTCAAGATAATATTGTATGTCCTCATTGCGGAGGTAAATTAGTATGAGTAGACCAGCAACGACTTTAAACGATATGGAATTAAATATTTTACTCCGTATAAAGATTACAAACGAAACTATCAAGAATAAAATAAAAGCTTCATTTATGGAGCATCGGGGTAATTTACGGGACGTCTTAACGGACGTCCTGGATATTGTCCAAGAACTTTACATGGAGCGGGAAGAATTAAAGGACCATTTAGATCCCGTTCGTAAAAATGGAAGGAGTCAGAATGGCACAAGTAACAAAGGTAATGACGGGGAAAACTGGTAAATTGAGAAAAGGGAAATCTGGCCTCGGTGTCGATTACTCACTTCCCAGTGATCCAACGGAACCGGCAGAGCAATTGATTGATTATTCGTTTCTTATCTATGGTCGGAAGAAAATTGGGAAGACAAGTTTGGTTTCTCGTTTTCCTAATGCGGTTTTCTTTATGTTTGAACCAGGAACGAAAGCTCAAAGAGTTTACAAATTACCGCGAAAAGGCGGATGTTTCACGGATTGGAAAGATGTTCGTGGTTACTGTAAGACTTTACAAAAAGGTGGACATGATTTCGTTACGGCATGTTTTGATCCTGGAAGTAAAGCTTACGACTTGTGTCTTAAATATGTTTGTGCTAAAGAAGGTATATCACATCCTGGAAAAATGAAAGACTTCGGTGCAAGTTGGAAAGCTGTGAGTTCGGAGTTCGAAGATATACATCTGCAAATTGCGAACGCAGATATGGCTTTCGTCGTTATTGCTCATGAGAAACTTGAAGAATATCGTGGCGATGATGGCAAAGAATACGTACGGACAGTTCCAAAATTTTCAGGTGCGACTGAAGATTTTTACGAAGGTGTGATTGACAATATATTCTACTATCATTTTATTGGTACGGAGCGATTCTTGCAGATACGCGGGACTGAATCTGTTATTGCTGGAACTCGCTGCGAAGGAAGATTTTTGACAACGGACGGCCGACCTATTTATAAAATCCCTATGGGAGGATCGGCAAATGAAGCTTGGGATAATCTTCAGCTTGCATGGGAAAACCAACAAGATAGAAGTTATGGTCCTGATGAAGAAAAGAAAGGAGGTACGAGCGCAAAGAAGAAACTTCGTATTCGACCAAAATCGCATTAATTTGAAATCTCGTCAAAAGACGGGGACTTGTTTAAACATTAATTTATAGGAGGACAGTCTTATGACTGCTAAAAGTAAATGGGGAGCGAAGCTCAAAAAGATGAAGGCAGGATGGCAGGGGAGTGAACAGGCTTATAAGGAAATGTTCGGTGCTGCGGATATTCCCGAAGACGTCTATGTTATGAAACTGCAGGAAGCTTGTTTGGATGAGACTACCGGCGGAAAACTCCGCATCAAGCGTGAGCATGTTATTATTGAAGGCGAGCACAAAGGTGTCGTTATTCGCGATGGTATGAATCTTGAGACGGATATGGGACCGGTTTTTGCTCGTCGTTGGCTTGCAATGTTGGATGTGGAAATCCCCGAAGATCCGGAAGAGCTGGAAGATTTATTGCTTGAAGTCAAGGAAGCAGCTCCGGTCGTTAAAGGACGTGTTCGTCATTCTGGCGACTTTACAAACGTTGATATTATTTCTGTCGTTGATGATGACGAGGGTGGAGATTCTGGGTCCGGTGAAGAACAGGAAATTGATCTTGATTCAATGGACAAAAATGAGCTCCGCGCTCTTGTCAAAGACAATGATCTGGATATTGACGGATGGCGCAAAATGGATGAGGACACTCTCCGCGAAGCTATTCGAGAGCAGATTGATGGTGGAGACGAAGAAGGTACTGAAGAAGGTACTGAAGAAGGTACTGAAGAAGGCTCCGACGATGTTGATCTCGATGAACTTGATAAAGCAGGCCTCCTGTCGTTGATCGAAGAGAATGAAATCGATCCGAAAGATCTTGGTTTCAAAAATAAACTTATGATGAAGAAAGCATCTGAAGATAAACTTCGTGAAGCTTTACAGGAAGCACTCGGCGGAGAAGAGGAAGGTGAAGGAGAAGGCTCTGAAGAAGGCGGATCGGCTGAAGATGACGAACTGTTGGAACAGGCAAAAGTTTTCTGCGGAACCTGGGATGTTGAGATTGCTGAAGATGCGGATCTTGATGATATCAAGGCAGCGATTGCGGAATGTAAATTCCCGGAAAAAGAACTCGACGATGATGAGAAAGCTCTTCTCGAAGCGTTAGAGCTCACCGAAACAATTCAAACCGTAAAGAAAACGGTTAAGAAAACAGTTAAGAAAACAGCAAAGAAATAACCGTATCTTAAACCTTAATCAATATGAGGGGATTTCGGTCCCCTCTTTTTCATACTCTCATGGCTGTATTATTAAAACATAAAACAAATAAACCTATACAGGTGAAGCATAAACGACAACCTGCAGAAATAGCTGTAGAGCACAAAAAGAGACAGAGTGCAATTACTATACATCTTAATAAGCTCTGGCGTCGTTATATGCGGAAGCGTAATGTGGTTGGATTTGACGTTGAAACGACAGGTCTTGATACAGATGTCGCTGAGATTTTTGCATTCGTGTTCACATGGCCGGATGGTCGCAGCGAAGTTTGGAGAATTGACACGGATGATCTCAATCACAATCAACGTGGATGGAATCGCTTACAGCAGATATTCGGAGATGGTTCTTATGCTGTCGTAGCTCATAATTATAAATACGAACTGGCGATGTTGCGCAGACATAAAATATTTATACATCCTAATCTTGTTTGGCACGACACTATGATTATGTCCAGGATGTTGCGTAACTTATGGCCGTCGCATGCTTTGGATTACGCTCCTTGGGTGCTGAGTGGTTATTCAAAAGATTTAGACTTTGCTGTTGAACGACAAGCAAAAGCTCGTGGGGACAGGTGGGATCGCGTAGATAAGCACCTTATGCATAATTACCAAATTGCTGACGGCGAGCGTACAATGCTCTTATTCCTTACGTGGATTGAAGAATTTACGCAAAATAAACCGCTATACATTGACTATATTGTAGAAATCGAATTGATACGCGAAACTCTTGAAATGGAGAAATTCGGTATACTCTTAGATTGGGGAGAATCAAATAAATTAGTAGAAAAGCTTACTAATGATCTCGACAAATTAAATCTTGAAGTTTACGAATATCTTGGTGAATACGTAAATCTAAATAGTGATCCTCAATTACATAGATTATTTTACAAAAAATTCCGCTTTCCCGTTGTAAAGCTTACTAAGAAGAAAAAGCCTGCTACAGATAAAGAAGCTATAAAAGCTCTCAAAGATATGGGATATGACGATCCTATTCTTGATATGACTTTAAAATGGCGGACATGGTCCAATGCATTGTCAATGATTCAAAGCTATCAAGAATTTGCGAATGCGGAGGGAATTATATTCCCTACAATTAATTCTTGTCAAGCAAAGACAAGAAGGCAGTCAAGCGAAAACCCAAATATGCAAAGTATATCTAAAAAGGAGAAGCTTGATAATCCTTTTGCTATACCTGCAAGAAAATGTTTTAGAGCTCGTCAACGTGGACTTATGGACTTTGTGGATTATAGTGGTATAGAGATGCGACTTATAATTGACCGAGCACAGAGTCAAAGAATGATAGAAGCCATGCGACAGGGTGAGCATCCGCATATTATCGCTGCTCATATCTTCTACCCAGAGTTAGACCTAATGGATCCACTCTATGAGGATAGTGTATATGAAAACTGTTCTTATGTTAAAGGATTTCGCTCTAAGAAACTTGATAAAATTTTATATGATGCATCTAAAAATGGACACTTCTCTTTGGGTTATGGTGCATCACCAATAAAGGTCGGTAAGACATTAAAATTTATTAATCCAAAAATTGAAGGACCCCTCGCATACGAACGTTATGCTTCTGAATTTCCTGAGATTGCTAATCTATGCCGTAATGTTGCCCGTATTGCAAAAGAAACTGGATATATTGAATTGCCATTCGGTTGTCGGTTGTATATACAAATTGCAAAAGCATATTCGGCTCTTAATTACCTTATCCAAGGGACGGCTGCTCTTATCTTAAAGCGAGCTGAAATTATGGTCGCTAAATACTTTAAGGAGAACTGGGATAATCGTATACGTCTTGTATTACCAATTCATGACGAGCTTGTAATCCATTATCCTCGGGAAATGCTGCAATATAGAGAACAAATTCGGCACGAGGTGTCTGCATTAATGGTAGATATTCCTGAGATTGAAGTTCCGCTGGAGGTGGAATGGAAATCAACAAAAACAACATGGGATGCAGCGAAAGGCGCAGAAATCAATTGGAACGAAGTACAAAAATTGGTCGATACAGGATGTGCTTTTATCAATTAATAAGGAGCCACAATGCAGAAGAAAAAGCTTAAATTGAAAAAGAAAACAGTTAATTGGAAGCCATTGGGAATGAACGATAAGATACCTATTGGTAAGTTTAAGAACTGCCGAGTGTGCTTTATAATGCAGCAATATCCCTTAGAACTGCAAGAAGCAATACGAAGGAAATTTTTATTTGTGACCAAAGATGTTGAAACTGCTTTGGAGAAACAGATGAAAAAATTGGAGTGGGAAAAATACTTGTTAAAATAATTTATCAACATTTATAAGGAGGTATTTATGAGTAATAACCACAAAAAAGATGCAGACCAAAAACGTATCCAACAGGTCATAAAGGAATCGAAAGAGCTTTGTGAAGTGTTACGGGATAAAGAGTTTGCATTTATCTCCAAAGTAGAACTCGCCGTAGTAATAAATAATCTTGTGGCTGAGATGGGTCGCAAAGATGATAAAATAAAACTTCTTGAAGAACAGCTTGGAGAAGTTATGAGTGAGAAAGAAAAGAAAGGGGAATCAAAATGAAAAGAGCGCTCGTCGTAGGAGCAGGCGGATTTATTGGTGGTCACCTTTGCAGAAAATTGCATAAAGAAGGCTATCGTGTGCATGGAGTAGATATAAAAGCTCCAGAATTTTGTCCTAAAGAAGGTCTTGGCTGTGAAAAGTTTCTTACAATGGACATGGCGATTCCTCACAATTGGACTTTCATTTTTCAGATGCATAAGTACGATGAGATCTATCAACTCGCTGCAGATATGGGCGGAGCCGGATTCATATTTAC
>Ga0172382_10009126_pt1 | contig 13607 bp, 9 predicted proteins | sample Leawel138RmetaG_FD_122245 | JGI IMG/M metagenome (GOLD analysis project Ga0172382, IMG submission 122245) | Leachate microbial communities from a municipal landfill in Southern Ontario, Canada - Leachate well 138R metaG | ecosystem: Engineered > Solid waste > Landfill > Unclassified | place...
AAAGAATGAGGAGATTAAAAAGCATATTCTTGAAGATTTGGGACGAGGAGTAACCCAAATTAGAGTTATTGGTGGGTATACCAATGCTGATAAAAATAAACTTGTTTGCGTGTTGTCTACTTTCGAGTTTTTAAAGTTGAAGAAGATTATATATACATACGATAAGAATGCATTCTTTTACGCTGTACGTGCTAGTGAAGTTAGCGGAGAAGGTTTTTCGTATGAAAAATGAGATTACAATTGTATCTATTGAGAAGAAGAAGACCAAATATGTTGTTACAACTAATGATGGTGAATATGATTTTGACGAAGATACAATTATCAGGTTTTATGTATTTAAAGATAAAGTTTTCTCTAAAGACGAGTTTAGTAACATTTTAGAATCAGTTAATGTAAATAAAGCCATGAATAAAGCAATTAATTATCTTAGTTTTAAAAGTCGAACTATTAATGAGATGGATAAGTATTTATATGAATTTGAGAATAGAAGTTTAGTAATAGATAAACTCATAGAGTTGGGTTATCTAAATGATGAATCATACAGTAAAAGTTATTTAGATTATTGCATTAGAAATAAAAAAGGCCCTTTATTCTTCGAAAACAAGTTATTAGAAAAAGGAATTGATAAAGAGTTAATTTCTAAATATAAGGCTATGTATACTGATGATAATCAAATTAATTCTATTAAAATGATTACAGATAGTTTTGTTTTAAAAAACAATACCAAACCTGTTAACAAGATAAAAACTTCACTAATTAATAAATTAATACGTGATGGTTTTGAAAAAGAATTTATTTATAATTCTATCAGTAGATTTGAGTTTATCGATAACAGTATGGATAGTTTAAAGCGGGATTATGAAAAAAAACTATTACAGCTAAAAAATAGATATGATGATGAATATGAAATAAAAAAGAGATTAACGGCTTACTTAATTAATAAGGGTTATGATTATAGTAATATAAAAAACTTATTTTAATAAAAGCCTTATATTTTGTTTTTCTATTTTATTGTTTTATTTAAGATTTATTATAATTTAATTGGTATAATAAAGTAACGGAGGTAAATATGAAAAAAATAATTACTAGCTTATTATTGTTACTTATAACAGTAACTTTTATGGGCACAATAAATGCAGAATCAGGATTGACTCCGCTACCTAAAGCAAATGGGAGTGGTTATGTAACTTACCGAAATTCAACTACACAAGTTATGATTCCTACAGAATATACTGCTCGAACAACTGAGTTTAGAGGGGTGTGGGTTTCTCCCTTGGTAAATGATATCAACAGATTCACTTCTAAAGAACAGTATATGAGAGAATTGAACCTAGTATTAGACACTATGGAGTTTTATAAGTTAAATACCATAGTTTTTCATGTTCGAATTCTGAATGATGCTTTATATGATTCAGATTTAAATCCTCAGTCAACATATACAAATATGGTAGATTATGATGAGTGGGATCATTTAGAATGGTTAATTGGCGAAGTCCATAGACGTGGGATGGAATTTCATGCATGGCTAAATCCATATCGAATAGATAATAGAGCAACAACTATGAATGCTGTTAAAGCAAAGTATATAAACTTTCCTAATAATCCAGCAAATAAAGATGAAAATGTAATTTTAGGATCATCAGGAGCAATTCTAAATCCAGGAGAACCTGCGGTTAGAGAATTTGTGATTGATACTGTAATGGAAGTTATTGAAAAATATAATGTTGATGCTATTCATTTTGATGATTACTTCTATGCATCTATGCCATATGATGCTGATTTAGCAACTTATAATAAATATAAGGCAAACTCTTCAACAAATGACATACATGATTGGCGAAGAGAACAAGTGGATTTATTCATACAAAATCTTAGCCAAACTATTCGTGATTATAATAGTAGTAATGGTAGATTTGTTCAACTTGGAATTTCACCAACTGGTATTTGGAGAAATGGTAATGGTCAAGTTACATATGATAGTAATGGTACTGCTATAACAAGTGGATCAAATACTGCAGGACAAGAACATTATGCTTTATATTTATATGCAAATAGTAAAAAATGGGTTGATGAAGAGTGGATAGATTATATTACTCCGCAATCATACTGGTCATTTGAACTACCTGCAGCTCCATATGCTGATGTTGTTGATTGGTGGGCTAAAGTAGTAAAAAATAAAAATGTTAACCTATATACGGGTATGGGCTTATATCGAAGATTTTCTGGAGATAGTGGGGGATCATGGGAGACAAATCCTATGGAAGCTGCAAATCAAGTATTATATAATTCTAAACATTCTGATATTAGGGGTAGCATAATATTTAATTATCGTTATTTAAATACTGCAAAAACTGTGAGTGGAGTTCAAACTATATTAAATGACTATTGGACTAATCCAATAATTACTCCAGAAATTAGAACTATGAGTCCGGTTGTTCCTGGTAATGTTAATAACGTGGTTATTACTAAGAAGAATAATTTGGTTGCATTGACATGGGATAGTGCAGTTAGTGCTGCTAGGTATGCAATTTACCGTAGCGAGGGTGAAATTGATATTAATAATCCAAAACAAATAATTAGTTTAGTAGGAACTAATTCTGATGGTAATAACATCGCAAATGATACCATTGATTCTAACAAAAAATATAATTATGCGGTTGTTCCAATATCAGGAACCTCAACTATTGGTACACCAACTGTAGTATCTACAGATAATTCGATTAGTGATATAGGTGTTTCTATTGGAAATATGAGTAATTTACAAATGAGTGCAAATATTTTCCCTAATGCAAATGCCCAAATATCATTTTCTTCAGCAAATATTTATGTTGGAGATTCTCCAGTTTATCAACTAGAATTATCAACAGATGGGAATAATTGGATAACAGTCGATAGTAGAGACATAAAAGCAAGTGGTGACTTATATTTATACAATTTCAAATATAATGAAATCGGAGCAAAAATATTTGCAAGGGTTACTGCAACTAATACTTTTGGTTCAATTACTTCAAATACATTAACGATGAATCCTACGATTAGTAATATTAATGAATACTTTGATATGGTGAATCTCGTTTTAAATAATCAAATTAAAAAAATATTCGAATAAAAAAAGGAAGAATTATTTCTTCCTTTTTAGTTGCTTATTAAATTGTTTTAAGAAATGGTAAACACCATGTTCTTTTACATCTTTTGTTTGATATTTGGCGACTTCCTTAAGTTCTGGGTGACATTTCCCCATAGCAACTCCGTACTTTACAAATTCAATCATTTCAATGTCATTATGGCCATCACCTATGGCTATTGTTCTATCGTGATCAATATTGTAATAATCACATACAATTTTTAATGCATTTGCTTTTGATGTTTTTGGGCTATAGAATTCTGATACAACTACTTTATTAACATACCAGAATCTTAGATTGATTCTTCCATTAAATTCCCTTTTCACATATTCTTCCATTCTTTGTTCACTTCCAATTTTAGTGAATAAAATGGCCCCGTTTGGATTGTTATTCAAAGTGCCTTTAAGATTACCAATAGTCATATTACCGCCATCTGAGTGTAAGTATGGCCCGATAAAATCAGTTTCTTTGTGTAAATAGATGTTATCTTCAATTTCACAAAACACAGTTTCGATGATATCTTCATTATCATCTAAAAACTTGAACAAATCATTTCTATCAATTGATATCATCTTTTTTGGAAAACTTTTATCATAGGGTTTGTGAAGTAATGCTCCATTATAGTTTATGAGAGGGGTATCTAGTTTTAGTAGATTATAATAAAAGCGAGATGATCTAAGTGGTCTTCCCGTTGCAATTACTATTTTATTATACTTTGATAATTTTTTTAAATAGCGAAAACTTTTTTTGTCATGTTTATTAAATCCACGTACAAGCGTTCCATCTAAGTCAACAGCTATTAAGTAATTCTTTATGTTCATATTGTTCACCTTTTATATAATAACACATATTTATTTGATGCGCAATCTTTATTTTTAAGATGAGATTAAAAAGCATTGATAAAAAATTGAATTTGTAGTAAAATGAGTATAAGACGGAGGTTATTAAAATGGCATTAAATATTTTCGATGATATTAGAGATTTAATAATCAGCCTTTTAGAAAAGTTTTCATGGGGAAGCGTTGCTGTCTTATTTGCAGGTGTTGCACTAGGATTTGTTATGTGCTTCTTCATATATTTAGTAATTGTTTTAAGTTCACTAAAGAAGAATGAAATAGCAGTTCATACTTCAAAAATTGAAATAGAGAGTGAAGAAGTTAAAAGAGTTATTAAAAGTGCAGTTAATAGATATGTTGAGGAGTCAAGTAATCTGCCAATCAATCAAAAGATTGCAGATATTAAAGATATTTCATGGGGTCTAATCAATGATATTGCTAAAATGTATTATCCAGATTCAGCCTATCCAATTTATGAATTATCGATTGATGAGTTTATGGAACTAAATCACTATATTACTAATCGTGTTGATACTTTGTTTAAGGGTAGAATCATGAGAACTTTTAAAAAAATTAAAGTCTCACAGATTTTAAAAATCCTGGATTTAAAAAGGAAAATGGATGAAAGTAAAGCCGTTAAAGTGGCTAAAAAAGCTCATGTTCCTGGATTCTTTAAAGCGACGATGAGTGTATTAAATGTATTTAATCCTGGATATTGGGTAAAAAAATTAATGATAAACACAACTTTGTCAATTGGAACAAATAAAATTGCTAAAACAGTAATTGATATTGTTGGTGAAGAGACAAGTAAGGTATATAGTAAAAGTGTGTTCAATAAAGAACTGCTAATTGATAGTGATGTAGAGAAGACAATTAGTGAATTAGAAAAAGATTTAGAGAAGAGTGGGTAGGTACTAATATGGAAAGAAAAAAATTTAATATTCCTCAAGTTCCAGTTTCAAATATTCCTGAAGATAATAAACCTGAGAAAAAGAATCGAAAAATAAATGTTGAACCATTTGTCTCTCCAGTCCATGGAAAGAATGTAAAAGATGAATTGACATTTAGTGGTGCTCAATTTGGTAATAGTGGACGTCAGTACGATGCTTTTAGAGATCCAGAAGCAAGAGTTGTTAAAGATGATTTTAATGAATATGTTACTTATCGTAAACCTGTAGAATCTAAAAACGAAGTTATAGAAAAACAAGAAGAAGCTATAAAGCCTCAAGTGTTTAATGACAAAAGCTATTCAAACAGTATAGCAAATGAAGAAGTATATTATAATAAAAATTATAATAGCAAACAAATAGATGAAGAACCAGAATATATTGATGAGGTTTATGAAAATGAAGAACTTATTGAGGAAGAAAACTTAGTAAATCCTGTCAATAAAGTAGTTTTGGAAAAAAAGCATCACCATAGTAAACCTAAGAAAAGATCCAACACAAAAGGTCAATATATGGCTCCACCACTATCTCTTCTAAAAAGAGGAAAACCTTCTAAAGGTAATGATATGAGTGCTGTTCATTTTCAAAGAGAAAAAATTGATCAAACACTTAGAGAGTTTAATATTCCAGGACGCGTAGTCCATTTTACAAAAGGGCCTGCTGTTACTCAATTTGAAGTACAATTAGAGCCTGGAGTTAAAATTACAAAGGTTAATTCTATTTCTAATAATATCATGGCTAATCTTAAAGCATCTAGAATCCGTATTCAAGCACCAATTCCTGGTAAATCTACCGTTGGGATTGAAGTTCCAAATCCTACAACTGATTTTGTTTTATTTGGTGAATTGCTTCAAGATGAGAGTTTTCTAAATGATGGTGATCCAATGAATGTTGTTCTTGGATTAGATTTAAGTGGTCAACCGGTATATTTAAATCTTGCGAAAATGCCTCACTGTTTAATAGGTGGTACAACTGGTAGTGGTAAGAGTGTTTGCATAAACTCAATAATTACAAGTATTTTATATAAAGCCCATCCGGATGATGTTAAGTTAATATTAATTGATCCTAAGATTATCGAGTTTTCAAATTATGAAGATATGCCTCATTTAGCAACTCCAGTAATAACTGAACCTAAAATGGCAACTGCCGCATTAAAATGGGCAGTAGAAGAGATGCAAAATAGATATCATTTATTTAGAACTCATCGTTGTCGAGATTTTGAGGAATATGCAAAGGTTACTGAAAAGAATGTTAATGCTAAACCAATTCCATATATTGTAATTGTAATTGATGAACTTGCAGATTTAATGATGATATCTGGAAATGATGTTGAAGATTACATTCAAAGAATAACTCAAAAAGGTCGTGCTTCAGGTATTCATATGATTGTTGCAACCCAAAGACCTTCAGTTGATGTTATTAAAGGAACTATTAAAACTAATATTCCAACAAGAATTGCTTTCCATGTTAAAACTCAAATTGACTCATCAATCATTTTAGATCATGGTGGTGCTGAGAAATTATTAGGACATGGAGATATGTTGTTTAATGATAGTGTCGAAGAATTGCGTTTGCAGGGTACATATATATCTAATGATGAATTAGCATTGGTTACTGATTATATTCGTGAATCAAGCGATTCTGATTTCTTATTTACTGAGCAAGATTTAGAAGCTAAGATCATTGAAGCAGGCGAAAATGAAGGAATTAATGATGAATATTTCGAAAGTATTGCTAGATTTGTTGTTGAAAATGAATCTGCATCAATTAATAGGATTCAAAAAACTTTCGGTGTAGGTTTTAATCGCGCTCAATCAATTATGCAAGCTTTAGAGGATTTAGGTATTGTTTCTGAAAATCTAGGAAGTAGAGCTAGGACTGTTGAAGTGAATATGGATCAGTTAGAAAGCATCTTGTCTGAGATATGATAAACAATAGATTTTATAGAAAACTTATAAGCACAGTAATCTTATCAATAATTTTATTTATAATTACCTTAATTTCAAAGTTTGATGTGTCAATAGTTAATAAGACAGTTACAACAATTATATTGATATTATCTCTTGTATTAGTTTCTGTATTTTTATATTTCTATAATTCTAATGACAAAAACTCAAGAAAAAATAAAGTATTGTATACTATTATTGATTACTATGCAACTGTTGTTTTTGCCTTCGTGGTTATTGGTATCCTAAATATGTTCGTAATTTTTCCAAAAGTTAATGGTATTTCCATGGAACCAACATTATATAATGAGGATAGTGTTGTTGTTGTAAGACATAGTGAAATTAATAGATTTGATATTATCGTTTTTTATATAGATGAGAATTTAGAGGGTGCACCTGAAAGCGAAATTGGTAATCTTTGGTGTAAACGTGTAATAGGTTTACCGGGAGATGAAGTTAGTTATGTTAATGGAGATTTATTTGTTAATGATATTTACTATGAAGAGGAATATATTAATCCAAATCCATTAGGTAGTGAAGAGACAATTCTTCCAAGTAATATTGATGGAGTTAAAATCCCAGAAGGTTACTATTTAGTATTGGGAGATAACAGAACAAGAAGTACTGATTCTAGAGAGATTGGATTTATTAGTAAGGATTTATTGATAGGTGAAATAAAATATTTAATAACTGGTGGCATTAGAAAAGTGGGGTGATTTGATGATTCAATGGTTTCCTGGACATATGGCCAAGGCAAGAAATGAAATAGAAGAGAAATTAAAACTAGTTGATATAGTTTTTGAATTGGTTGATGCTAGAGTACCATTATCAAGTCGCAATCCGATGATTAGAGAGATCATTAAAAACAAGCCTAGGCTTGTTTTGATGACCAAAGCTACAAAAGCTGATTCAAATTATACAAAAAAATGGCAAGAGTTTTTACTTGGCGAAGGGACTATGAGTATGGTTATTGATTCGGTCTCAGGTTTAGGTATCAATAGAATTGTCAATTATGCTAAAGAAGTATTAAAAGATAAATTTGAAAAAGAACAAGCAAAAGGTATGAAAGAACGACCGATTAGAGCAATGGTAATAGGGATTCCAAATGTTGGAAAAAGCACTTTAATTAATAAATTAGTTAATCGAAAAGTTACAACGGTTGGTGATAGGCCTGGAGTTACCAAGGCTCAGCAGTGGATTAGAATCAATAAAGATTTGAATTTGATTGATACTCCAGGAGTATTGTGGCCAAAGTTTGATGACGAGATTACTGGATATAATCTAGCTATGACTGGAGCTATTAAAGATCAGATTATGCATAAAGATGATTTAATTATTTATTTTTTAGATTTTCTTAAAAAGTTTTATCCACATGCTCTAAATAGATATAATGTAGACGTAACAGTTGATAATTTAGATATCTTAAATAAAATTGCAGGAGATCGTGGATATTTTCAAGGTAAATACTATGATTATGAAAAGGTATATGAAGCAATTCTTAATGATTATAGATCAGATAGACTAGGAAAGATTACTTTGGATAGGTTAGAAAATGTTTAATATATTTGCTATTGAAGAGTCTTTACATAAGCAGGGTTATAATCTAATTGCAGGATGTGATGAGGTTGGTAGAGGACCAATGGCTGGACCTCTTGTTGCTAGTGCAGTAATACTAGACCCTAATAATCAAATTGAAGGATTGAATGATTCAAAAGTCTTATCAAAGGCAAAAAGAGATTTGCTATATCAGGAAATAATGAGTAAGGCAATTGAAGTTCAAACAGTATTTATTGATGTTAGTGAAGTTGATAAATTAAACGTTTATCAAGCAAGTAAAAAAGCTATGACCAGTTGCATATTAAATATGAAATCTAAAGTAGATTATGTATTAACAGATGCAATGAAGTTAGATATTGATATTCCATATGAAGCAATTATAAAAGGAGATAAAAAAAGTGCAGCTATAGCTGCTGCCTCCATTATTGCTAAGGTCTCCAGAGATCAATATATGACTGAATTAGATAAAAAATATCCGTTGTATGGTTTTAAAAATCATATGGGTTATGTTACTAAAAGACATTTATTGGCAATTAAAGAACATGGAGTTTCAGTTCACCATCGGAGAAGTTTTAAGCCGGTAATGGATGTATTAAATAATAATATCTAAGAATGCGATTTAACTATCGCATTTTTATATTTTTCTTTAATATATTAAGCGATTATGATATAATAATTAATATAGAAAAGGCGAGGAAAGTTTAAATGATTAAGTTAACAAATATTTCTAAATATTATCATAATGAAGGTACGGTTACCTTAGCTTTACATAAAATAAACCTTAATTTTAATCTTGGTGAATTTGTTGCTATAACCGGTGAGAGTGGTAGTGGTAAGTCAACACTTTTGAATGTTATTGCCGGAATTGATTCATATGAAGAGGGAGAATTATATATTAATAATGAAGAAACCTCCTATTATGATGACCAAGATTGGGAATCATATAGGAGAGATAAGATTGCTTTTATTTTTCAAAACTATAATCTTATTGATTCGTATACGGTTTTAAAGAATGTTGAGACAGCCTTAGTTCTACAAGGTTTATCAAGAGCAGAAAGATTAGAAAAATCAAAAGAAATCATCAAGCGTGTTGGGTTAGAACAGCATATGAAACATCGAGCCTCTAAACTCAGTGGTGGGCAAAAACAACGTTTGGCTATTGCTCGTGCCCTAGCTAAAGATGTGGATATTATAGTTGCTGATGAACCAACAGGTAATTTAGATAGTCAATCAGGAAAACAGGTTCTGGAATTACTTAAAGAAGTTTCATCAAACAAATTAGTTTTCCTAGTAACTCATAACTATGATCAAGCATCAGAATATGTTTCAAGAAAAATTAGATTATTTGATGGTGAAGTTGTTGAAGATAGAGTATTAAAACATACAGAAATAGTTGATAGTCCAGTTCGAACAGATAAAACTATATCAGAGTTTAAAAAAGCTCTAACAATCACAAGGTTTAATATCTTTGGACAACCAAAAAAGTCTATTTTTATGTTTTTTGTAACCCTAGCAATTGTTGCTTTTGTGTTTTTAATTTATACTAGTTTAAACCCAAAAGCTATTGTAAATAGTTACCCGGTTTGGAGTGACGGTATTAATATATACGCAGAAAGAGTAATAGTTAAAAGACAAGATGAAAAAGTAATGGATGAAAGTGACTATAATTTTTTTGAAAACTATAGTCATATATCAAGAATTATTAAGGCCGATCATGTTGTTGATTACTATATGACTTTGGATGACTTTGAAAACAAATTAAATTTTAATGGTCAATATAGTCCTTTTTTGAAGGATAGCAAGTCAAAATTATATGGGCAATTGCCTGTTAACGACTTTGAAGTTTTACTTTCAATGTTTGTTAGTGATTATGATGAAGAAGTAGTTTTAGATATTATTGGTAAAGAATATACATTTAGTGTTAAGGAAAAAACTGGATTTTCTGCTCCGATTAAATTAACTGTTACAGGAGTAATTCATAGTGATACATATGTTGGGGGTTATTATGTTAATGATTCAACATTTGATAGAATGAATTTAGTGCCACCTACTACATTAGATAATAATCAACTAGATATTAGTTTTAATGATGTGATGATTTCATATTATCCTGATCAAATATTTTCATCAAGAGACCTAATTGGAAACCAAGCAAATATATATTATAGTAACATTTCTGAAAATGCTACAATAATTTTGGATGGTGTTGAATTAGAAGTTGTACCAAATGTTTACAATAAGTTTTATAATAACGCGGTTATTATAAGTGAAGAATTGTTTATTGAAAAATATCAAAGGGATAATTACCAATATACTTTGCATATTAATGATATAAATAAAATAAATGAGGTTGAAAAGCATTTGTTTAATAATGGTTATTATACATTTGTGCCTAGTATCGATCTAAAGAATAACATGGATTTGGGTTATATTGGTGGTGTGATAGAATATGTTTCAATGACTTTAATTATGATATTTATGATATTTGTTTTATACTTAATGGGTTATTTGATTATTAGAATTGTTTTAAACACAAGAATTAAAGATTATACTATACTCCGAATTATTGGTGCAAGAAAATCTTTGGTTAGTAATCTTATTAGATTTGAGCTATTAATTTTCTTCTTGATTTCCTATGCGGTTGCTTTTGGTGTTTATTTTGCGATTCAAAGTAACATTGCTAATATATTGCCATTTTCTTTTTCTGATTTTCTAGCAGTATTATTTATCAATATATTAATGTCGCTATTCATTTCAAGAAAGTTTATTTCTAAACGAATGAGTAGTACTTTATATAGTGATTTGAGAGTAGAGTAGGTGTACTATGATAAAGATAAATAATTTACACAAGTATTTTAATAAAAGAAAAAGCAATGAAATTCATGTTATTAATAACACTACTTTGGAATTTCAAACATCGGGATTGGTATGTCTACTAGGTAATAGTGGAAGTGGGAAAACAACACTATTAAATGTTATTGGTGGATTAGATAAAGTTGATAGTGGATTAATATCAATTGATGATAATAATATAAGTAAGTATAATGCATCTAAGTGGGATGACATTAGAAATCGTCATTTTGGATATATTTTTCAAAATTATATTTTGCTTCCAGAACTTACAGTACATCAAAACCTTGAATTTGTACTAAAGATGTTGAATGTCAGCAAAGAAGAAATTGAAGAAAGAATTGAATATGCTTTAAAAGCAGTGGGCATGGAAAAATACAAGAAACGAAAACCTACGCAACTTAGTGGTGGTCAACAACAAAGGATTGCCATTGCTAGAGCATTGGTAAAAAGTCCAAAAGTTATCATTGCAGATGAACCGACTGGTAATTTAGATGAAAAAAATACCACCCAAATTATGAACATAATCAAGAAAATTTCTAAGGAATGTTTAGTAATTTTAGTTACCCATGAAAGAAGGCTTGCTGACTTTTATGGAGATAGAATTATTGAAATTGCTGATGGACAAGTGATAAGTGATAATATTATAAGTTCAACAGGATCATTTCTCCAAATGGATAATACAAATATATATTTACAAGAGTTTAATAAGGACGAATATAAAAATGATAATGTAAATATTAAGTACTTTTATCAAGAAGAGAAAAAAGATATTGATTTAAACATAATTTTTAAAGATAATACTTTCTTTATTCAGTCAAAATTAGAAAATGTAAAGATCAAGTTTATTGATAAATCAAATGAAATTAAAGTAATTGATAGTAAGAAGCCAGTTATTAGTCCTCATAATATTGATGAATTTGATTATCATTTAAAACCTATTGAACAAGGTAATCAAAAAAATAAATCAGTTATTAAATTTACAGATACCCTTAAAATGGCAATTAGTCATTTAAATGGTCTTAAAAAAAGGCAAAAATTATTGTTTGTTACTATGTTTTTATCAACAATAATGATTACTATTGGGTTGCTCAACTTGTTTAATTCTAGAAGTATTAATGAAAATGATTATGTTTATTATAATAAGAATACAATTCAATTGTTTCATGATGATGATGATTTTATTAATTTGCTAGATGAAGATGACTACATAATTGTTGATCCTGATAATTCAGTTGCATCAGAGTTTACAGATTTAAGTTTTAATCAAACTAATTATGTTAATACTACACTGAGTTACCGTTATAACTCAAATTCAGTTATTAGTCTTAAGGTAATAGAAAACCCAAATTTAATATTGGGTAGAATGCCAACTAATAGAAAAGAGGCATTAATTGATAAAACTTTGGTTGATAAATATATTGATAGTTCCAACTTTTCTTCTGTTGGTCTTAAGCATCTAGAACAATTTATTGGTTTAAAGTTTGTTTTTGGAAGTAGATATAGTTACAATCAATTAGAAAATAATAGTTATGAAATTGTTGGAATAGTTGATAATAACAATCATAATATATATATTAATGATGATGAATATAAGCTTGGAGTTATTGGAATTGGACAAGAAATGAATTATTATGATTTAGATTACTTAACTATTAATATGTTAAGTAGTGATGAAAAAGTTTTTTTGTTAGATGAAGAGGGAAACCCTGCCGAGCAAACAACATTAGATGATATAATTGTTGGTGATGATGAAATACTTATGAGTTATAATTTGTATAATTCTCTTGCTCCAATTATTTCAGATAAAAATGTTTTGTTGTTTAGTAAAACTTATAAAATAGCTGGCTTAACCGGAGATGCCGATGGAAGCGAAAGGCAATTCATTGTGTCTGAGGAAACAGCTGATGAATTATATAAAGAATCGATTAATTTTTTGACTAGAAATCGTTATCCATCTTCATATTTTATTCATTCTTTTAATAAAGCTGAGTTACTAGAAAAGTTTGCAGCCAATGGTTATAGAGCTATAGATTTACATCAACGATTAACTGAAGAATATAAAGAAACAAATCAGGATATTGAATTGTATATTTCTTCTTTATTTGTTTTGATTGCTTCGCTAGTGTTTTTGTTTTTATTGATGCGATCCAGCATGATGCAAAGAATATATCAAATCGGAGTTTATCGAGCATTGGGTGTTAAAAAAATCAATGTTCATAAGATATTTATAACTGAGATTTTCTTCATAACTCTAATTACTACTGTATTGGGTATTGGAGTAGTTCACTTCACTATTACACAAATAAACTCATTTGTTGAGGTGATTAAGTATCCGTGGTTTAT
>Ga0172382_10009128_pt1 | contig 13604 bp, 19 predicted proteins | sample Leawel138RmetaG_FD_122245 | JGI IMG/M metagenome (GOLD analysis project Ga0172382, IMG submission 122245) | Leachate microbial communities from a municipal landfill in Southern Ontario, Canada - Leachate well 138R metaG | ecosystem: Engineered > Solid waste > Landfill > Unclassified | place...
AAAGGTGTATGTCGGCTTCGGTACCAATTATTTGCAGGTGGTCATCGCCCGATCCGTCGCCATACTGAATGGTCAAAGGCTCGCCGGTCAGGTCGCGCGTAATAAAGGCGCCTGCATAATCGCGCTGCTTAATATCGATGCAGTAGTACCTTTCCGTATCCTGCTGTAAAAATTCCAACCGAAGTCTTGTGCCGTATGCCATATCAGTGTCCTAAGTATTTTGAACGTCTTTCCTCTTTAGCCAGTAAAATGCGCAGTTTGCGGCCCGATAATTCCAGGCCTTTTTGCGAGAAGGTAATATTGTTTATCACGGATCCGCCGCCAATGTACCCGCGCTGGCCATTGAGCGTATGGCGGGGATCATTGCGGGTTAAGATTTCTTCACCCGAATTGACACGGATCAGGGTCTTGTCGCCGGTAAAAGAGGTGCCGGGCACCAGACCCCCGGTTTCAAATGACGGAATTAAAGAGTTAAATAATGAAGTAGCGGCGGCGGCGGCGACAGCTCCAGCCACCATATTCAAAGGAAACGGGATGCCGGATTTTGCCAAAGCCGTCGAAATTGCACCGGCCACACCTTCCGCAATATATGTATTGATTGCCTGCATCGCTGCCTCTCGCGCGGCAGACGCAAAACCTTTTAAAGAAGCAGTACCAGATTCGGCATAAGCCATCATATTGTTAATAAATTCACCAGCAGCTACCGTCATTGTTGTAATATCTTCGCCACCGGCCATCATATTTTCAATAACCTGGTTGTATTGCTCGCCAAACGATATCCAAGATGTTGCAAGGCTATCTACGTACTCCTGATTATCTTTCAAAAAGTCAGACATATCATTGAGTGACGACGTATCGATATCAGCCTCGTACTTTTCTTGTTTTTCTTCTGATAAACTGACACTTTTTATCTGTTTGGTTTCAATTTTATTGTAGCTTTTTGTGTCTCTCGGCTTTACACTTCCTAAATATTCATTTAATTGCTGTATTTCTTTTTTAAGTTTTTCAACATCCTTCTGGCCCTGGAGAAATAATTCAACATTAGATGTGTTCTTGGAATTTTTGATTGCCAATTGCAACTGGTCATTCAGGCTTTTTAACCGATCAGAAACGCTTTCTGTTACTTTTGAATAAACCTTAGCTCCATCAATAGAGCTTTCCTGTTCCTTCGAAAAATCAGCCTGCATTGCAGCTAAAAATTTCATCTGCTCTGCTTGTTTCTTTACTTGCTCTGTGGTTTGCAATTTGGTGATTATGTTGAACATGTCTTCAAGTTCAGTAAGCACCGTTGAAAAAACCTGATTGAAGACTTTATCTTCAGCGATTGATAACTTAAAGTCTTCCCAATGTGCCTTTAAAGCCTGGATTTTTATTGCATTTGTATCAATTATATCCCCGGTCTTCTTCATTGATTCGGCTGCAATCTCACCAACAGCCCTAGAAACATCACCAACAGATGCCATTTCTAAACCTATACCACCAAGTTTTTCTTTGAGCTGAACGGCACTAATACCAAGATTATCTAAAATTAACGGTGACTTTCGACCGATACCGGTAACAATTGAATCAACAAGATAATCAACTGACTGGCCAGTATCCTGGGCGCGTTTGGTTGCAAACTGAAATAAATTTCCCAGCTCCTTAACCGGAATTCCAAAGTTACTGGCCGTCACAGCTCTTTTCATTAATTCAAGTTCACTGACAGTTCCATGTACCGAATCTTTAAGCCTTTGCAAATCACTGACATTACCAATCCTGTCAAAAGCATTTCTCACGCCTTCAGCTTCGCCTGATAATTTAATAAGCTGACCAGTAAATGAAGCTATTGCGCCTATCGAAAAGGCAATACCGATGGAATTGGCCATGTTTGTAAACGAACCGATAGCTTTATTAGCCGATTGTTGCGCCTGGTTAATTTTTTTGTCAACGTCATTAATCTTGCCGACATTTTGCTGCATGGCCTGCAAAAACTGCTGGTTCTTTGCCAGAATGTTAACGATATATTGATAGGTTGTTGCCATTTATTTCCACTTTTCAATTAGTCTTTTTACATGTTCCGGATCGGCTTTCTGTAGCTTTTTGTCCGGTTCCTTCTTTTCCCAGGGAAACAGGATAAAATCTTTGACTCCCAAAAGTCCGCGTTTACTCTTTGACTGCGGCGGGCAAACCGTGCGGAAAACCTGCCATCGGGCTATTTCCCAACGCTCTTTTTGCAGTTCATGCTGCTGTTCCAGGTATTTGCCTTTGATTGTTATAAATTCAAATGGGGTCAGGTCCAGAAAACAATCAAGGCCTAACCCCATTATACCAAGGCCGAAGGCCATTTCGTCCACTACATTGTAGATGCTTTTTTTTTATCATCATCCGGCTCCTGATCCTGCGGCACCTCATCTTTTTTAATGATGTCCGGGTGACTGTCGGTATAGTCAATGAACGTTTCAAAATCCATCTCAAATTTGAGTTTTGCCGATATGGCCCCGGCTCTCACAGAGCAGAAGGTAAGCGCCAGCGCATCCTCAAACGATTCGACCCTTGAAGCCGGTTTACCCCGCATACGTTCATATTCGATCATCGCCCTGTTATTAAGCAACACCGGGATGCGGGCACCGTTAACATCAACCGTCTTTTGTTCCATTACTAGGTTGCTGTTTTGGTTTCAAGTTCGCCGTTGCCGGTGATGGTGATTGTAAATGTTGCATCGGCGTTATTCGGTGCTGTTTGCGGCAACTGGGTAATAATGCCAGGTCCCTCATAGTAAGTATCACCAGTCTGCTCGGTGGTAAAGTTGTCATTTGTGGGATCCACACTTGCATCCCTTCCGGCGAACTTAATCGTCACGTCGGCCCGGGTAATCATCGCGGCCAGCAGGGTATGATAATTACCCGCGCCGTACATGGCCAGAGCTTCGGCCGTGACTTCCCAGTCGAGCATTCCGGCCTTTTTGGTTTTCCACTTTCCCGTGTCCTTTGTCACCCGGTCACGGGTTTCGACGGTCGGGCTTAACGTACAAGTCGTTGAATGGGCGATCGCTGTACCAGCCACATAGACCAACAGGTCTTGTCCTTCAATAATTCCGGTATTTGCAGCCATTTTTCTTTTTTTTACTGGTTATCTTCCGCCTCGGATGTCGCTACTGCTGTTTCAAACCTTGCAATTGCAAGATTAAGAAGGGACTTAAGGGCATTTAGCACGTTTAAAAATGCAGCCTTGTCGTCCTGGACCAGCGGGATGTTGATCTCACCCGCCAGCAGGCCCGCCACATAGCCGTTGAACCCGTCCAGGTCTTTTGTTTCCAGAAAAGTCAGCACGTTATCCAGCACGGCAGCCGCCTGGATGTTCATGTTCCTTCCCACAATCGCATCGTCCAACACCCGCATCAGTGCAAGGAAAATACCGTAATCATTTTTCTCCAGGGTATTGCCAACGTTGATCAGTCCAAACAGGATCTTCTTTTGCCCGAAGATCTTTTTAAAATCAAAGAAACCATCCAGCGCCCTGGCCAGACGTTTCTCGCGTTTGTTCGATAAATAACCTTTGTCGCTCATTGTAAATAATTTATAAAGTTTGCAAGATCGTCTTAACAGCCTGTAAACCCGGTAGTACCTGCGCACTACCGGTACAGAGGCCATTAGTTTTTTAGCTCTTTTTGGCATTGTTCGGGACAATCCAGGATATCAGCGAATCAATCTTGCCAAATACCGCGTCATCTTTAAGCGACGGGGTAAGGCGTACAATCACCTTGATAAATCCCATCAGGGCCAGCAGCAATTCTGCCCAATTTTCTGCTATAAATCCAATCAGTTCTTTCATCATGATTTTAACTGTTTTCAAATCCGGTTTATCCATCCGTAAAAATAGACCTCCTGCTTTGGGTTCAGCTCGCAGATCTCGACATAACGCTCAAACTGCAGTCCGTTCAATACCTTTAGCATGGTCCTTACATTCCGCTCCCTGGAGCGCCCAGAAAAATTAGCAGTAAGCATATAGGCAGAATAGGCTTTCAGAGTAGCAGGACCAATATGCCCGTCAACAACCAGGTCGGAATAATGAAGCTGGTTATTATTGAGCAGGTTCAGGCCTTCCTGGAAATACTTTGCTGCCTTAATCACGCCCTGGTTAACAGCCGTATCAAAGATTTCACCGGCAATTTCCTGCTCTTTAACCTGATCCAGGGAAAGAGGGTCCCAATATTGCGCTTTATAGAACTCCAGCAGCATGTCCTCCAGTTCCTCGTCGGCATTGAGCATCCGGTCAAGGTCCCTTTTTGCAACGCTTCTCTTGATCAGGTCAACAACCAGCCAGCCCTCCCAGTCGGGGTTCATCTTGCGGGATACGCCTTTCCAGGTTTCGCCGCCAAGATCTCTTGGGTCATCATTATATGATCCTTCGAAATCCATCGTTGCCCGGTATGCTGTTTTAAAGTCTGCCATTTTTGCGGTTGTTGTATATGGAAATTACCCGTTGTACCAGGTATTTACCCAAAAACCCAAGTGCACCCGACAGGAATGCCACAATCAGGGTAATTACAAAAGCCTGGAATGCTTCCCAGGTTACGACGCCCATAAAAGATGCAATCAGTGGTTCAATCAGCTTTTTCATAATCAGGGTTTAATATAGTCCCGGCACTGGCCGAAGCCTTAACCGGGACTTTCCTTTCCTCTTTAAAACTGGTTATTGTTCTATTTCAGCAACTGCCTCTGCCAGGGCTACGGTTCCCTTGCCGTCCTCGCGGATCGGGGTAGCGCCAAAGCGTTTCCATGCCTCGATCACAGTAGCGCCCAGGTAACCGGCAGGCGACTGGTTAATGGATACCTGCACGGGTGTTTCACCCCGGCACACGTATGCCTCATTCCAGAACAGGGATACCGGTTTATCGCTGGCTGCCGTGGTTACAGCGCTCAGCTTAGCATTAGCCGCGCTCAGCACAACTCCAATATGCTGATAGCCGTTGGAACGGGTCATAATCTCAATACCCATAATCATTCCAAGAATCCCCATGCTAAGTTTACTGGCAACACCAAGCTTTTCGTAGTTGACAAAATCGTCAATGTTCAGCAGGTCGCTGTACACATCATCGGTAACAAGCCCGAACAGCCCGCCCGGCAACCCGAAGATGTTGGACCGGCGCAGTACTGCCTGCACGTCAATCATGTCTTTCTTGGTCACAGCCTTGCGGTTCCCGGTGACTCCGGTTACATTACTTGCCCGGCCGGTGCCCGTGGTGTGTACAATCAGACCGGAAGCAGTCGGACACCACCCGTAAGCAGCCACATCGGCCACCTTGGTTTCAATCTGGGCAGCCTGCTGTTGCTGGTGATTCTGGCGCTTGTTGTAGTTAGTCACGACCTGGCTTTCGGATGAAATAGCAATCGGGTCGGCCCAGATCATGTTCATGGTTCCGGTCTTTTTGCTGTCGGTTGCCAGTTTGATCTTTACGGGTAAAGAATCCGGTTCCCCTTCGTGAACTTCGCCGGGCTGGCTAAGTTGGGGGATCTCGAAGGTCTTTGCATCGGCAGCCTCGCTGACAAGGCGGCTGCGGGTATACCAGGCATTATTCGGGGAAAGGTACCCCGCCAGTTCCCTGGAATAAACCACTCTGTTAATTTCTGCCATCGTATTGAAAATTTAAAGGTTAATCGATCTGGACAGGGGTTCCGGCTTCAACGAAGTTGGTGCCGTCGTAAACAAACTCAACCGTTTTTGTTTTCCCGGCTACACCGGTTATAGTTGCGCCGGACATACCGGTACCAAATTCGGTTGTTTCAGTGCCGTTGGTTTTCAGTTTACAGAAGATTCTGGCGCCCGCCTTCACTGAATCGGAAATGGTCAGGTTGATCGTCCTGTTCCCGGTTGCCTTGGTGGTTACGCCATCCACAATGGTCATCTCATTGTAAACGGTAAGGGCCTGCGCGCCGGTAGCGGTCAGCGCCAGGGTTGATGCATCGCCAAAGGGCCATTTAATCAGTTCCATCGTATTGCATTTTTACAGGTTACACAAATTTTGACTCGTATGCAGCCTGGAGTTTCTTGAACTTTTCAGGCTCCTTTGTTTCCATAGCGGCAAGGCCAGCAGGATCGTTCTTCTGAAACCAGTCCCAGTCCTTTTCCGAAGTCCCGGTATTTCCACCTTTTGCAGCGGCAGCCAGTTGGGCAACAACATCACTCAGACGGACATTCTGTTCTTTGTTTTCCGGTTTCTTCCCTGTCTCAGTCTCCTCTGCCGGATTTGCTTCGACCTTGTCCAGGGAAAGCATATCGACAAAAAGTTCAATGTCAGCACCGGCAAGCCTTTTCATGGCCGCCTCGTTCTTCTCGGTGATTGATCCGGCTGCTTTGCCGGCTTCAATCAGCTTGTTAACCAACTTGTCCAGCTTCCCTTTGAAGGAAGTTTCAAGCTGATCAACGGCATTCATCACAGCCTGCTCGTCTGCATTGTCGGCAAGCTTAAACCGCGCAATCAATTGTTTCATATTTAAAAAATTAGAGTTGTTTACTTCATCTTTGAGCAGGGCCACCAGCCTTTTGATATCCAGGCCCGCCAGTTCCTTTTTGCGGCCCGTGGCAATTACTTCATCAACCAGTTTGGAAGTCAAAGCCTCATCGGCTGTAAACCAGGAATCGGTACGCATCATTTTGCCGATCTCCTCTTTGTCAATGCCCCTTTTACTCAGCAGGGTGACTAATGTATCTTTGAGCATGGCCAGGCCTTTCTGATCCTTTACAGAAAGGGTTTTTATCTTTTCTCCGTTATCGTCGGTGTAATAAGGAGAATGCACCATAACCTTGGCGTAGTCATTAATGACCACCCTGTCGGCTGCAGCCAGAATCACGGCAGCCATCGAGGCGGCGATCCCGTCAACCTGGGCGATGATCCGGGCAGGACTGGCCAGCATTTCAGCAACAATACTCAGTCCCTGGCTGATCGATCCGCCGTCTGAATTTACCCGGATCCGGATCTCATCATAGTTCTGACCCAGCCAGTTCAGTTCACGGGCGAAGTCGTGCCCGTTGATCTCGCTGCCGATTACACCGTACAACATCATTTCAGTTGTCCGCTTGGTTTCGTTTACTATTTTTGAAAAAGTCAATTTCATGTCTTACATTTGTCCTGTTTTTGATTTTGTTATTCGCTTTCCCGCGTATCATTCAGGTACAAAAATCATCGATGATTTTGGCTTTTTCAAGCATCTGAACAACAGTAAGACAGAACTGTACAACAGTAAGACACTTTCTTTTTTTCACCAGTTTGTAAGCTGAAATTTGTGCAAAAGACGCACCCGATGAGCAAGCTTTCAAAACATGAAGCCGCCTTTATCTTATATGATTCCGGGGTCAATCAGAAGGAGATCGCCCGGATCCTGGAGGTGACTGAAAAGACGATCAGTACCTGGAAGGTAAAATACGCCTGGGAAGAAAGGACTATCTCTTATTCGATAGGCAAAAAGACCGCCGAAGATAACGCATTGGAAACCCTCGCTCATCAAACCCGCATAATAAAACTGATATCCAGGCGCCTGGCCGAAAATGTGGATGAAGATTCAGACCTGGAAACCCTCCGCAGCGCTCTGATCCCCAAGGGTGAGATAGACGCGGTACAAAAGCTTTTCACAACCATTAAACGCAAAGAACTGGAATGGGGCGATAAGGTCAGGATCCTGCGTGAGTTCTGCGCGTGGCTTAAAAATGAAGATCTGACTTTGGCGCAGTCTGTTGTTGAGCATGTGGATGTTTACCTGAACGAGGAGCGCAAATGAACCGCGATCTGAAATACCAGGCTAAACGCGAATACGAGGCATGGATTGAGGAAAAGAAATCCATCATCCAGGCTAAACCGCTCGACTTAGAAAGCCCGGCCCAGCAGAAAAAGAATAAACAGGAAGCCCTTGAAAACTTTCCGAAGTTCGCCAGGCGCTACTGTTCCCACCTGATGGACTCGGATTTTGCCTGGTTTCATAAAAAGGCCGCCAAAGAGATCATTAATAATAAAGATATTTTCGCGATCCTGGAGTGGCCCCGCGAACATGCCAAATCCATCCTGGCCGACGTGATGATACCGCTTTTCCTCAAAGCCAAGGGAGAACTGACCGGCATGATGATCGCTTCGGCCAACGAGAAAAAAGCCAATACCCTGTTGGGCGATATTCAGGCCGAATTCATGTTCAACGAACGGTATATCGCAGATTTCGGGCAACAGTTTAGCCTGGGCAACTGGCAGGACGGTTATTTTGTTACCAAAGACGGCATCGGGTTCTGGGCCTTCGGCCGGGGACAGTCACCCAGGGGAACGCGAAAGTCTTCCAACAGGCCAAACTTCTGCGTGGTGGATGATATTGACGACGCGGTGATCGTGCGCAGCGAGGAGCGGGTCGGTGACGCGGTCGACTGGGTACTTGGCGATTTGTTCGGAGCCATGCCCAACACCGGCAGCCGCCTGATCGTGGCCGGGAACAGGATCCACAAAAAATCAATCCTGGCGCACCTGGTGGGCGATGTTGAGCCGGATGATCCAAAGCGTGAGAACATTTTCCACAGCAAGGTGTTTGCCCTTGAAAATCCCAGGACCCGTAAAAAAGACATGTCCGAAAAAGGCATACCGGCATGGAAAGAGCGTTATACCAGGGATATGATCCTGGAAAAAATGAAGAAACAGGGCATGCGCATCGGCCTTCGCGAGTTTTTCCATGAGCATATTACCGAGGGTAAGATATTCCGCAATGAACACCTTCCGTGGGTAAAATGTCTGCAACTATCTGAGTATGATCAACTGATTACCTACAATGACCCGTCTTATAAAGGAAACAGGACATCAGACTACAAATCGATTGTCCTGATCGGGCGTAAAGGCCGTTACTTTGATATCATAAAATGCTTTATCCGGCAGTGTACTACTGCCGAAATGGTCCGGGGTCATTATAATATCGCCGAAATGGTTCCGGATAACCTGCGGATACGCCATTACATGGAAGCTAATTTCATCCAGGATTTAATGCTGGAAGAATACTGGCGTGAAGGGGAGCGGCGCGGCAAAATGATGCGCATCAGGGGCGATAAGCGAAAAAAACCGGACAAGGAAGTTCGCATTGAGAACCTGACTCCTTTTACCGAACAGGGATTTATTAGGTTTAATATTGAAGAAAAGCAAAGCCCCGACATGCAGGAACTGCGGAACCAGTTTTTAGGGTTCCCGGATGCTGAGCATGACGACGGCCCTGACTCGGTCGAAGGAGGAGTCTATGTTTTGAACCAAAAGGCCCCCAAGCCGGAAGGCCGTAAATCACAAACCCGGCAGGGTAATTATAAACGAAATAACGCCAGGAGCGCCTGGTAAGGAGGTGAATGATGATTTTTTTAACCGATGATGATTTCAGGGGGATAATTCCCCGTCAGGTATGGCTGCAACTTGCAGGCGACGGAAGGCCCGCCACCGAAGCGGAAACATTGGCCATAAGCGAGCTGTCACCACTCCGCAATAAATGCAACCTGGACACTGAATTAAGCAAGTCGGGTGCGCTCAGAAATCAGGAGCTTGTCCGGATGATGATCAACCTGGCTTCTTATTATCTCTATAATACAGTCGTTGATTCCGAAATCCCGGAACGGATCACCAATAACTTTAATAAAGAGATCAGGGGGATCCAGGCTATCGCTTCCGGGAAGCAATACACTACCCTGGAACGGGTCAATGATTCGGTAACCGGTACCCCGAAAACAAACTTCCGTTACGGGGGTGATACCCCAAGAACTCACGATCCGTTCTATATGTAATTTGAAATTTACCTCAGAATATGTTTAAGCGTGTTTAAATGAAGTTATATGAAGTGGACTAATATCACAGGTCTTAAAAAAACGATCGTTCGCCCAAGGGCCTCTAATGAGGTCAAAAGCGAACCTAAAAAAAACAAACGGTTAAGCAGTACGGTAAACCTTCCCCAACCGGACCGCATCCGCATGCAGATGGACGTACTTCGCAATGCCGTGGAATCGGCCAGGGACATTTATTGTCCTTCCTGGATAGACCTGTATAATATATACAGAAATACGACGACCGACGCCCATGTCCGCAGTCAATACCAGACCGCAGTCAATAAACTCATCGCTTCCAACTTTGTCATGGCCCGCGGCGGGCAGGATAATGAAGAACTGACCGGCTTGTTCAAGCGACCGTGGTTTGACAAATTCCTGGAATTTTGTTATGTATCGGAACTGTGGGGATACACGGCGCTGGAATTCGGGTTACAGGATCAGAACGGCGAATTTACCGACCTTAAAATATTTCCCAGGTTCAATATCTATCCTTTTAACCGCAACATCATCATTAACCAGGAAAACACCGCCGGGTTCTATTACGGCGATGAACCGGCCCGCTGGTTTCTGCTCGAACTTTCCGAGCCTGACAACCTTGGACTACTGGAACTGATCAGCAGGGAAGTGATCTGGAAAGCTTTTGCACGCCGCGACTGGTCTGAGCATTCCGAAAAATACGGCAAACCGCACGTAATTGTTTATACCGATACGGAAGACACTGCCGAAACCGACAAGCGCGAACAGGCTGCCGCCAACTTTGCAAACAATGGTTATATGATCGCCGATAAGGAACTGGATAAGGTTGAATTCCTGGAATCGACCGGCACGGGAACCGCTTACCTGATCTACGAAAAAAACATTCGCCTTATTGATGAGCAGATCAGCAAGCTGATGAACGGGCAGACTTCTTCGTCTGATGAAAAAGCATGGGTCGGGTCCGCAGAGGTTCATGAGCGGATACTGGATGACTGGCATCACAGCAGGCTCAGACGCTATACCAATATCATCAATTATAAGCTGATCCCATTTTTGGCTTATCATGGCTATCCGTTACAGGAAGGCGATACGGGGCGGTTTACCGAACTTGACCCGAAGGTCATTACCCAGGAGAACCCGGAGGAGCCGCAGCTGGAAGAAACCGAAGAGAACACCCCTGAACCAGGTAAACCGGTAAAAAAAAAAGTAAACCTACTGCCCTGGTAAGGCCGCCCCGAAAACAAACTTTTATCCGTGCCGGGTTGCGTCCTGTCGCCGCCGGTGATCCGCTGGAGAACTGGCTAAAGCGGTTCTATGAATCCGGCGGCAACACCGTTGACCCGGAAATATGGCAGGGAACTTTTGAAACCCTGAAAAAAGCCGCCGCCACGGGCACTGGGATCAACCTGGCTAAAACAGCTTATAATTCCCCTGACTTCCGCCTCCAGACTCAACTGGAACAAAACGCCGGGGTATTTGCTGCCTTTAAAAATCACCAGGAACAGGAACAATTAGTCCGGCTCCTGAAAGATGAAAAAGGAAGCGTCCGCACCTGGAGCCAGTTCCTGAATGAGGCACGTCCGCTTACCGGCCAGTATAACCGCAACTGGCTCAAAACAGAATACAACCAGGCTGTGGCCAATGCCCAGATGGCCAAAAAATGGATCGGCTTCGAGGAGAATGCAGACATTTATCCAAACCTGGAATACCGGGCCGTGATGGACCAGCGCACCCGTCCCGAACATGCCATCCTGAACGGCATTATCCGGCCAATCAATGACCCGTTCTGGAGCCGGAATTATCCGCCAAACGGGTGGGGCTGCAGGTGTTCGGTGGTACAGACCGATCGGGACGTAACCCCTGGGAAAAGCGTCCCGGACTTCAAGCCAGATCCCGGGTTTGACTTCAACCCGGGTATTGACAAAAAGCTATTTGCAGACAGCGCCGGGCACTACCAGACAACAGACAAAAAACAAGTGCGGGAAATTGGCGAAAAGCTTACCAATAAAGCATCCCGGTCATTCGGGATAAGCCAGGTGGGAAAAGTCGCTAAAGTAAAAGGTCTGGGAGATGTGAATATCACAAAAAAAGGGATAAAGGAAGCCGTCAACCAGCCGCATGCCGAATATTACGCGAAAAATGCGGCCCTGGAAAATATATCCGGAATGATCAAAGGCCTTAAATTTAAAACGCTTCCAGGTGTGAAAAATAACCCGATGGTGAAGCAATATCATTATGCTGAAATTGAACTGATGGGAAAAACGTCTTACGTGATCTTAAGGGAGATGGTTGACGGCGAAATCCGGTTTTATACCATAACCGATACGATGAAGGGATACCAATAAAAAATGGCCGGAGCCATCACTAAGGAAACAGTCCAAAGCTGAACGCCAGCCATTTTTCAATACAAATATACAAATCATTTTCAAATGAATAACGATTTTAAAATAAAAATAGAGCAGATCACCAGGGGGCTGCCTGCCATCATGCGGCGGATCCCGGGAATAGTCAAGATAGAAGGCCTGCAATTCATTCATGAGAACTTTCAAAAGGAAGGATTCCGGGATGGGAAAGGCGGGATAAAAAAATGGCCGAAAAGGAAAGAAACCAAATATACGGCAAAAAAGAACAAGGGCCGTAATCTATTGGTTGATTCCAGCGCTTTGCGACGGTCGTGGGACCAGGAGACGACCGAAGCGCCAGACCGGGTATCATTTACCAGTTCTTTGCCTTATGCGGAGCCGCACAATGAAGGTAGCCGGGCCGGACGCGGATCGGGCTTTAATATGCCTGAGCGGAAAATGATCGGCGAAAGCAAGACCCTTGACGCCATGGTCGAAGTTAAGCTCAACAAATTAATGGATAACCTTTTAAAATGAAACGATATGTTTGCAGACATTTTTAAAAACGTTCGCAACCGGTTAAAAGGGGATTTTATGCCGGTCGATTTTGAAGTTGGCGACTTCAAACAGCAGCGCTACCTGGAACTGAGCGATCTGAGTAAAGTCCAGTATTTTAATAATCAATACCGAAACGCGACCATTACCCAAGACCTTACGGCATTGATCGAATTCGCTACGGATAATAAAGTCGAATTCGCATCCAAACAATTGCGCCGCATCAATTACACGATCCGGGTACACCTTGTTAACAAGCTGCTTTCCGATACCAGCGGCATGATTCCCGACGAAATTATCGAAAGCCACAATAGTATGGTCACCCTGATCCGCCGGGCGCTCGATTGTTACAGACCGGTAGATGCGTCCCGCCGCCTGCTCTTTACCAACCTGCAACCTTTTCAGGGAGAACCGGGATGGCTGGTAACCCTGCTGATCTTTAACAGCAAATTAACGATCTGAAAACATGAAAAGATTTAAATTCAAAGGCATTTTAGTGATATTATATACCGATGCACACGAGTTTGTAAAAGATTTTTTCGATCCTCCGCAAGGGGCCATCCTGGATATGGATTCTATTCCTGAAAGCGCCGGCTTTGCCGATATTGACGGCAAAAAAATATCTATCTTTAAAAGATTGGATTGTTCATTTGAGGATCTGTTTGCCACTGTTGCACATGAAATGGGACATCTAATTACCGGTGGTTTTATTGATAACCCGACCCGGGCAAAAGGTTACAACAAACTGCATGAAAAAAAGGCCGAACATTATGAGAAGTTTGCCGTGAATGCTTATCGGTTAGCCCAAAGAATTTACTCAGAGAATTTGAAATGAAAAAAGCCCGTCCGGTTCAGGTGTGCATTACAATTCAACGCGGGGCGCGAATCAGCCTGGGCTTTCGCCTTTGGCCACCATACTACGAACGA
>Ga0172382_10009129_pt1 | contig 13604 bp, 12 predicted proteins | sample Leawel138RmetaG_FD_122245 | JGI IMG/M metagenome (GOLD analysis project Ga0172382, IMG submission 122245) | Leachate microbial communities from a municipal landfill in Southern Ontario, Canada - Leachate well 138R metaG | ecosystem: Engineered > Solid waste > Landfill > Unclassified | place...
AACGGACGCTACTCCTTTCCGCCGCGTTGACGGAACCCTATTGCGAGAGCGACGCTGACGGCCATGGCAGACCGTCAGACGTTCTTCCGCATTGAGGACTACTGCGCGTTGCGACTGGACTCAACCAACTCCTTGCCGAACTGTTTGTGATACTGCGGGTAAACCGGGTCAAGTGCTTTGGAGAAAGCGGCATGATTCACTTCATTGACCTGCATGCCGGCCTTCTTCACTTCTTCGATACCGCTTTGCTCGATATTGTCGACATAGGCGCGCATGGCCACCGCCGCGGCATCGGCCGCATTCTTCAGCGCCGCTTTCTCGGCATCGGACAGGCTGCCGTAGGTGGAAGGTGCCGCCAGCACGACCGCCGGCCCATACACATGGGATGTCAGTGACAGATACTTCTGCAACTGCGGCAGCTTCGCGGAGACAATCACCGACATGGGGTTCTCCTGGCCGTCAATGGTGCCCTGTTGCAGGGCGGTGGCCACCTCTGGCCAGGCCATGGGGGTTGCCAGAATGCCCAATTCACGGAAAGCGGCGATGTGCACCGGGTTCTCCATGGTGCGTACTTTCAGGCCCTTGGCGTCCTCGGGTGTGGCGACAGGACGTACATTGTTGGTGAGCTGGCGGAAACCCTGCTCGCCCCAGGCCAGCCCGACCAGCCCGCGCTTGGAGAACTCAGCCAGCAGCTTCTGCCCCACCTCGCCATCCAGCACATTGCGTGCATGCTGGAGATCACGGAACAGGAAAGGAATATCGAATACGCCAGTGGCCGGCACGAAATTGACGGTGGCGCCGGTGGAGACGATGGCCAGGTCGATGGTGCCCAACTGCAGGCCTTCGAGGACCTCGCGTTCGCCACCCAAGGCGCTGTTGGGGAATTGTTCGACCGTGAACTTGCCCGGCAGCTCGGCTTCGAGCGACTTCACGAAGGCGTCTGCGCCGGCTCCGTAATGGGAACTGGTGGACAGGGCATAGGCAAACTTGAGGTTCTTGGCGGCCGCGGGGGCGGCCATGAAGGCGCCCGCCACGCAGGCAGCTGTGAGAAGTTTCTTGAACCAGTTGGGGCGCATAGGGCTTCCTTTCTTGAATGTGTAGGCCGTCGCTGGACGCACGGCGAGGACCTCGTGATTATGGCAAAGCGCCTCTTCCCTAGGAATCCGGGTTTTCGCGGTAGCACATTGACAAACCCGTCCCACGTCTTTAGCCTGAGTGGCCTGACCACTAGACCAGAGAGAAGACATGGGTTCTTTGCAGGCTGTCAGCGCACCGCGCCTGTATCGCATCATTGCCGGACAGATCGCCGGGCGTATCCTGGCCGGCGAGTTTCGGGCGGGCGATCGCCTGCCTTCCGAGCGCGACCTGGCGGAGCAACTGCAGGTCAGCCGGGCCTCGGTCCGCGAAGCCCTGATCGCGCTTGAACTGGAAGGCTATGTGGATGTGCGGGTCGGTGCGGGGGTATTTGTCAGCCCCGGCGCAGCCCACCGTCAGCCACAGCCTCAGCCCATCCTGCCCGAGCCGGAAACCGGCGGTGACGACATGGGGCCTTTCGACCTGCTGGAGACCCGCTTGCTGGTGGAGCCCGAGTGCGCGGCCCTGGCCGCACAGGTGGCGCTGCCACGGCAGATTGCCGTCATCGAGGCCGCGCATCGCGCCATGAACACCTTGGAGGAGCCGGCCCGGCACGACCGGGAGTTCCATTTATCCATCGCCGCTGCCTGTGGCAATGTGGCGCTCGCCTCGACCATCTCTCATCTATGGACACTCAGCCTGCGCAGCCCTGTTTATTCGCGGCTGGAGGCTCATTTCGTCACCCAGAGCGTCTGGGAACAAGCCCATCGGGAGCACGAAAAGATACTCACCGCCATCACCCAACGCGATCCTGGGCGCGCTCGCCATGCCATGCACGACCACCTGGTCGGCATTCTGGCAAGGCTGCGGGCCGATTTCAGCCGTGTCGCTCTGTAGGGCGGCGCGCCCGCCGGCTCCCTTCAACCGCAGAGACCTCACCATGTCGCCTCATGATCTCCCTGGCAATCATTCCAGTCTGGTCGACCGGACGGACAGGTCCTCCCTGCCTCGCTGCCTGTCTTCTCCCGCCAGAAGCTGGCTGTTCGTACCGGGCCTGGACCGCGCTGCCCAGCAACGTGGCCTGACATCCGGCGCAGATGTGATCGTCGCCGACCTGCAGGAACTGACCTCCCCCGCCGATCGGCCTGCCGCCTGCATCCGCACGGTGGACCTGCTGGCTGAATGCCGGCAGGCCGGTGCCATGGCAGCTCTGCGCATCAACCATCTGGAGCGGGGGGGCCGGCAGGAACTCGAGAAAACCATCGAGGGGGGTCCCCAGGCCGTGCTGACCTCCCAGACCGAGGCCGCCGCCCCCATCCAGGAACTGGACGCTCTGCTGACGGCCTGCGAAGACCGGCTGGGGCTGCCCCCCGGCTACACAGCCATTGTGCCGGTGCTCGCCTCGCCCCTGGCCGTCATGCGCACCTACGAGGTGCTCACCGCCAGCCGGCGCGTCAAGGCCGGCGTGCTCGCCGGGCGCAGCCTTGCCCAGGCGCTGGGTATGGGCAGCGCTGACGATACGGAGGCCCTCAGACTGCTGCGCAGCCGCTTCGCCCTGGAATGCGCTGCCGCCGGCTGTCTGGCCGTGGACAGCGGCCACTGCTACCCCAGCACCGAAGCGTTGCAGAACGACCTGGCATGGTCCCGCAGCCAGGGCATCCGTGCCAAGCAAGCCATGTCTGAAGCGCAAGCTCCCATCCTCAATCAGGCTTTTACGCCATCCACAGGAGACTCCACATGAACGCCCGACCCGATCTTGAACGCAATGGCGGCCAGATCCTGATGCAGCAACTGCGCATACAGGGCGTGCGGCGCCTGTTCATGGTGCCCGGAGAGAGCTACCTGCCCTGCATCGATGCCCTGAACGAGCATGTTGGCGCCATCGATGCGGTGGTCTGCCGCCAGGAGAGCGGGGCCGCCTATATGGCGGAAGCCTACGGAAAGCTGACGGGGGAGCCCGGTATCTGCTTCGTGACACGCGGCCCCGGCGCCACCAATGCGTCCATAGGGGTGCATACGGCCTATCAGGACTCCACCCCCATGATTCTGTTCGTGGGCCAGGTCGGCAATGAGTTCTACGAACGCGAAGCCTTTCAGGAAATCGATTACCGCCGGATGTTTGGCCAGATGAGCAAATGGGTGGCGCAGATCGACCGCTGCGAGCGCATTCCGGAATACATTGCCCGAGCGTTTGCGGTGGCCACCAGCGGGCGGCCCGGGCCTGTCGTGCTGGCCTTGCCCGAGGACACGCTTTGGGGACGCGCGGTCGTCGAGGATCTGCCTCGCTACCAGCGCAGCACCAGCCATCCCGGGCCAGAGGACATGCAGCGCCTGAAACAGCTGCTGGATGAAGCCGAGCGCCCCTTCATGCTGGTGGGCGGCAGCGGTTGGACGCCCGCCGCCATACGCCAGGTGAGCGACTTCGCACAGCGCTTCGAACTGCCGGTCGGCACCGCCTGGCGCCGCCTGGAATGTTTCGACCAGCGCCATCCCAACGCCGCCGGTCACGTCGGCTGGGGAATGACTGCCGAATTGCGCCAGCGTATCGAGCAAGCCGATCTCGTTCTGGCGGTAGGCACCCGCATGGGCGAAGCCACCACGCTGGGCTACCACCTGATTGAAAGCCCCCGTCCCCGACAGAAGCTGGTGCATGTCTATCCTGACAGCAACGAGCTGGGACGGGTATTCATGCCGACCCAGGCCATTGTCGCCAGCGTGAACGGCTTCGCACAGGCGCTGGCTTCGCTGGAACCTGGCCATGCCGCGTCTCGTGCGCAAGCCGTGGAAACCGCCCATGCACAGTACCAGGCCAGTCTCGAGCCGCTGGACTTTCCTGGCCCGATGAGTCTGGACGCCGCAGCCGCCCACCTGGGCCGCGAGTTGCCTGACGACGCCTGCCTGACGGTCGGTGCGGGCAATTACGCGCTGTATCTGCATCGCTACCGGCCCTTCACCGGACCCGGCACCAGCCTGGCGCCAACGGTTGGCGCCATGGGCTACGGTTTGCCGGCAGCCATTTCCGCCAAACTCGAACATCCGGAAAAAGTGGTCGTCTGCGGGGCGGGCGACGGCTGCTTCCAGATGACTATGCAGGAGCTCGGCGTGGCCATGCAGTATCGGCTGGGCATTGTGATCCTGGTCTTCAACAACGGCATGTGGGGCACCATCCGCGCCCACCAGGAACGGGAGTTTCCGGCACGCGCCATCGCCCTGGACTTCGAGAACCCGGACTTCACCCAGGTGGTGCGCGCCTATGGCGGGCTGGGCATCGCCGTCGAGCGCAGCGAGGACTTCGCGGATGCCTTGCAGCAGGCCTTGGACTTCACGCAGGCTGAACGCCTGCCCGCCCTGCTGGAGGTCCGCTACGACCCAGAGGGGATCGCGCCAGGAGAGACCCTGTCGGGCATCCGCGCTGCCGCCCTGGCGACGGCCGGCTCCTGAAGACCGGGGGCCGGCCAGCGCTGACAGCCTCGCTATGCGAGGCTGAACCAGGTGGTCTTGAGCGCGCTGTACTTGTCCAGCGCGTGCAGCGACTTGTCACGCCCGAAACCCGACTGCTTCACGCCCCCGAAAGGCACGGTGACATCCCCGTCGAAGTAACAGTTCACCCACACCAACCCCGCCCGCAGCTTGCGGGAGACGCGGTGGGCACGTGAGAGGTCCGCCGTCCACAGGCCGGAGCCCAGGCCATAGACCGACGCATTCGCCATGGTCAGGGCCTCCTCTTCCGTATCGAAACGGGTAGCGGCCAGGACAGGCCCGAAGATCTCCTCACGCACAATGGCCAGCTCCTGGCTCTCGCACTCGAAGATGGTGGGCTCGACATAATAGCCCCCCGTCTCGTTGCGCACCCGCTTACCGCCCACACGCAGCGCGGCGCCTTCCTTCTTGCCACTGTCGATGTAATCCAGCACACGGGCAAGCTGACGCTCGTCGACAATGGCCCCCATGCTGGCCGCCGGGTCCAGCGGATTGCCCGGCTGCATGGCTGCGGCATGGGCTTCCATCTTCTGCATGAAGGCATCGTAGATGCCCGACTGCACATACAGCCTGGAGCCCGCGATGCAGACTTCGCCCTGATTGTTGAAAATGCCGATGGCGGCAGCCAGGGCGGCCCGGTCCAGGTCCGGACAATCGTCGAACACGATATGGGGAGACTTGCCACCGCATTCGAGCCAGACCTGTTTCAGATTGGACTCACCGGAGTACTGCATGAAGCGCTTGCCGGTGGCCGTCGAACCCGTAAAGGCCAGACAGTCCACCTCGTCATGCAGGCCCAGCGCACGGCCTGCCACCGGGCCGGTCCCTGGAACAATATTGAGCACACCGGCAGGAATACCCGCTTCCAGCGCCAGTTCCCCCAGCCGGATCGCTGACAGGCAGGATTGCTCCGCCGGCTTCAGAACCACGCTGTTGCCCATGGCCAGGGCCGGCGCGACCTTCCACGTCGCCATCATCAGCGGATAGTTCCAGGGCACGACCGCAGCCACAACCCCCAGGGGCTCGCGCGTAATGGTGGCCAGTGCCTGGGCGTCGGTAGGCGCAATCTCGTCATACTGCTTGTCTATGGTTTCGGCATACCAGGCAAAAGTGCGCGCCGCCTCAGGAATGTCATATCCCAGGGAGTCGGAAATCGGCTTGCCCATGTCCAGCGTCTCGATAAGGGCCAGTTCCTCGGCGTGCTGCTGAATCAACCCGGCAAGCCTGAGCAGACATTTCTTGCGCTGCGCCCTGGGCATGGCCGACCAGCTGCCAGACTCGAAGGCGCGGCGGGCGGCACGCACAGCCAGATCAACATCCTGCTCATCGCAGGAAGAAACCTGTGCCAGCCGTTCACCGGTGGCCGGATTCACGGCATCCAGAGGGGCGGCGCTTCCTGCATGCGCCCTGCCATCAATCAGCGCCTGGGTACTGAGTTTGAGAGCCTGGGTGCGCGCCGTCCAGTCCTGAAGAGTGAGGGGTGATGTCATATCGTCGCTCCGTATAGATGTCAGGCCGCAGGCCTTCTGCCTCGCGGCAAGGCGAGAAACACGCCCGCCATGGCGATCAGGGCAATGCCTGTCATTGCCAGCGTGTCGGGCGGCTGATTGAACAGAAAAGTACTGAACAGCACAGCCATGAACAGCTGACAGTAATTGAGGGGCGCCAGTGTGGAAGCGGCCACGCGCTGAAAGGCCGCCAGCAGCAAAAGCTGGCCCGCACCATTGCAGATGCCCAGACTGAGAATGAACAGGAAGTCGGGCAGGTCGGGCCAGGGGTCGGGGGGGAAGAATGGCGCCGGCAGGCCGGTGATGACCACACAGATGAAGGCGGTGTAGCAGTACTGGATGTGGCTGGGCACCCTGCCGGCCAGGCGGCGCGTCAACAGCTGGAAGATGGCGAAGCTGATGGCCGAGATCACCATCAGCGTCGTACCCAGCATCGGCAGACTATTGCCTGGACGCACCACCAGCAGCATGCCGGCAAATCCCACAAACACCGCCAGCCACTTGGCGACCCCCACCCGCTCCTGCAGAAACCAGGGCGACAGCACCACGACAATCAGCGGCGATGTGAAATAGATGGCCGTGGCTTCCGCCAGCGGCATCCATATCAGCGCCGTCATGAAACAGGTGCCCACGGTGCCCAGCGCAATGCCCCGCAGGGTCAGCAACCCCTTGTGCGGGGCATTGCGCATCTGCTGCCAGCCATTGCCATACCTGAACAGCATGGCAACGCCCAATAGGGAGACAGTGCCATAGCGCATGATGTTGAGAAACGGCGCCGGGTAGGTTTCCAGCAGGTACTTGGACGAGGCATCAAAGATCGCAAACGTCACCAACCCCGCCAGGAACAGCAGAACCCCCGCTACACGCCCAGCCCTGTCGCTCTGCAGGGAAGCCGGCACCGTCGTCATGGGAATCAACCCTTTGCAATACCGGCTTGGGCCAGCATGGCGCCCAGCAGAACATTGGTGCCTGCCTCCAGATGCTCGGGCTTGGCGTCCTCAATCTCGTTATGGCTGATGCCATCCTTGCACGGGACAAAAATCATGGAGGTGGGGCAGACCCCGGCCATGTAGACGGCGTCATGGCCGGCGCCCGTCACGATGTCCATGTGCGAATACCCTCGGGCGCTGGCCTGCTGGCGCACCGCGTCCACCAGTTCCGGCGCAAAGGGCGTGGGATGAAAATGCTGCACATCCTGCAGATCGACCTCTACGGGGAAGCCGCAAAGCCGGCCTTCGGACAAATCGGTGCAAGCCTGGCGCAGCCTGGCATCCATCTCGGCCAGTCTGTCGGCGTTTTCATGACGCAGATCCACCGTGAACGACACCCGGCCGGGAATCACATTTCTCGATGACGGATATACATTGGCAACACCTACTGTGCCCCGCCCCTCTGGGGCGAAGTCCAGCGCAATCCTGACAACCTCTTGCATCAAATGAGTGGAGGCATACAAGGCGTCGCGACGATGTGGCATGGGCGTCGGGCCCGCATGGGCTTCCATGCCCGTTACCGTCACATCGTACCAGCGCAGGCCCAGCGAGCCCGTCACCACGCCGATGATCTTGTCTTCCGCCTCAAGCACGGGGCCTTGCTCAATATGCGCCTCAAAATACTGGCCTATCTTGTGCGAGGGAACCGGCGCGCTGCCCGCATAGCCGATGTTCACGAGCTCGTCGCGCACCACCTTGCCATCCACATCCGTGGCGGAAAGCGCGGTTTCCAGGGGGAAGACCTTGCAGAAGGCGCCCGAACCCATCATGACGGGAACAAAGCGCGCCCCTTCCTCATTGGTCCAGATGACGAGCTCCAGCGGCGCCTCTGTTTCCACCCCCGCATCATTGAGGGTGCGCATGATTTCCAGCCCAGCCAGAACACCGAAACAGCCGTCGAATTTCCCGCCTGTAGGCTGGGTGTCGATATGGCTGCCCGTGGCAATGGGGTCCAGCTCCGGCCGGCGCCCGGGGCGGCGCCCAAAGATATTGCCGATCTGGTCGACGGTGATTTCCAGACCCGCCTCCTTCATCCAGCCCACCACCAGATCGCGACCCTGACCGTCCAGTTCCGTCAGTGCCAGCCGGCAGTTTCCACCCTTGGGGGTGGCGCCAATCTTGGCAAGATCCATTAACGAACGCCAGAGGCGCTCACCATTGATTGTGTAGCGAGAAACATCAGTCATGTTGACTCCTTCGTACATAAGTCCGGCGCAACTTAGCGACTCAGAGCGTGCTTACAGAGACGCCGCCCTCAGGATTGAGAAGCTTTCAGGCCGCGCAGCAGTTCACCCAGGGCATCGCCGATGGCATCCACCATATAGCCGCCTTCCTGGACCACGACTGTGGGCAGGCCCTGGGCGCTGATGCGCTCACCAATCTGCCGATAGGCGGTCATATCGAGATCCAGCACACTGATCGGGTCGTGGCGGTAGCCGTCAAAGCCCAGCGCCACGACCAGCGCCTGTGGCCGGAAGTCACGCAGGGTCACCAGCACATCATCGAGTGCGCTGATGAAGCCGCCTGTATTGGTGCCATGCGGCAGCGGCACGTTAAGGTTGTAGCCATTGCCGCTGCCATGGCCGCGCTCGTGGGCATAGCCGGAATAGAACGGGAAGTAGTCGCCCGGATCGGCATGCAGCGAGATCGTCATGACGTCGGAGCGATGGTAGAAGATATTCTGGGTACCATCGCCATGGTGCGCGTCCAAATCCAGCACCACCACCGAAGAAAACGTCTCGCGCAAGCGCTGGGCCACAATGGCGCTATTGTTCAGGTAGCAAAAGCCGCCAGCGCGATCGTAGTGGGCGTGGTGGCCCGAGGGGCGACACAAGGCATAGGCAATGTCCTTGGAAACACTCACCCAGTCAGCGGCGGCAATCGCACAGTGCGTGGAACGCAAGGCCGCCTGCCAGGTATGGGGGCCGATCGGGCAGGAAAGATCGCTTAGGTAATAGCCGGCCTGGGCGATGATGGAGTCCGAAGGACACGGCCCGCGACCCTGCGGTTCGATGCGCCCGGCTTGATATGGCGACATATTGGGCAGGACTTCCGGGCCCGGTTCAATGCCTCGCTGGCGCAGGGCCTGCCATCTCGAATAGGCGTTCTTCAGGAACTCCAGGTACTCCAGGCTGTGCACGGCAAGCACCGCGTGCCCGTAGTCAGGCGGGGTCTCACTGATGATGCCGGCCCGCGCCAGCGCCGCGCTCAGGGTCTGAGCCCGTGCGGGCACATCCGCGGGTTCGCAGATGCGGCCTGCCCGCATGAACTGGCGGGGCTGATGCAACAATTGCTCTTCAGAGAAAAATGCTTTCATGTGGGTACCGAAAAACGTCGATGGACGGTCATTTGATTTCGACTTCGACGAACACAAATTCCGTATCGGAAGGATTGATCACATTGTGTTCAACGCCCACCCGCCGGAAATACGACACCCCGGCGGTCAATTGACTGGTGACTTCACCGTCCGGCGTTTCCAGCAGCAATGGCCCGCTGGTCTGCGGCACAACCACGTAGTCCATGTCATGGCGATGCCAGCCGGTTTCCCCACCAGGCGGAAACCGCCATTCGGTCACCTTCACGGTTTCATTGTCGATCTGTACGGTCGGAATGGCTGCTGGACGACTCATGGTCCCTCCCGGGGTTCCTGTAAGGTTGACACTCGTTCCGGCCAGGGCCGGCACTCTGGGTTGCGCGGCATATCAGACGGTTTCCACCTGGGCGGGATTCCAGTCCTTGCCCGGCACAGCGGCGATCAATTGCTGGGTATAGGGGTTCTGTGGCGACTCGAAGATCTGCGAAGGCCGGCCGTATTCCACCACCTTGCCCTGATGCATGACCACTACCGAGTTGCAGATCTGGGCCGCCACACGCAGGTCGTGCGTGATGAAGATCATGGCGATCTGCAGCTTCTGCTGCAGTGTCCTGAGCAGCTCCAGCACCTGGGCCTGCACGGAAACGTCCAGCGCCGATACGGACTCATCCGCCACCAACAGCTTGGGGTCCAGCGCCAGGGCGCGGGCAATGCCGATACGCTGGCGCTGGCCGCCGGAAAATTCATTGGGATAGCGCTGGAAGGACGACGCATCCAGGCCGACCAGCTCGAGCAGTTCGCGTGCTCTGGCTTCCGCCTCGGCCCGTGGCTTGCCATTGGCGATCGGCCCATCAGTGAGGATCTTGCCGATGGTATGACGCGGGTTCAGCGACGCATAGGGGTCCTGGAAGATCATCTGGATGTTGTGCCGCATGGGGCGAAAACGGTTTTCCGGCATCGGCACGATATCCTGGCCCTGGAACAGCATCTGCCCGCTGTCCACACCAATCAGCTTGAGCAGACACTTGCCGATGGTGGACTTGCCCGAGCCAGACTCACCCACAATCCCCAGGGTCTCGCCGTCTCTGACCGTGAAGCTGACATCGTTGACCGCGTGCACTACCCGCTTGGGACTGAGCAGGCCGCCACCGACCACATAGGTCTTGTGCAGATTGCGCACTTCCATGACGGGTGCCGGCTCGTGCACCTGCAGGCTTTCGTCCATGCGGCGGTTGGGCACCGACGCAATGAGGCGCTGCGTGTAGGGATGCTGCGGCCGGTTCAATACCTGGTCGGCCGGCCCCTGCTCGACGAGAATGCCCTTCTCCATGACGGCAACACGATGAGCGATCTCCGCCACCACCCCAAAGTCATGGGTGATGAACATGACACCCATGCCCTTTTCCTTTTGAATACGGGCAATCAGGGCCAGGATCTGCGCCTGCGTGGTCATGTCCAGGGCGGTAGTGGGCTCGTCGGCAATCAGCAGGGCCGGCTCCAGCGCCAGAGCCATGGCGATCATCACACGCTGGCGCTGGCCGCCTGACAGGCGGAAAGGATAGAGGTCGTGGAGGATGTCGGGGTCGGGCAGGCCCACGAAGTTCAATAGCTCCAGCACCCGCTTCTTGCGTTGCTCGCCGGGGTACTTGTGATGCACCTGCATCACCTCGCCGATCTGCTTGCCAATCGTCATGAGCGGGTTCAGGGCCGAAAGCGGCTCCTGGAAGATCATGCCGATCTCCTGACCACGTATCGACTGCAGCCAGGGTTCGGGTTGCGTCAGCAGGTTGGTGCCTTTCAGGAATATCTGGCCTTGCGTAGGCTTCAGGTAATCCGGTAGCAAGCCCATGATGGCATTGGCGCTCATCGACTTGCCCGAGCCCGATTCGCCCACAATGCAGAGGATTTCCCCCGAAAAGATGTCATAGGAGACGTTTTCGACGGCATAGGGGCGATCGCCCCCTGCCGGCAGGGGAATTGTCAGGTTCTGCACGGACAGCAGGGGTGTTTTCTGATCCATCTCGTGCTCCTTCATTCGCCGCGCTTGCGCAGTTGGGGGTTCAGCGCGTCACTCAGGCCTTCACCAATGAGGTTGATGGCCAGCACCGTGAGCAGAATCGCCACGCCTGGCCACACACTCATCCACCAGGCTTCGCGGATCATGGTGCGAGAAGCACCGATCATGAAGCCCCAGCTCATCATGTTGCGGTCTCCCAGCCCCAGAAAGGACAGCGCCGACTCCGTGAGGATGGCGGTGGCCACCATGAAGGACGCCGACACGATGACAGGCGACATGGCGTTGGGAAGGATCTGTGACCACACGATGCGCGACGGCTTTTGACCAATCACGATGGCGGCCAGCACGAACTCCCGCTGCTTGAGCGTCATGAATTCAGAACGCACCAGGCGGGCCGCGGGCGGCCAGGACACAGCGGTAATCGCCCCCATGATCGAATAGATGGAGGGGCTCATGACCGCAACAATCACAACCGCCAGCGCCAGTTGCGGAATGGTCTGGAAGAACTCGGTGAAACGCATCAGCGCGTCGTCGATACGGCCACCGCAATAGCCGGCGGCAGCGCCAACCACGATGCCGAAGGCCAGGGCGATTGCCGTGGACAGCAGGCCCACGATCAGCGATACGCGGGCACCCCATACCAGGCCGGCGGTGATGTCGCGGCCCAGCATGTCCGTGCCGAAGGGGTAAGCCGAATTCGTGAACGGCGGGATGAGAGGCGTATCGACCATCATCCACGGCGAATAGTCATACATGAACGGCGCGGCGATGGCCAGCGCGGTCACCACCAGGATGATGCACAGGCCGAACACGGCGCCATGGTTGCGCGCATAGCGCTTTGCAAACTTCTTCATCATGCGGCTCCTGGTTCACCGCCCGCCGAGATGCGCGGATCAACGATGCGATACGTAATGTCGGTCAAAAGGTTGAAGACCACGACCATGGTTGATGTGACAAGAAAGATGCCCAGCAACAACTGATAGTCGCGCTGCAACAGTGCATCGAACATCAGGCGGCCAATGCCGGGCCAGGCGAACACGGTCTCGGTGAGCACGGCGCCACCCGCCATTTGCCCAAGCTGTATGCCGGCAAAGGTGATGACCGGGAGTAAGGCATTGCGCAACACGTGCACGCGGATGATGCTGCCGTCGGGCACCCCCTTGGCGCGCGCCGTCTTGACGAAGTCCATGCCGATCACTTCAAGCATGGATGCCCGGGTGAGACGCACATAGAACGCCATGAAGAAGCAACCCAGCGTGACCGTCGGCAGTATCAGGTGCACCGCGATGTCCTTGGCGCGGGCCAGCCCCGTCAGATTGGAACCGACTGACTCCATGCCAAAGGCGGGCAGCCAGCCCAGAACCACGGAAAACAGCAAAATGCCCATCAGCGACAGCCAGAACAATGGCGTGGCGTAAAGGATCAGCGCGCCTGTCATGACGGTGCTGTCCAGCCAGCGGCGCCGGTTGCTGTAACGGGCTTTGGCCGCCACAACGCCCAGCAGAACCCCCAGCGTGATCGAAAACACGAAGGCGCAGGCCATGAGCAGGAAGGTCGCCGGCAGCCGTTCGAGGATCAGGTCGAGCACCGGCACGTGATTGCGGTATGAGAAGCCGAAATCCAGCTGGACAACGCCTTTCAGATACAGGAATAGCTGAGTCAGCACAGGCTCATCCAGCCCGAAGGACTCACGCAGCCGGGCCACATAGGCCGGGTCGCTGGAACCCGCCTGGCCGGCCAGCACAGCGGCTGGGTCGCCGGGAGCCAGGCGGATCAGGAAAAAATTGACGATCACCACGCCCAGGATCACAAAGATCGCTTTGGCCAGCCGTGATACAAGAAACAGGAGAAATTTCATGGGCGACGCACCGGGATACAGGAGGAAGGCGGATAGCCCGGCCGTGAGCGATCACCGGGATGGCGACCACCCACGGCCGGGACAGGCTTACTTCTCTATATACACATCGTCGAAGCTCTCATTCAGACCGATGGCGGTCTTCACGAGGTTCTTGACATTGCTGCGCCACAGGGTCGCAAACTCCATGTCGACCAGATAGCCCAGGGCCATGTCCTCCACCAGGGTCTTCTGAATCTGCGTATAGAGCTCCTGGCGCTTGGCAGCATCGGTTTCAGATGCCGCAGCGGCCCAGACCTTGTCGAGCTCCGGGTTGCGGTAACCCTGCACGTTCGCAAACGGCGAGCCCTTCACGATATTGGACTCA
>Ga0172382_10009130_pt1 | contig 13604 bp, 9 predicted proteins | sample Leawel138RmetaG_FD_122245 | JGI IMG/M metagenome (GOLD analysis project Ga0172382, IMG submission 122245) | Leachate microbial communities from a municipal landfill in Southern Ontario, Canada - Leachate well 138R metaG | ecosystem: Engineered > Solid waste > Landfill > Unclassified | place...
AACATATTGGCGCGACGTATGAAGTAGCCGTGCAGGCCGGAAGCTAGGCAGACGACCCCGACCACGGCGGTGACGCACGAAACGATCACCGTCAATGGATCCCCGATCAGCAAGAGCGAGGGACCGTATACGAACATGAACGGAATGATATAGCCGGTCGCTGCCAGCTTCATTGCAGCGATGCCACCATCCCAGATCCCGGCTCCCGACAGCCCGTTCGCAGCATAGAGGGTGATCGCAACCGGAGGTGTGATCGCCGACAGGATAGCAAAGTAGAAGACGAACATATGCGCCGCCTCAACAACCACGCCCAGCTTTACCAGGGCCGGTACCAGCAGGGCGACCTGAACGATGTAAGCGGGCGTCGTCGGCAAGCCCATACCGAGGATGATGCCCGCGATGGCGGTCAGGATGAGCGCCAGCACCAGCGTGTCCTGCGAGAGGTCTACGACCAGGGAAGTGAAGTCCATTCCCACGCCGGTGAGCGAGATGATCCCGATGACAATTCCCGCGCAGGCACAGGCGGCGGCAACCTGAAGGGAATTGCGAATGCCATCGACGATGCCATTTACGACCACCCCGAGCGTGATTCCCTCCCGTGAGGTCTTCCGCATCAATGCGATCGGAATGACCGAGAGAAGTCCGCACGTCGCGGCGTAGGGAGCACTGTAGCCGAGAACCAGAACGCCAACGATGATCACAAGCGGCAGGAACTGATGGCCCCGTTCCTTCAGCACCGCCCCCATCACAGGCAGGTCCGGCCGTGGTAGCCCCCGCAGGCCGACACGTTTGGCCTCGAAATGCACGGCCATAAATACCGCGAGGAAATAGAGCAACGCCGGCAACAGCGCGATCCCGATGACCGTCAGGTAACTGACCGCCATGAATTCCGCCATGACGAAGGCCGCCGCCCCCATGATGGGCGGCATGATCTGTCCGCCCGTGGAAGCGACGGCCTCGACGGCACCGGCGAAGGCAGGTCGATAACCGATACGCTTCATCAGTGGGATCGTGAAGGTACCGGTGGTCATGACGTTGGCGGTCGAGCTGCCCGAGACGGTACCGAACATCGCGCTGGTCATGCAGGCGACCTTCGCAGGACCGCCGGCGGTATGGCCGGCCAAGGCAAGCGCGAAGTCCATGAATAGCTTGCCCGTACCGGACTTCTCCACCAGTGAACCGAACACGATGAACAGGACCATGTACGTGGCGGAGACATTCAACGGGATCCCGAAAATGCCCTCGGTGGTCAGATACATCTGGTCGATGAGCGATGTCCAATCCACACCCGATGGGTAGATTGCGTAGACTAGGAAGACCACGGCCGTGAGGGGCAGAGCCAGTCCTACGGTCCGCCGAGAGGCTTCGAGCACTAGCAAGATCAGCATGACACCCAGAATCGCATCGGCGAGCCGCAGATCGTCCACGTAGTAGAAGCGTGTGAGCACGTAATCATGCTCAATGAACAGATATCCCACGGCGGCGATTGAGCCGCAGATCAGAAGGGCATCGAGAACGACCTCATGGGTGGTTCTGCCGGTCGAGCTTACCGACGGCCGGAACCACAAAAAGATCAGAACGAGCGAAAACAACAAGTGCGTGCCACGAAAGTAATAAACTTCCGGCGCACCGGTAAAAACCACCCACATGTGGAAGGAGAACATCGCCAAGGCGATCAGGATGGGAACGGCGGTGCGGGCGTTGAGATGCGCCAACATGGCGAATTACCCTTCCCTGTGGTGAGTTGATGGAGTGCGGTTTTCCGCACTCCATCTTGGCTTCCCTCAATCTAGGGCGCCAACCTCTTCGTAGTATTTTTCAGCCCCTGGATGAAACGGCACATCCGATTCGAAGGCAAGCTTCTCGACTGTCCATTCCTTCAATTCGGCATTGACGTGACCGAGTTCGGTGACGTTTTCTGCCAATGCCTTCGTGATGGTGTAGGCGGTTTCTTCCGAAACGGTATCGCAGTTGACAAAGAAGTGCATGGGCGAACCCACTGTGGGGACGTCTTCGTCCACACCCGGATAAGCCCCCTGCGGGATCGTCATCCGGCTCCAACCGGGATTGATCGCCCGCATTGCTTCGGATTCTTCGTCACTGATCGGGAGGAATTTGACATCGCGGGCGTTCGTCAAATCGATCATTGAACCGCTTGGAACAGCCGTGTAGGTCATGAAGACCTCACTCTGGCCGTCTTTCAGCATGTTGACGCTGTCGGTGATCGAAATGAAATCCACCTTCTGCATGTCGTCATAGCTCAGCCCGACCGCCTCAAGGGTGGTGCGAGTGATCGATTCGGTCTGAGTGCCTCGGGGCATGGTGGTCAATCGCTTCCCCTTGATATCCTCTAGGGTCTCGATTGATTTGTCCGTGGTGACATTCTGAATGTAGTTCGAGTACATCGAGCCGATGTTGCAAATCTTGTCGTGTTTTTCCTCAAATGTGCCATTCCCCAAGATCGCATCGACCGTAACTACGATCGAACCGAAACCGAGATCGCCCTTGCCCGTCTGCACGGCACGCAAATTGACCAATCCGGTGCCCGGTCTGATCTGAAAGCTCAGATCGGGATCGGCTTTCTCGAAGATGCTCTTCATGGCCCCAGCGAGTGGATACCAGCTGCCACCGGTGGGGCCTGTCATGAAGGTTAGAGTCTCGGCTGTTGCCGATGCTGAGTAGAATGTGGCAAGGGCGGTCGCCGTTGCCAAAACCGTCTTGTGCATTTCACAACCCCGGTAGGTATTGTTGGTGGTTTTCGCCGATCACAACGCACCGGCCTCTCCGTAGTAACGTTCGGCCCCCGGATGGTACGGGATTCCAGGATCCTGGGCCAGTTCCTTCGCCGTGTAGGTGCTCAGTTCTTTTACGATATGTCCGAGGTCGCTGATGTTCTCCGACAGTGCCTTTGTGATATTGTAGGCAGTCTCGTCGGGCAAATTACAACTGCCGAAGACGTGCGCCGGAAAGCCGACTGTCGGAACATCCTCATCGACTCCCGGATAGGATCCAGCTGGAATATACAATCTGCTCCAACCGGCATTTTGCTCCTTCATCCTTGATAGTTCTCCGTCGCTGATCGGGATGAATTTGGTGTTGGTTGAATTCGTCAGATCTATGATCGAGCCATTCGGCACCGAAGTGATTGTCATGAAAACTCGAGCCTGACCATCCTTCATCATGTTGACGCTATCGGTGACAGAGGAGTGGTTGACACCATCCAGATCGTCGTAAGTCATTCCGACTGCCGCCAAAACGGCACGAGTTGCCAATTCGGCAGTATTTCCAACCGGTACGGTGGTCAGTCGTTTTCCTTTGACATCTTTCATCGACCCAATTGACATGTCGATTGTCATATTCTGCATGTAGTTAGGGTTCAGCGACGCCAAGTGACATATGTTGTCGTACTTCGTGTCAAAAGGTTCGCGCCCATGAACGGCATCGACAGTCGACACGAGCATCCCAAATCCCAGATCTGCCTTGCCGTCCTGAACGCCTTTCAGGTTGACCAGACCGGCACCTGGCCTGATTTGGATGGAAAGATCCGGGATGTTCTCCTCCAAGATGTTCTTCATCGCGCCTCCGAGCGGATACCAGCTTCCGCCGGAGGGACCGGTCATGAAAACCAGATTTTCGGCTGAAGCTGCCGCCGAGCAGAGGCTCATGGCAGCCGCGATTGCAGCGAGTTTCATCATTCTCATGGCGTCCTCCGATTGTTGATTTTTCTTCACTACATCACACCGGATTCGCGGTAGTACTTCTCCGCACCCGGATGGAATGGCATTCCAACACCGCGGCCTAAATCAGATGCCGTGTAGCTTTGCAGCTCGTTCACCACGTGTCCAATTTGGCTGGCATATCCTGACGATGGGCGAAGGGGGTGCATGGTACCCGTTGGGTGGTGCCATGAAGACCATCATCGATGGTTTCGCCCATCATGCGGCCGGAAAAGCCACCCGGCACGATCGGCGGCAGTCCGATCTCACCCATGATCTCCGCCGTCGGCGGGGTGCCAATGGCACGATAGAATTTGACCGGCTTGCCAAACGGACGTGGACGAGGCCCCATCGGCTCGGGAACCTTGAAGAATTTCCCATCGTAGGTGAAGGGGTTCCCTTCCAGCGCGGTTCGCAAGATGTCGATAGTTTCGTGGAAGCGCGCCCGGGCCTCACGCATGTCGACACCATAGGCGTCGTAATTCGACTTGGCTGTCCCGCGCCCAATGCCAGATGCAATGCTGCCCAGCTGAGCGCATTCAGCGTGGCGATCTCTTCGGCCGGCCGGAGCCGGCGGTACCGTGGTAGAACTAGAGCCGACACTCCCGGATTGAGGTTCGGACAGATTGCTGCGACATGGCTCATAAAATGGAGCGGACTGGGCGTGGGGTGGTAGTGGCTGAAATGATGCTCCAGAAACCACGCGGTATGATAGCCAAGCTCGTAGCCGACCTGACAATCCTCTATGACTCCTTTGTAGAGAACGTGGTCGGGGATCGGCTGATCACTGGAGGCGCAACCTAAATCCAAAGGAGATGGATTGAGCCGTCATGGGCGTTCTCCCCTTTATCAAGGATTTTTTTCGGGCTTCGTGCCCTCAATGAGACCACCTTAACGGAGGGGCAGCAACCGGATAACGACGCGACCCGCAGGGCGGTATGTGACGTGCGCTTGCCCAACGATCCACGCCGGCTACATCTACAATGAGGAAGTTGCCCGAAGCAGGTCGGGCGCGCCTAGGGAGCTGCCTGTATCTCCGGCTGGCGTCATCCAAAGTTGCTTCGACTGCACGCGGTACGGCCGAGTTGGCCGCGAACCAAGAACCCCTCCCGTACCGTCATCAATGTCGCGGTCGAGGAGCACAGATCGAGGATTGCGCCGTGCTGCTCACGTTGATGACTTCGCGCATCCCAACCGCAGCTCCGACCGAGTTCCGCCTCCAGCAAAGTCGTCGATACCAGCTGCAGCGTTCGTCTGGGACCGTTCTGGCGTCCGCGCAATGGCCTTTCTTCTGTCTGAAGTATCGGAAATTTCTAGATCTTCCGCCGCGTAAATGTGGGAAGATAAGGGGAAGAAAGCCGAATGATTTCAGCTAAATAGGTGGCACCCTTCGGCAGCATTATCGTTCAGAGTGCGCGGCTCTGTGGCGATGGAGCAAGCCCCAGGCACCTCGTCCATATGCGCATCTGCAGACTCGTCGCGCCGCGGGCGAATGCTTTCTCCTGCCGGTCCTCCACGTCGCCTCCTCGGCATCTGGCGCTGCTGGACGTTCGACGAGGTTTGAGTGGTTCTAAGGTCCGCGTGGCCGGTGATTTGAAATTACCTGCGGGCCGCTGTTGTGTCTTGCGCGGTGGCCGGCGCCAACTGCCTGGTCCCACCAGGTCGCGGGGGGCCTGAAGCTCAGGTGCTCCGGCCGTTCGCTGTATGATCCCGTGGGCTCACCATCTGAGCGCCAGACCCGCATCAAGACGACAGTCACCGCCGATGGGGCGATGGCTGGGCTGACGACGTTCCGCATCAGGTTCGCCGGTTGATCGAAGTACCAGCCGATGCCGGCGGCAGTTCGTCCCAGCCACCGCCGGCAATCAGTCCTTCGCTACGTTGTCGACGACAAGACGAGCGGGCCAGGCCATCCCTTGTCGGGTTTGGGTCCACGCCTGCGGCGCACCAATAGGTGAACGTCGGCTGCTTCATCGTTCGTCCGCCCTGCTGCGAAGCTGGTGGGCCGAGAACCCGCGCCAGGACCAGCTCGTGGCTCTGATCGAGACCCGGCCGATCAGACGCTGGAGCAGGAAACTCGGCTGCATCGTGACCGAGACCGTGGAGGTGGAGCAGGTCCAGGCGCGGGAGAGGGTGCCCGAGGAGGCGTTGCAGGCGCTGAAGGAGAAATTCGAGCGAAAAAATCGAGGTTAAGACGATCCGTCGGAAGAAAAAAATCTTCTGACGGCAGAAATGGGGTGTTTCGAGGTGTTTGGGAGGCGTGTCGAGGTGAGCGCTGCAGGGCCAGAATTAGGTTCTGATAGATGTGCATGTTTCTTCAGTCGGAGAGTTCAAAAGATCAGACTGAACGTCGTAACCTCGATTTTTCTGGACGGTGGAGGGAGTCCGAGGCCGCAGATGTGTCTGAAGTTTGGGCTGGATCGGGGCCTGGAGGTGGTTCGGGAGCGGGAGCGGGTTCTGCCGGGAATGCTGCAAAATCAAGCTGCTAGCCGCATTCTGGGATGTAGATCGCGGGTGGGTACCGGAAGTCGGGTCCGGAATTTCGCGCGCCGCGGGGCTCCCTCTTTCTTAAGAATAAAGGATATATTTTTTACTCTAAACTAGCCGACAAGGAAATAGGTAGTTCAGATAGAATTATTATTTTACTTATATAAAAGGTTTGACCCAAAAACTACATCCTGAAAATCGACCGAAGGAGAGAGAGGCCCACCTATGAAACGAACCCTGAGCCAGCGACTTGCGGCCTACATCGACCTCAAGCACGCAGACGGTCTGCGTATGACCGAGCGCGTGCTGGAGAACATGGTCGGTAAGGTCCCGGCCCGTGCCCATATCGGCGAAGGCGATCTCGATCTCCCGCGCCATGCCCAGACCTGTTGGATTTGGACAGGGCCGACCTCCCCGAGCAAGCCTCGCCTGGTACAGCACCGTGACCGTCTCCGGAATCGGATCTACACGGCCGTGCATCACCCGCGCCCGGTCCTCAACTACGACAAGGTGCGGTACCAGGCGCCCCGGCTCGTTCACGATTTCCTCAATCCCGACAATCTCCTGCACAAGAATCACCACCTCATACAGACAATCTGCATCACGGGACTGTGCGTGAACCCAAGCCATTTCCTCGTCCGTCTGACCGCGGATCGTCGCTACGAGGAACCCGTGCCCGCCTACGGCTCGAAGACCACGACCGATGATCTGGAGGAAATCTGCGAAGTTCTGACAGAACTCCGCAACTCCGGCTTTACCCCGACCTCGTTCGAGGAGCTTTATAGCGCCGTCAGGGAGACGGGACCGCTCACTCACGATCAACTGAGGGAGGCACTGAACCAGAGCAATCCATGGCCTACGAGCTTGCTCGGACGCCCTCAGAAGCGCCAGTCGGCACTGGTGCTCCTGAGTTGATGAGTCGAGCGCGTGAACACAGCCCCTGGCCCCTCCTCGCCGCCACTAGGAAGTTGGTCAGGGGGAACTCGCTGAATCACTCAAATCCTCTCGATTGACTGTCATGAGCGGCGCCAAACAACGCGAGCCTCGCTCTTACGCTGTCAGGAACGGGCCCCACCACCCGACGGCAAGGAAAGATGCGGCAACGAATAGCCTCCTGATTCCCGCAAGAAGACAATCCGCTGGGAAGTATACTTACTCGTATCGAGGGTCGAGTTCAGACGGATCAATCGATTTTTTACTTGCACAGCGATCGCAGGATACAAATCTATCGAGCTGAACAAATGCTTGATGGTAACTTCACATGACCCGCGCCGGCCTTCCCCGATATACCACCCCCGATGCTGTGGCCTTCAAGCTACAAGTAAAGCGCCGAACCGTCATTCATTGGCTTCGTACCGGCGTCCTACCAGGAGGCATCCGCATAGGAGGCTGCTGGCGAATTCACGAAGACACCATCAATGCCCACTTGAGCTCCGGGACCTCGTTCAAAACAGCGGATCGAGCATCGGATACATCGCAGAGGGCGCTGGAGGGCAGCTGCGCCGAGAGGCTCCCCGCATCCGAAATACAGATGCTAGGTGATCGTCTAGCAGAAGGCATGAACTCATCCCCGGCGAGCCCGGAAACCCCGGAGCGAGTAGACGAACACGCCCACTCTAAAAATCGCGGGCGCAGCGGTAGACAAAGGAAACAGGCCACGCCGGTTCCAGTTCGGTCGCGCGACCACCACCGGCATCAAGCAACCGACGGTTCGAAGCCAAGCACGAAATCGAAATCCGCGTCGTCCCTAGGAGCAAGAGCCACGAGGGCATTGAAGAGCATCCGAGCATGCCGGGACGAAGTTGGGGCAGCTGTTTCCGAACATACAGGCTCTGGCGGCTCCGTTGAGCAATGCGTGAGCTCGAGCCGACGCGATCCGCCAGGTTGGTCCGACTTCTACAGACAGAAGTCGGCCGCACAGACGCGAGACTTCGAAGGGGTCGCAGGGGGCCGCTCCCGATCCACAAACCAATTCCGAGGACCACGTCAGCGACGCCGGCGGACTGGAGCAATGCGCTCGCGCTGGAGCAGCGAACCTATGGCTTCGATGACAGCGGTATCGGGCTTAAACAAGGTGGATGTCGAACTCCCGATCGACCTGATCCATGAGCAGAGGAGCTCAACCCCAACTTCGCGGGAATCACGTGACCAACCCGACGCGCGGCGAATTTCTGTGCGCGGATACCTTCTCTGTCGAACCACCGAAGAGGAGGAACAGGCCGGTCCCGCGGCGGATCCGAGGCTACTCGTGACCCCTCAACGGGCACCTCAGGTCACCAGTGCTCTTCCTGACGGAGTGCAGGCAGCTGTAAGCGGCGACCGCCGAAGGCAGCAAGAGTGTGCCTCCATCGCACTGAATCCTGACCCGCCGGCGAACCCGACCTCACCGAGAGCACCGCGACCCTACTACGATGAATTCAAAGGTCTGCAGGCGACTCGAAATTCTAGCGGCATCCAAAGGCCGAGTTTCCCGTCCGGGCTTCGCAGCCAAACCAAATGCAAAGCAGCCACGCCATCCATTACCACTGAGGCGTCGTACTACAACTCCCTGCCACTGATTCGAGTTTGCTACTGCACGTTGTTTGTCGCCATCCCAGATCCGCCTGTGTCAACGCCTAACATCTCCATCTTGAACGGTTGAAGTCTGAAAGGTGGAGCAGAGGCGTACCTAGATGTTGTGTTGATCAGATCGGCCGCTTCGGATTGATGACCACGTCGGTGAGTTGGCCGATGGCACACTCAATGACACACAAGCGAGTGTGTCAAAAGGTGAGATGAAGCTGTCAGAATACGTGTTCCCCGCCTGCGGGAGCGACAAGCCGCCGACACAGATTCAGCGCTTCTGGACGGGGCGGTCCGGCGAACTGGGTTCGCCGACCTCAAAATTCATGATCTGCGCCATACGTTTACGAGCTGGGCGATCAATCGCGCTGTGCCGCCTCTCCTCGTGCAGCGCTGGCTCGGCCGCGAAACTGCTTCCATGACGGATCGCTACGCCCACCCGAGCGAAGAGACTCTCCAGGCATCAGCGGCGCTCTTTTCCGGCACAACCGATAGCACACTTTATGACACACACCACTCTGATTTCGGTGGAGGTGAGGAACGAAACGTCAGACAGATCTAAGGAAAACAAGGGGGTAAGTGGTGCCGACGCGCGGATTTGAACCGCGGACCTACTGATTACGAATCAGTTGCTCTACCGCTGAGCTACGTCGGCGCGCGGCGGAAGATAGGGAGTTTGCGGCGGGGCTGCAAGCGGATCGCGCGGATCGCGGCTGGTCAGGCGCGGCGGTCCCGCGATATCCTCGCGGCTCGCAATATCGCCCCGGGCGCCGATGCCGGGGCCGCCGCTCGGGGAGGAAGCAATGCGCGATAACAACGTCAGGAACATCTGGAAGGCCGGGGGCGCCGTGGTCAACGGCTGGCTCGCGATCCCGAGCAGCATCTCGGCCGAGGCGATGGCGCACGCCGGGTGGGATTCGCTCACGATCGATATCCAGCACGGGCTGGTCGACTATGCCGGCGCGGTGCCGATGTTCCAGGCGATCTCGTCGACCGGCGTCACGCCGATGGTGCGCGTGCCCTGGAACGAGCCCGGCATCATCATGAAGTGCCTGGACTCGGGCTCGGCCGGCATCATCTGCCCGATGATCAGCAGCCGGGAAGAGGCTGCCGCCCTCGTCGGCGCCTGCAAATATCCGCCGCTCGGCACCCGCAGCTATGCCGGAGCGCGGAACTTCATCTATCACGGACCGCGCTACACCGTGCAGGGCGCCAACGACACGGTGCTCGCGATCGCGATGATCGAGACCGAAGGCGCGCTCGCCAACCTCGACGAGATCATGACCACACCCGGCCTCGACGGCATCTATGTCGGGCCGGCCGACCTGGCGCTGGCGCTCGGCCGCCCCGTCTCCGGCAATCCGACCGACGAGGTGGTGCTGAAGGAGATCTCGCGCATCCTCGACACCGCGCGGCGGCACAACATGCCGGCCGGCATCCACACGGGTGGGCCCGAGTTCGCGGTGAAGATGATCAAGCTCGGCTACCAGCTCGTCTCGATCACCAGCGACGTGGCCCTCCTCACCCTCGCCGCCCAGCAGGCGATCACCGCCGTGCGCGAGGGCACCGGCGCGGCCGCCCCCGCCTCGGGCGGCACAAAAGCCTCCTACTGAGGGAAGCGGTGCCGGCGCACCGGCAGGTTGCTTCGGCGATTGCGCGTCGGCCACCGAATGCCCGATACTCCTCGGAGGCTGCCGCCGGACGCGCGGCGGCGAGGCCCCAAGCAATCCCGTAGAAGATGGGGGGAGGAAATGAAACGGCATTCAAAAGCCAACGTGTCACGGCGCAATCTTCTGAAGGGCGGCGCGCTCGCCGCCGGCGCCACCGTGGCGGGCGCGGTGACCGCTCCCGCGGTCGTCGGACAGAGCCCGATCGTCGTGAAGATGCAGACGTCGTGGCCGGCCTCGGACATCTGGATGGACTTCGCGCGCGAGTATGTCGAGCGCGTCGAGCAGATGTCGGGTGGCCGCCTTAAGATCGACCTTCTGCCGGCGGGCGCCGTGGTCGGCGCCTTCCAGGTCCTCGACGCCGCCCACGACGGCGTGATCGACGCGGCGCACACGGTGCCGGCCTACTGGTACGGCAAGCATAAGGCGGCCTCGCTGTTCGGGACCGGCCCGGTCTTCGGCGGCAACGCGACCACAATGCTCGCCTGGTTCTATGCCGGCGGCGGCGTCGAGCTGTACCGGGAGCTGACCCAGGAAATTCTCGGCCTAGACGTCTACGGGTTCTACGGCTTCCCGATGCCGGCGCAGCCGTTCGGCTGGTTCAAGGATCCGGTGACCACCGTCGCGGACGTGCAGGGCTTCAAGTATCGCACCGTCGGGCTGGCCGCGGACCTGATGCAACGGCTCGGCATGAGCGTGGCGCAGCTGCCCGGCGGCGAGATCGTGCCGGCGATGGAGCGCGGCGTGATCGACGCCTTCGAGTTCAACAATCCGTCGTCCGACCTGCGCTTCGGGGCCCAGGACGTCGCCAAGAACTACCTGCTGTCGTCCTACCATCAGGCGAGCGAAACGTTCGAGTTCCTCTTCAACAAGGATTTCTACGGCGACCTGCCGGAAGACCTGCAGGCGATCCTGAAATACGCGGTCGAAGCGGTCAGCACCTCGAACACCGCGCTGGCGCTGCACCACTATTCCGCGGACCTGCAGAAGCTGCAGGAGGAATCGGGCGTGACGGTCCATCGCACCTCGAAGGAGATCCTCGACGCGCAGCTCAAGGCCTGGGACGAGCTGATCCCGGAGCTGGAGCAGGACGCGTACATGAAGAAGGTGCTCGACAGCCAGCGCGCGTGGGTCGAGCGTGTCGTCTATTACGAGCTGATGAACGCCCCCGATCTGGCCCTCGCCTACGAGCACTACTTCCCCGGCAAGCTGAAGCTCTAGGCCGCTTGCCGGTGTCCGCTCCGCTTCGGGAGAGCGCCCGCGTGCTCCCCGCAGCGGAGCTGCGACCGCCTGCGTCTGCTGCGGGGGGACGATGATTCGCTATATCGCGCTGGCCGACCGGGTCTCGGCCTGGTTCGGCAAGGCGTTCGCGTGGACGATCCTGGTCATGACGTTCGGCGTGGCCTACGAGGTTTTCGTCCGCTATCTGCTGAACGCCCCGACCAGTTGGTCGCTCGACGTCTCGTTCATCATGTATGGGGCGCTGTTCATGATGGGCGGCGCCTATACGCTCTCGCGCGACGGGCACGTTCGGGGTGACTTCCTCTACCGGCTCTGGTCGCCGCGAACGCAGGCGAAGGTCGAGCTGGTCCTCTATCTCCTCTTCTTCTTCCCCGGTGTCCTCGCCCTCGTCTTCGCCGGCTGGAAATACGCCGCCCGGTCGTGGCGCTACATGGAAGTGAGCGTCAACAGCCCCGCCGGCGTACCGATCTTCCAGCTCAAGACGGTGCTCGTCGCCGCCGGCATTCTCCTCGTGATTCAAGGGATCGCGCAGGTGGTGCGCTGCATCGTCTGCATCCGCACCGGTGAATGGCTCCGCGCGCCCGAGGATGTCGAGGAGACCGAGATCGCCCTTGCGGAGCAGGCGGTCCAGGACGTCCTCAAACACGGTCCCGAAGCGATCGACATCGTCCGACCGGGCGAGCGGGACAGCGGCCGGAACGAAACAAATCCATGACCGACCCGCAAATCGCCCTCCTGATGCTGGGCATCTTCATCTTCGTCATCTTCCTCGGATTTCCGATCGCCTTCACCCTGATGGCTCTCGGCATCGGCTTCGGCTACTACGCCTACTTCGACGGCGCGCGGATGTGGCGGGCCTACAATCGCGCGGTCGAGAGCGACGCCGACTGGTGGACACTTACCCAGACCTGGGTCGACGGGTTCTTCAACAACCGCGTCTTCGACCTGTTCGTCAATCAGACCTATTCGGTGATGACGAACGAGGTGCTGACCGCGGTGCCGCTGTTCCTGTTCATGGGCTACGTCGTGGAGCGGGCCGACATCGTCTCGCGCCTGTTCACGACGCTCAACATCGCTTCGCGGCGCATACCGGGCTCGATGGCGGTCGCGGCGCTCGTCACCTGCACGCTGTTCGCGACGGCCACCGGCATCGTCGGGGCGGTCGTCACGCTGATGGGCCTGCTGGCTTTCCCGGCGATGCTGAAGGCCCGATACGACACCAGCTTCGCCTCGGGAATCATCTGTGCGGGCGGAACGCTCGGGATTCTCATCCCGCCCTCGATCATGCTGATCGTGTACGCCGCCGCCTCGGGCGTCTCGATCGTCAGGCTCTATGCCGGAGCGCTGTTCCCGGGATTGCTCCTGGCCGGGCTCTATCTGGTCTATATCGTCGGACGCGCGCTGGTTCAGCCGTCAGCCGCGCCCAAGCCGACGCGGGAGGAAGTGCCCGAGGTCGGTGCCGGTCGCGTCGCGCTGATGCTGCTCACCTCGTTCTTCCCGCTCGCGGTGCTGATCCTGGCGGTGCTGGGCGCGATCTTCTTCGGCCTGGCGACACCGACCGAGGCGGCCGCGATCGGCGCGATCGGAGGACTCGGCCTCGCCGTCGCCTACCGTGCGCTCACCTGGGACCGCCTCCGCGACTCCGTCTATCTTACCGCCCGCACGACGGCGATGGTCTGCTGGCTGTTCGTCGGGTCGTGGACCTTCTCGTCCGTCTTCTCCTATCTCGGCGGCGAGCAGACAATTCACGAGTTCGTCACCGGTCTGGACCTGACGCCGCTGCAGTTCCTGCTGCTGGCGCAGCTGATCATCTTCCTGCTCGGCTGGCCGCTGGAATGGTCGGAGATCATCATCATCTTCGTCCCGCTCTTCCTACCGCTGCTGCCGCACTTCGGCATCGACCCGCTGTTCTTCGGGATACTGGTCGCGC
>Ga0172382_10009131_pt1 | contig 13603 bp, 10 predicted proteins | sample Leawel138RmetaG_FD_122245 | JGI IMG/M metagenome (GOLD analysis project Ga0172382, IMG submission 122245) | Leachate microbial communities from a municipal landfill in Southern Ontario, Canada - Leachate well 138R metaG | ecosystem: Engineered > Solid waste > Landfill > Unclassified | place...
CACCACCACCATGGTCATGCCCTCGCGGGCCAGGGTGACCATCACGTCGAGCACCTCGCCGATCATTTCAGGATCCAGGGCGCTGGTGGGCTCGTCGAAAAGCATGATCTTGGGGTTCATGGCCAGGGCCCGGGCGATGGCCACGCGCTGCTGCTGGCCGCCGGAGAGCAGCTTGGGGTAGGTCCCGGCCTTGTCGGGGATGCCGACCTTGGTCAGCAGGGCCATAGCCGTCTTCTCGGCCTCGGCGCGGGGGATTTTCTTCAGCCGGATGGGGGCCATGGTCAGGTTCTGCATCACCGTCTTGTGCGGGAAGAGGTTGAAGCTCTGGAAGACCATGCCCAGTTCCTGGCGGACCTTGTTGATATCGGTCTGCGGCGCGCCCACGTCCACCCCGTCCACCACGATCTGGCCCTTGTTGATCTCCTCCAGGCGGTTGATGGAGCGAAGCAGCGTGGACTTGCCCGAGCCCGAGGGCCCGAGGATGACGACCTTCTCGCCGCGCGCGATGTCCAGGCTCACGTCGGCCAGGGCGTGGAACTGGCCGAAGTACTTGTGGACGTTGCGGATGCGGATGATGGGTTCGGACGCTGCGGCGCCCGCCGTGGCAGTCTCAGTTGTGGTGGTCATAGTAGTTCAGCCTGTTTTCCATGGCGCTCACGCCCTTGGAGAGCAGCAGGGTGATGATGAGGTACACCAGGGCGACCATGGTGTAGGCCTCGAAGTAGTTGAAGCTCACGCTGGCGTACTCGCGCCCGCGGCGCAGGATGTCGGCCACGGCGAGGATGGAGACCAGGGAGCTGTCCTTGAGCAGGGCGATGAATTCGTTGCCCACCGGGGGCAGGATGGTCCGCCAGGCCTGGGGCAGCACCACCAGGAACATGGTCTGGCGGCGGTCGAAGCCCAGCGACCGGGCGGCCTCGGTCTGGCCCTTGTCGATGGACTCGATGCCCGCGCGGAACACCTCGCCCATGTAGGCGCCGTAGCAAAAGCCCATCGCCGTCACGGCGGCCACCAGCGGGGGCATGTTCTTCAGGAAATCGCAGATGTGGGCCATGCCGTAGGCCGCGAAGTCGGGCCAGTGCTGGAACATCTCCAGGGCCTCGTCCATGCGCGGCAGGTTGCGGAACACATGGCCCAGGGCGAAGTAGATGTAGAAGAGCTGCACCAGCAGCGGGATGCCCCGGATGACCTCCACATAGGTCGAGGCCACGAGGTTCACGGCGCGGTTGTGGGAGATGCGGCCAAGCCCCGTGACCAGCCCCAGCAGCAGGGCCAGCAGGATGGAGAACACCGTGACCTTGAAGGTCACGATGATGCCGTCGGGGAACAGGAATTTCAGCGAGGCGAAGTAGGCCGGATTGTCGGACAGCGACAGCAGGGCGATGGCGGTCAGGGCGCCGATGATGGAGACCCACCACGCCGAAAGCAGCCCGCGGTCCTTGGCGGACGGGATGGCCGCGCCGTCGGTGACATCGATCTTGGCCTGTCTTTTTTCTGCCATGGGGACGCTCGGGGATGCTGCGGCGCCCCCCGGCCCGCCCCGCGAGGGGGCCGGGGGGCGCCGTGTGGGGCGGCTAGTTGCTGCCGAACCACTTGTTGAAGATGGTGTCGTACTCGCCGCTGTCCTTGACGGCCTTCAGGGCCGCGTTGAGGGTCTCCAGGGTCTTGGCGTCGCCCTTCTGGACGGCGAAGCCCAGGTACTCGGGGGCGTCGGGCACGATCATGAAGCCCAGGGCCAGGGACTTGGCGTACTCGGGATTGGTCAGGGCGTAGTCGGCGGCCACGGCGTCGTCGCAGATCACCGCGTCCAGGCGGCCAGCGGCCAGGTCGGCTATGGCCAGGCCCACCTCGTCATAGGACTTGGCGGACTCGCCCGCGATGCGCTGGGCGGCGAAGAAGCCGGTGGTGCCGATCTGCGCGCCCACGGCCTTGCCCGCCAGGTCGGCCTCGGTCTTGATGCCCGTGTCTTCCCGGACCACCACGCCCTGCTTGACCTCGAAATACGGGTCGGAGAAGTCCATGGCCTGCTTGCGCTCTTCGGTGATGGACACCGAGGAGGCGATGACGTCGTACTTGCCGGCGGCCAGTCCGGCGAAGATGCCGTCCCAGGCGGTGTTCTGGATGTTGGCGGTGAAGCCGCCGGCCTTGGCCATGGCCATGACCAGGTCGGGGGCGAAGCCCACGCACTGCTTGCCTTCGCTCATGAATTCCATGGGCGGCCAGGTGCAGTCCGAGGCGAACATGATGGTCTTGGCCTGGGCTGTGGTGGCCAGGATGGCCACGGCCATGAGGACCAGGGAAACTCGCTTCAACATGGTACGCTCCTCCGGGGTTGTGTTGGGGTCGTGGCGGTCCCGCCCCTGGCGGGCCGTATTTTCGAATGAAATCAAGTACTCCAATATGGGCAGCGTTGACAAGCCCCCGGCGGCCGTTCCCCGCGCGGGGCAGGGGCGGGAGGGGCGGATTGATAATCTTTTCTTTCCCGGCGGTTACGCCCGGGGCGCCCCGGCGTCCACCCCGGCCATGAGCAGGCCGATTTTTTCCAGGTCCCGCGCCTGCGCCGCATCGAGCACGGCCATGAACCGGCCCCGGAACATCACCGCCACGCGGTCGGCCAGTTGCAGGGCCTCGTTCAGGTCGCCGGTGACCAGCAGCACCCCGGCCTGCATGCGCGCGTTGAGCAGCCGGTGCCAGACCTCCTCGGTGGCGGCCACGTCCAGGCCCTGGCTGGGCTGCTCGGCCACGATGAGCCGGGGCTTGCGGAAGAATTCGCGGCCCAGGACCAGCTTTTGCAGGTTGCCCCCCGAGAGCTGGCGCGCGCGGACCTCGGGCCCGTGGGCCGCGACGTGGAAGCGGCGGATGATGGCCCGCGTGGCGCCCAGGGCGCTCTTCTTGTCCAGGAACAGCCCCGGCGCGAAGCCTTTGCGCGTGGTCAGCAGCACGTTGTCCACCAGGTCCAGCTCCGGGCAGGTGCCCACGCCCAGCCGGTCTTCGGGGATGTGGGCCACGGCGCCGTTCCAGGGCGGGTCGCGGAAAAATTCGGCCCAGGGCTTGCCTTGCAGGCGCACCTCGCCCCCGGCGGGGGCCGCCAGCCCGGTGACCACGTCGACCAGGGCCTTCTGCCCGTTGCCCGCCACGCCGACCACGGCCACGATCTCGCCCCGGCGCAGGGTCAGGTCCAGCCCGTCCAGCCCGTGGCCCGACAGGCCCTCCAGCTCCAGCACGGCCCCGCCCAGGGGCGCCTCGGCGCGCTCGATCTCCAGGAGCACCTCGCGCCCGACCATGCGCCGGGCCAGCTCGTGCCGGGAGGTCACGGCCTGGCGGGCCACGGTGTCCACGATGCGCCCCTGGCGCAGGATGGCCACCGTGTCGGCCACGTCGAGAACCTCCTCCAGCTTGTGGCTGATGAAGACGATGGCCTTGCCCAGGCCGGTCATGCGGCGCAGGGCGGCGAAGAGCTGGCCCGCCTCGGTGGGGGTCAGGACGGCGGTGGGCTCGTCGAAGATGAGCACGCGGCTGTCGCGGTAGAGCAGCTTCAGGATCTCCACGCGCTGGCGCTCGCCCATGGACAGCCCGGCCACGGGCGCGGCGGGGTCGATGTCCAGCCCGTAGCGCCCGGCCAGCTCGCCCACGCGGCGCTCCATGTCGCGCGGGCGTACGAACAGGCCCCGGTCCTGGCCCAGGAGCACGTTCTGGGCCACGGTCATGCGGCCCACGAGCATGAAATGCTGATAGACCATGCCGATGCCCGCGTCGATGGCCTCGCGCGGGCTCTGGAAGCGCACGGGGGCGCCGTCGAGCAGGATGGTCCCGGAGTCGGGCGGGAACACGCCGGAGAGCATGCTCATCAGCGTGGACTTGCCCGCGCCGTTTTCGCCCAGCAGGGCCAGCACGCGCCCGGCGTGGATGTCCAGGGTGATGTCGCGGTTGGCGTGCACCGGGCCGAAGGATTTGCCGATGCCCTCCAGGCGGACCAGGGGCGGGGGGGTGGCGGTGGCGGGCTGCACGGTCATCCCTCGGGCTCGATGTTCACGCCCAGGGCCGCCGGGGCCGCGCTGGAGCTGGCGCCGCGCCCGCGCAGGGCCGACAGGACCAGCGCCAGCACCGTCAGCGCATAGGGCAGCATGAGCAGGAAGGAGGAGGGCACGTCGGTGCCCGAGGCCTGGAGCCGCAGCTGGAAGGCCATGACCCCGCCGAAGAGGTAGGCCCCGAACATGGCCCGCCCCGGCCGCCAGAAGGCGAAGATGACCAGGGCCACGGCGATCCAGCCGCGCCCGGCGGTCATGCCGTTGGTCCACAGGTGGGTGTAGGCCAGGGAGAGGTAGGCCCCGCCAAGGCCCACCAGGAAGCCCCCGGCCAGGATGCCCGCCCAGCGCAGGGCCACGGGGTTCAGCCCGGCGGCGGAGGCCGCGCGGGGATACTCGCCGGCGGCGGTCAGCGCCAGGCCCGGGCGCGTGCGGTGCCAGAAGAGCCAGAACAGCGGCGGCAGCAGGAAGGACAGGTAGACCAGGGCGTCGTGGCGGAAAAGGATGTCGCCCAGCAGGGGGATGGCCGAGAGCACGGGCACGTCGAAGGGCTCGAACCCCGGGGCGCGCTGGCCGATGAAGGGCGTGCCCAGGTAGTTGGCCAGGCCCACGCCGAAGATGGTCAGGGCCAGGCCCGAGACGGTCTGGTTGCCCAGGAAGTGCAGGCAGACCACCCCGTGCAGCCCGCCCACCAGCGCCGCCGCGCACCCGGCGGCCAGCAGCCCCAGCCAGGGCGAGCCCGTGGCCTGGGCCGTGAGGAAGGCCGCCAGCGCGCCGACCACCATCATGCCTTCCACGCCGAGGTTCAGCACCCCGGCGCGCTCGGTGAACATCTCGCCCAGGGTGGCGAAGAGGATGGGCGTGCCGGACTGCACGGCCGCCGCCAGCAGGGGGACGATGAGTGCCGCTTCCATGTCGGCCTCCTAGCGGTGCGCCCCGCCCGGGCGGATGCGGTAGCCGTTGAAGAACTGCCCGGCCAGCACGGTGAGCAGGATGAGCCCTTCCATGATGCCGCCGAAGGCCGCCGGAACCCCCAGCTCCAGCTGGAGGTTTTCCGCGCCCACGCGCAGGGCGGCCAGGAAGAACGAGAACAGCGCGATGCGCGCCGGGGACAGCCGCGCCAGCCAGGCCACCACGATGGCCGTGAAGCCGTAGCCGACCATCAGGCTGGGCTGGAGCCGCCCGGTGACCGCCGATGCCTCCAGCAGCCCGGCCCACCCGGCCAGGGCGCCGCACAGGGCCATGACCAGCAGCACCAGGGTGTTGTAGGGCATGCGCGCGTAGCGCGCGGCCCGGAGGCTCTCGCCGCTGGCCTTGAGCTCGAAGCCGGGGCGCGTGCGCGTGAGCAGCACCCACAGGCCCACGGCGCAGACCACGCACAGGGCCACGCCCCAGTGCAGGCGCGTGCCGGGGAAATGGCCGACCACGGCGGCGGGCACGAACTGGCTGGTCATGGGGAAGCCGTGGCTGCCCGCATCCTTCCAGGGACCGTAGACCAGGTATTCCAGGATCAGGATGCCGATGTAGTTGAACATCAGGGTGCTGATGATCTCGTTGATGCCCAGGCGCAGCTTGAGCCACGCGGGCACGGCGGCCCAGGCGCCGCCCGCGGCGGCGGCGCAGGCGAACATCAGCGGCAGGAGCAGCGCCCCGGGCAGGTTCGCGAAGGTCAGCGCCGCCCAGGTGGCGCCCACGGCGCCCAGGGCGAACTGGCCCTCGGCGCCGATGTTCCAGACCTGCATGCGGAAGGTCACGGCCACGCCCAGGGAGCACAGGAAGATGGGCACGGTCTTGAGCAGCGTGTCCTCCACCGTGTACCACGCGCCGAAGGCGCCGGACCACAGCACCTCCAGCCCCAGGGCCGGGGATTTGCCCTGGGCCGCGAGCAGCAGGCAACTCACCCCGAGCGACACGCCCAGGGCCACCGGGAAAATGAAAATGGAGCCCCAGCGCGGGGGCTCCATTCTGCGTGTGACGGTCAGTCCGAGCATCGCCCTATTCGGTGGTGCCCACGACACCCTTGACGAACCAGGTCATGCCCAGCAGGTCCTTGTCCTCGGCCACCTGCTCGTCGGGCACCATCTGCTTGCCCGCCTGGTCGAAGACCGGGCCGGTGAAGACCTTGTACTTGCCGTCGACGATCTCCTGCTTCTTGGCCAGGACCATGTCGCGCACGTCCTGGGGCACCATCTCGCCGAAGGGGGCGAGGTCCACGGTGCCCTCGGCCAGGCCGGGCCAGAGGGCCTGGTGCTGCCAGGTTCCGGCGAGGATCTTCTCCACGGCGTCCTTGTAGAAGGGGGTCCAGTTCCAGATGGGCGCGGTGAGGTGCGCCTTGGGGGCGAAGGCGGTCATGTCGGTATGGTAGCCGATGGAGTAGACGCCGCGCTCCTGGGCGGCCTCCTGCGGGCCGGGGGAGTCCTGGTGCTGGGCGATGACATCGCAGCCCACGTCGAGCAGGCTCTTGGCGGCTTCCTTTTCCTTGGCGGGGTCATACCAGGTCTTGGTCCAGACCACGCGCACCTCGGCGGCGGGGTTCACGGCCTGGGCGCCCAGGGCGAAGGCGTTGATGCCGCGGATGACTTCGGGGATGGGGAAGGCGGCGGCGTAGCCAAGCTTGCCGGTCTTGCTCATGGCCCCGGCGACCATGCCCGACAGGTAGCGCGCCTCGTACATGCGCCCGAAGTAGGCGGTCATGTTCGGGCCGGTCTTGTAGCCGGAGCAGTGCATGAAGGCGATCTCGGGGAACTCCTTGGCGACCTTCTCCATGGAGTCCATGTAGCCGTAGCTGGTGGCGAAGATGGCCTTGAACCCCTTGCGGGCCATGTTGAGGATGACGCGCTCGGCGTCGGGGCCCTCGGGCACGGACTCGACGAAGGAGGTGGTCACGCCGGGCATCTCCTCGATGACCTTGCGGGCCACGTCGTGGGAGTAGGACCAGCCCGCGTCGCCGGTGGGCGAAACGTAGATGAAGCCGATCTTGGCGTCCTCGCCCTGGGCGCCCTGGGCGGGGGCGGCCTGGGGCTCGGCGGCGGGCTCCGCCTGGGCGGGCGCGGCCTGGGGGGCGGGTTTGTTTTCGGCCTTGTCCTCGCCGCAGGCGGCGAGCAGGGGCAGGGCGGCCAGACACAGCAGCAGGGCGATGAGCCGGAATCCGCGCATTCTTTCCTCCATGACTATTGCAATCAAATAGTGTTTCCCCCTCCCGTATCCTACCTGCCGCCTGTGGGGCAAGCCGGAATGCCGGAGGGGCGGGCCTGGGGCGGGGCCCTACGCGTCCCCGTTTTCCCGAAGCTGGACGATGGGCGGTACGAATTGGGACTCGGCGTCCCAGGGGAAAAGAATCCAGGTGTCCTGGCTGACCTCGGTGATGAAGGTGTCCACCAGGGGCTTGCCCTGCGGCTTGGCGTAGACCGTGGCGAAATGCGCCCGGGGCAGCTTCTCGCGCAGGATGCGCAGGGTCCCGCCGGTGTCCACCAGGTCGTCGATGACCAGCCAGCCCGCGCCGTCGGCCGTGGAGGTGCAGGGCTTGAGCACCTCGGCCCGGCCCTGGTCCTTCCAGGCGTAGCTGGACACGCACACCGTGTCGATGCGCCGCAGTTCCAGCTCGCGCGCGATGACCGACGCCGGAACCAGGCCGCCCCGGGTGATGGCCACGATGCCCGCCCAGGGGCCGAGCTCGGCCAGGCGCCAGGCCAGGGCCTTGGCGTCGCGGTGCAGCTGGTCCCAGGAGACGGGGTAGGTCTTCGCGTAGCGCGTGCTGGTGCTGGGCATGACAGGACCGGATCGCTGGAGTTTCGAAAAAGGGGACTGTGATGGAAATCGGCGACCAAGGCAAGCCTTTTCGGGCCCGCGCGCTTTGGTCCCGGTTTTGCTGAAGAAGGGGCATGCGGCGGGGGCCTCCGGGACGGCCTGTTCCGGGAGACGTGTCATTTCAACGGGATGGCGGCACAGGGTGGCCCGGGAGGTGCGCAGCTGTTTTGCAAAATCGGTAAAAGATAGTAGTTTAAAAGATTCAAAAATGTCAAAAACTGGCTTTTTAGCCGTTCCGTCAACCTCCGTCCTCTTGAGGAGACGCGCATGAATGCCGCGGATACCGCCTTCATCCTGGTCTGTGCCGCCCTGGTGATGTTCATGACCCCGGGGCTGGCCCTGTTCTATGCCGGCATGGCCCGGGCCAAAAACGTGCTCGGCACGGCCATGCACAGCATCGTCATGCTCGGCGTGGCCACCGTGGTCTGGGTCGTGGTCGGCTACACGCTGGCCTTCGGCACCGACGCGGGCGGGCTCATCGGCGGGCTGGACTACCTGTTCCTGTCCGGCGTGGGCATGGAGCCCGGCGGGCCCACGGCGAACCTGCCGCACCTGCTGTTCATGGTCTTTCAGTGCATGTTCGCCGTCATCACCCCGGCCCTGATCACCGGCGCCTTTGCCGAGCGCATCAGGTTCGGCCCCTTCGTGGTCTTTTCCGTCCTGTGGCTGGTTTTCGTCTACAGCCCCATGTGCCACTGGGTCTGGGGCGGGGGCTGGATGGGCGCTATGGGCGCCCTGGATTTCGCGGGCGGCGCCGTGGTGCACATGAGCTCCGGCGCGGCGGCCCTGGCCGCGGCCCTGGTGCTCGGCCGGCGCCGGGGCTTCGGCACCGAGCCCATCGTGCCCCACAACCTGCCCATGACCCTCACCGGCGCGGCCATCCTGTGGTTCGGCTGGTTCGGCTTCAACGCGGGCAGCGCCCTGGCCGCCAACGGCGCCGCCGCCAACGCCTTCGTAACCACCCATGTGGCCGCCGCCGCCGCCCTCATCGGCTGGCTGGTGGTGGAAAAGCTGCACCACGGCAGGGCCACCACCCTGGGCGCGGCCTCGGGCGCCGTGGCGGGGCTTGTGGCCATCACCCCGGCCGCCGGGTTCGTGACGCCCATGGCCGCCCTGGCCATCGGCCTGGTGGGCGGCGCGGTGTGCTACGGCGGGGTGCTGCTCAAGAACAGGTTCGGCTACGACGATTCCCTCGACGTTGTGGGCATCCACGGCGTGGGCGGCACCTGGGGCGCCCTGGCCACGGGCGTCTTCGCCGTGGAGTCCGTTGGCGGCGCCAGCGGCCTTCTGGCGGGCAACCCCGGCCAGCTCTGGATCCAGTTCCTCTCCGTGGTGGCCACCTGGGCCTATTGCTTCACGGTTTCCTATGTGCTTTTCAAGGTGGTGGACGCCGTCATGGGCCTGCGCGTGAGCCCCGAGGACGAGCTGAACGGCCTGGACGTGAGCCAGCACAGCGAGGCGGGCTACCAGCTCTAGGCCGCCCGGGCGCCTTGCCCGGCCCGGGCCTCATGGACTATACCGGACATCCAAGGAGTTCACGGAAATGAAGAAGATCGAGATCATCACCAGGCCGTTCAAGCTCGACGAGGTCAAGGCCGCGTTGACGGAGCTGGGCATCCAGGGCATGACCGTCAGCGATGTGCGCGGTTTCGGCCGTCAGCGCGGGCACAAGGAGGTCTACCGCGGCGCCGAGTACCAGGTGGACTTCGTGCCCAAGGTCAAGATCGAGGTGGTCGTGGCCGACGACATGCTGGCCCAGGCCCTGGCGGCCGTGCAGAAGGCCGCGCGCACCAACCAGATCGGCGACGGCAAGATATTCGTCTCCACCGTCGACGACGTGGTGCGCATCCGCACCGGCGAGACGGGCAACGAGGCCATCTAGTCCGCGTCCGGCAATGCGGCCGCATTCCCTGGGCGTATAACGCATCGGAATTGGATGCTTTTTGACGCAAGATCCCTGGCTCCGCCGTGCGGAGGCGATGCAGGATCGTGCGGCCCGCCCCGCGGCGGGCCATGAGCAAACGCGGGCCCCCGCGTCCTTTCGGGGCGCGGGGGTCTTTCACGGCACGGCGCGGCGGGGACGCCCCCGTGCGGGAGGCCCATGCCCAAGGCCACCGGTTCCCAGGCCGCCGAGGCCCTGCGCGCGGGGCGCGAGGCCCTGGCGGAGCAGATCGCCCGGGGCGGCGCGGGCCGCCGCTTCACCCGGGAGCTTTCGGCCCTGGTGGACGCCTATTTCCAGGCGCGCATGGCCGAGGTCTGGCCCCGGGGCGCCGCGCCGGGGCCCGGCGGCGGGCTGGTGCTGGCCGCCGTGGGCGGCTACGGCCGCGGCGAGCTCTGCCTGCATTCGGACATCGACATCCTCGTGCTCTGCCGGGGCCGCATCCCCGCCCGCGCCCTGGACATGGCCCAGGCGCTCTTCTACCCGCTGTGGGACCTGGGCCTGGACCTGGGCCACGGCTTTCGCGGCGTCAAGGAATGCCTGGCCCTGGCGCGCAAGGATTTCGAGGTCCTGGCGTCGCTGCTGGACGCCCGGGCCGTGGCCGGGGACGCCGCGCTCCTGGCCGGGCTGGACGCCGCCCTGGGCGCCAAGGTCGCCCGGCCCCGCGCCCGGGCCTTCACCCACTGGCTGGCCGGGCGCAACGCCGAGCGCCTGGCGCGCCACGGCGACTCCAGCGCCCTGCTGGAGCCGGACCTCAAGCAGGGCGTCGGCGGCCTGCGCGACATCCACCAGCTGCTCTGGCTGGGCCGGATCCACCACGGCGCGGGCACACTCGAGGAACTGCTGCGCGCCGGGCGGCTGACCGAGGCCCAGGCCCATTTCCTGGCCGACGCCCAGCGTCTGCTCCTGCGCGTGCGCAACCTGCTGCACCACGCCTGCGGGCGGCGCAACGACCGCCTGCACCTGGCCCTGCAACCCCGGGTGGCCGCCGCCCTGGGCTACGAGGACGGGCCGGATTCCCTGGCCGTGGAGCGCTTCCTGGGGCGGCTGCACCGCGACATGGCCGGCATCAAGGCCCTGCACGCGGCCTTCTGGGCCGGGCTGCCCGCCGCGGGCGGCCCCGCGGCGCGCCCGGCCCCGGCGGGCGGCTCCGGGCGGCCCCTCGGTCCGGGGGTGGTGGAGGGCGGCGGGCTGCTGCATTTCGACGTGCCCGGTGGCTACCCGCGCGAGCCCCGGGTGCTGTCTGACATTTTTGTGCACAGCGCACGCTCGGGGTTGCCCCTGTCCTGGGAGGCGCGCGGTTTTGTCTGCGCGCATCTGCATCTGGTGCGCGAGAGGCTGCGCGGCAGCCCGGACGCCGTGCGCGGCCTGCTGGACGTGCTCTGCTCGGGCCGCGCGGCCCCGGCCCTGGGCCAGATGCTGGAGACGGGCTACCTCGGCGCCCTTGTGCCCGACTTCGGGCGCGTGCAGGACCTGGTGCAGTTCGACACCTACCATATCTACCCCGTGGGGCAGCATACCCTGCGGGCCATCGAGCTGCTGGAAGGGCCCCTGGACGGGCCCGGCCGGGCCTTCGCCGCCCTGCGCGACGAGCTGGACGGCCCCGGGCGGATGTTGGCCCTCATGCTCGCGGCGCTGCTGCACGATATCGGCAAGGGTCTGGGCGGCGGGCACGCGCGCAAGGGCCGGGCCATCGCCACGGCCCTGCTGGAGCGCTGGGGCCTGGACCCGGCGCTGGCGGCGGACGTTGCCGTGCTGGTGGGCGAGCACCTGACCCTCTACGAGACTGCCACGCGCCGCGACCTGGGCGACGAGGCCGTGGTCGCCGCCTGCGCCGGGGCCGTGGGCGACGAGCAGCGCCTGCGGATGCTCATGCTGCTGTCCTTCGCCGACGCCTCGGCCACGGGGCCCGGGGTCTGGAAACCGTGGGCGGCGGAGCTGCTGTGGGAGCTGTACGCCAAGGTCCTGCACATCCTGCGCGGCGGGCGGCTGGCCAGCGCCGACGCCGTGCGCGCCCTGGAGCGGACGCGCGACGCCGTGCGCCTGCGGGCCTCGGGGGCCTTCGCGCCCCAGGCGGTGGAGGCTTTCCTCGGGCTCATGTCCCAGCGCTACCTGCTCGCCGTCGCGCCCGAAGACGTGGTGCGCCACATGGGCATGGTCCGCCGCCTGCGGGAGCTGGTGGCCGAGGCCGAGCGCGTGCGCCCGGGCGGCCGGGGGGGCACGGGGGTCGTGGTGGTGGACGGCCAGCCCCGGCCGGGCAGCGGCTGCTGGGAGGTGGCCGTCGCCGGGATGGACACCCCGGGCCTGTTCGCCACCCTGGCGGGCGTCCTGGCCCTGCACGGGGTGAACATCGTGGCGGCGCGGTGCTTTTCCTGGCGCGACCGGACGGTGCTGGACGTGTTCACCGTGTCCGATCCTCCTGGGGCCCTGGTCGCCCAGGAACTGTGGCCGCGGGTGGCGGCCTCGGTGCGCGGGGCCATGAGCGGGCGGCTGGACCTGGACTGGCGCCTGCGCGAGAAGCGCAACGCCCCCAGCGCGGCGCGGCCCCTGGCCGTGGAGCCCGAGGTGGCCATCCGCAACGCCGTCTCGGATTTCCACACGGTGATCGAGATCGGCGCGGCCGACCGCCTGGGTCTGCTCTACGATGTGGGCACGGCCCTGCACGGCCTGGGGCTGTCCCTGTCCATCGCCAAGATCGCCACCTACGGCGACCGGGTGGCCGACGTGTTCTATGTGCGCGAGGCCGACGGCGGCAAGATCGCCGGGCCCGAGCGGCTGCGCGCGGTGGAGCGGACCCTGCTGGACTGCCTGCGGGCGGGCTGACGTTTGGTTCAGGGGCTGGCGATTCCTTTCTTCCGGTGATATGGAAAGCTCAGGAAGATTGCGCGCGCGCCGGTTTGGCTGGCGGGTGCGTTCTTCAGCTCCGGAAAGGAAGGACGAGCATGAATTTTTCTAGAAATATCCTGATAGTTTGTGTTGCCGCCGGGGCGCTGGTCGCCGCGGCGGGCACCCTGACCGCCCTGGGGCTGGACCAGGGGGCGGGGCCCCTGGCGGCCCTGTCCCTGGGCGCGGGGGCGGCCGTGGCCCTGGCGGCGCTGCCCCTCGGCCTGCTGGCCCGCCGGGCCGTGGGCGAGCCCGCCCGGGCCCTGGCCGGGGCCGCCCGAATGGCCGCCCAGGGCGGCCACGACACCCTGGACATCCCCCGGCCAGCCGGGCCCCTGGGCGAGGTCCACGACGCCGTGGCCGCGCTGGTGGCCGAGCTGGGCGGGCGCGCGCGGGAGGCCGGGGCCGAGGCTGCGGCCCTGCGCGCCCGGCTGGAGGCCGCCCAGGGCGAAATGGCCGGTTGCGCCGAGCGGGAGCGCGGCGCCCAGGCCACCCTGGGCAAGCTCCAGGCCACGGCCGGCCGGGCCTTCAACATTTCGGCCCGCGTGGCCTACTCCTCCGAGGGGCTGGCCTCGCAGGTCATGGAGGCCGGGCACGGCACGCGCCTGCAACAGGAGCGCATGACCGAGACGGCCACGGCAATGGAGGAGATGAACGCCACGGTGCTCGAAGTCGCGCGCAACGCCGCCGCCGCCGCGGACAGCGCCGCCTCGGCGCGCATGCGCGCCGAAGCCGGGGCCGACGTGGTCCAGCGCGCCGTGGCCGCCATCGGCCAGGTCAGCGCCCTGTCCGAGGAGCTGCGCGGGAACATGGACCGCCTGGGCACGCAGGCCGAGAACATCGGGCGGATCATGAACGTCATCGAGGACATCGCCGACCAGACGAACCTGCTGGCGCTGAACGCGGCCATCGAGGCGGCGCGGGCGGGCGACGCCGGGCGCGGCTTCGC
>Ga0172382_10009132_pt1 | contig 13601 bp, 15 predicted proteins | sample Leawel138RmetaG_FD_122245 | JGI IMG/M metagenome (GOLD analysis project Ga0172382, IMG submission 122245) | Leachate microbial communities from a municipal landfill in Southern Ontario, Canada - Leachate well 138R metaG | ecosystem: Engineered > Solid waste > Landfill > Unclassified | place...
TGCCCTTGCCATTCGCTAGTAGTTAACATCTAATAACGATCATAAATCGCTAAGGATGGTGACCTTCCTACAGAGGACTTTCACCTCATTAGTTCATGCCCATGCTGGGCGTACACAAGCGCAATCAGTCGGAAAATTTACTCGCTGGCGCTCCCAAATTTCCGCTGTTTCGAGCGTTAGATTCAAAGGAATATAGATGAGTAATTTCGGGGACGACGAGAAATCGATTATTGATAAGATTGTTTTAGGAAGTGGATTTTCCCGAAATTTCATCAATATATTTGATAGCCTTCAAAGGCTTCAGGGCGTACGTATATCCGTTGATCCAGCTGCTCAGTCAGCCGAGTATCTTTTTGAAGTTGCTAATGCGAATCCAACACAACAAGAGTTGCAAGCTGGAATAGATAGAGAGAAAGAACTAACACAAGAGCTTATAGCTCATTTGCTTGTACTAAAGAGTTTAGAGAAAGAGGGCTTGGCATTTTTCTATACGCCAGCCAGTCCGTCTACTGGCAAAGTGATATTCGGCGCTGGAGCTGTAAATATGCCGTCTTTATCCATGCCAATATATGATAGGCAAATTATTGACCTTCTAATTAGGTACATTCATTTAGAGGTCGTTCCCAAACCGAAGCTAGTTCACTTACAGGCCAATAAATATAAAAGCGATGATGAAAGGCGCTTTGGTATTCAAATGATTGCAACTTGGTCAGCATTAGCCATCTCAATAATTATGAGAGTGGCAAGGAATCGGATAAAAAGCATGCCCAAGTTATTTATTCTGTAGATGCCAATGTAGCTAAAATCGAGTCATCTATTAAGGGATTGGTTATTCCCGATACGGTAGATTATTCGAAATCAATTGAGAATATAGGCAATCGTATTGACATGGTTTCTAGAGAGATAAAAGCGCTCTCTCAGAAGCAAATCATAGTTAATGCCGAGGTAGAAACTCCAGCAGAAGAATATAACAACACGCCCTGAGGTGGACCACAACCATTTTTCTTAGCTGTTTGCAGCATATTGAAGCAGCGGTGATCCCCGTTTTTTCAGGGCCTCTAAATACTTCGACTCATCATAGACCGTGCGTGTTTTCCAGCAGCTGAAGGCGATTCTAATCCACTTAAAAGCCAAAGCCCTGATCACTGTATTGTGTGGTTTTCCTTTCTCGATTTGTTGTTGATAATACGCTTTCGCCCAAAATGAAAAACGCACCGACTGGCCGGCCCACTCGACAAAGGTTTGCCGTATAAATTTGGGACAACTGTAGCGCCAATGTGTCCATGACTTTTTACCACTCCGTTCAATAACAGGTGCAACGCCAGCATACTTTTGCATGTCTGCGGCGCTTTCATAACGTTCTCTATTGGAACCAAATGCGACTAATAATCGTGGTGCTAATTGTGGACCTGCGCTTGGGAAACTATCAAAAACCGCCTTATCTTTTTGGGCTTTGTAGCGTGCTTTAATGTCTTTATCCATGGCATCAATGGCTTCAATAAGTAGCTTTAGTTGTGGCACCAATAAGGTAATCATCAGTCTGTTTGGGTCAATAATTCCTGCATCATGAGTTAGTGCAAACGCGGCTTTTATGGAGGCAATGCGACTTTCATTTACGGTGGTATAGCGAGAGTTATGTTGGTTAAAAAAGTTGATCAGTGTGCTCTTTCTGGCACGTTTGGCAGTGGCCAAGTCTGGCCAGCGACTAACAAACTCACAAAATATAATAGTGTCTCTTTCTTTAAACCATTCAAGCACTTGCGGGTAGTAAGATTTTAAAATTCCCGCTATGCGATTCGATAAATCAACGCGGTCTTGCACCAGTTTACGTCGATATTCTACCAGCTGTCCCAAGGCTCGAATATCAGCCGAGTCAGGCTCAATCACTCGGAGTTTATCCATGTGTAATCTCAGAATATCGACCTGAAATTTTGCATCGCTGGGGTCGTCTTTAGCGCCACTATGCACAAAGGCTTTTCGATATTTGGCGACGGTTGATGGGTTAATAGAAAAAATGGTTAGGTGGTCGTATTTTAATAGAGCGTGAACCAAGGGGCCTTTTTTCAGCTCGCAGCTGATGGCAATTTGTTGGTTGGGATAACGCTCTTTTAATGACATAACCCATTCATGAATCGCTTCAGGCTTGGATGAAATAACGCCATAGGCGTAGGTTTTTCCTTGGTCATCTGTTTCACAAAAGTCATGTTTTCTGTCGGCCCAATCAATGCCGATAAGGCAGGCAAAATCTCCAATATTGGGTTCTTTCATTCGAATTAACCTCGGTGTAGAGTTGCTTGTGGGATGTGCAGGTACTCGTTTCTCGCAGGTCTTATAGATAGTCGGTGGGCGACATTCCCTGAGTATGCGTCTTGAAACGGAGTGACTTCTGTTAGCTCGAACGTCTTGTTATGAACATTGAATGTTTGGCGCAAGCATATTCGTAGCTAACAGAAGTATGTTCCAAATTTTTAGCCTGAGAGTAAAAGGCATTAATTAATGGAACGGAAGAACTATAAGGCCTGGCAGAGGGATCAAAAAATCGCCGCTTCGCTCTGGTTTTTCGGCTCCTGCTAGCGGCGTTAGGTCTTTTTAGAGGTTATTTATGAGTTGGCTAATTACCAAGTACCTGCTCACCGCAGCAGTTGTGGTATTAATCTCCGAGGCTGCAAAACGCAGCGACAAACTCGGTGGGCTTATTGCGGCACTGCCATTAGTGACCTTTCTTGCGCTCATATGGCTCTACGTCGAAAAACAACCAATAGAAAAAATTTCTAATCATGCTTGGTACACTTTCTGGTACGTAATTCCTACCTTGCCTATGTTCCTTGCGTTTCCTCTATTACTTCCACGTCTCGGATTTTGGCTCACGATGCTGACGAGTATAGGTATTACCATATTTTGTTTTGTCATCTTTGCTTTCGTAGTCCGCCAATTTGGAATTCAATTACTGCCGTGATAAAACCTAACAAGGCCATTAAATTCGCTTCCTTTGGTCGTCAGACGCTCACAAGCTCGCGCGGTTTATGGCGGCGTTATATTTTTAGGGAGAACCGCAGTTGAATTGGTATGAATTAGGTAATGGGCCATTAAGAGCACTAAAAGTTCTCTTGGATTCCCCTCTGGATTTCGACCCAGTTGAATATATCAGCAGAACACCTGATAGGGGAGGGAAGGAAGCTAGCCAAGATCTTTTAAACTTTGCTCATTTTTACAATGATGTTCGTAAAGAGCTATTTCCAAAAGTTAGTGGAATTCATCGACTATTAACGAACAGTTCAAAGTTGAACTTGGATAAACTCGCTGGAAGAGTACTTCCATTGAAGTATGAGCTAACTAATAGCACACATTCAACTAAAGACCTTTATAACCCATTGTTGGTGAAATGCTGTGATTCAGTCAATATGCAACTTGATAGGTTGTTAGAGTCATTTAAAGTAAGTAGCTGTACAGGGAATGAATATAATAATGATTTAGATGAGTTTATCTCATTCTATTTAATTAGTGAGGTTTTGTTTTTTACCTTAGTTGGAATGGCTTGCGTTGAGTTTAAAGAAGAATATATTTTTGTAAAGCCATCGTCTAAAGAAAGCGTTAATCAGTTACACCGTAAATGGTTTGCTAACTACTGGGAAGAAATGAGCTCTATGGCAACTATTGCATATTTAGATGCTCTACCAAAAGGCTCTAATTAACATAAGAAATTTAAAGAAGTAATCTTGCTTTTTGGTCAAGTCTTTAGAGATAAGATATTTACATTTCCAGCAAATGATCTCCCTGGTAGGTTGAATCGCCTAGAAAGTATTAAGTGGGTAAATAAAATTTGTAATCTTGTAGCATTATGTATGTGGTGTAAAATTAAAAACGAAATGGATTATGCCCCTTTCGAGCTATTAGAAAGCATAGGTATTAATCGTAGTGATATACAGTATTTAAACGAATTTGTAGAAAAACTGCCACAACCTGATCGAATATTTTCTGTAAAAGCGCAAGGTGTCACTTTGAATGTGGTAAGTATCACCAATCAACTTAGGATCATATTGAATGACATAGCCAATGCTATATCCGAGAATAAATTGAATCAATTGGTTGGTGATTTTTTTGAAAAAGAATATATTTCAACATATTTTTTGCGGGATGAATTTGCTAATAATTATAGAGTACATAAAGGTATAATGGCCCATGATGTTAAAGATGAAAAATTAAAGCCAGATGTAGATTTAATCATTGAGGACTTACGTAGAAATGTTTTTTATTTTGTACAAGTTAAGTATTTACGTATTGGTGGAAGTGCTTATATATCAGGAGATTTAAATCATATAGTTTCAGGTAAGTTGTCAAAAGGAGTCGGTCAACTTGTTGATGCAAAATTGGCTATGGAGTCAAGGAAACTAGAGGGGGTTTTAAAGAAAAGAGGTTTAGAAAAGTGTAGAAAAGAAAACTCTGTTTTTTTACTCATCCATAACATATCAAATTTCGATTTCTGTGTTTGGCCATCTGCTATTGTATCTTACGAATGGAACAGTATTAGAAATTTATTTAAAGATGGCGAAGTGACATTTGGTCATAGTAAATCAGAGCCTAACTTATGGAATCATTCACAACCATTACCTATTGAAAAACCTGACGATCTTATTGAGTTTTTTATGAAAAATGGTCCTATGTGTCAAATTGGTAATATCAGTACATTGTTTGAAACTGATAATCTTGTTGTCTCAACACGAATAGGCAACAAAGAACTATCGTGTCGTGGTATGGGTTTATAAAAAAATATAACAAGTTGCTTAAGCGGAAAATTAACAGTTGGCCATCGCTTCGCGATTATAGCCAACCATTAATTTCCGCTTAGCAAGGCGTTATATGTCTGATTAGCTAAGGAGGTTGCTTTGGGTAAAGGAATAAAAATGGAATTCGCTAGAAAGAAGGGTTCTGGTGATGCGATCTTCCATATTTCAAAATTACAAAAATCAGATAACGGAACTCTAAGTTGTAAGTACTGTGGAACTGACATTCAGTATGTATCGGCCCACACAAGAGGTGCATCAAAAACGCCTGTGTCAGAATACCTAAAGCTATGGCAGGATGAAGAGCATAGCAATGGTTGTAGCTATTCAGTGAGAGGAGCAGTTGACCTTTTAGTTTCTGATTCAAAATCCGTTGAAAATGCAAACCCCATATTTGAGTTGCAGGATGATGGTAGCTATCTATTTCGAATGAATATCTTAATAGATGCACAAAGAGTAGCTCAGAACTTAGCGGAATCTTGTGATAAATTAGAAACTAGTAGGCATTTATCAACTAGAAGAAACTATATTCGGTCTGAGGAGCAGATTGCCTCTTATTTTCGTTCTGCTGCTGGGATAGCCAAATTAAGATCTCTAATTCAAGAGTCCTCTGATGTCGAAGAGCTGAAAAGAATAGTTAAAATTCAGTATAAAGATGACTTAATTCCTTGGAATGATTTTTACTATGACGACACGAGATACCATGTATTGTTTAATCGGCTGACAAAAGGAAGTATTCCCTATCCTATTGCTATAAGTGCCACGTTAAAAGGGCAGGTCGGATTTTACAAGGAAGCCAAGCACTTTCCGTGGAGTTTTCAGTGTTACAGCCAAATACGGGAAGGTAGTGATAAAAATCTTGTATATATTCCCAGGCTACAACTAGCAAAAGAGAACTTTCATAGATCATTATCCTCTGGTGATAGATTATTGATTGTTGGTGATGTTTGGGCAAATAAGGTAAAAGATAATTCATCAATTTTTAGAAATCTCAATATCTCTGTTTTTAATAAATCACAGTTTAAGAAAGAGCTGGATGCGGAGAATAACACATAACAAAAAGCTGCAAGGGGACCGCTAAAGCGGCGCTTGAGCTTGGCGTTATGCCCACTAAGGAAGCAGGATGAAAGAAATACTTCAGGCATTGGAGTCTAGAATAAAGAGCCCAGTAATCGGCTATTTTACATTAGCTATCTTGATTTTTAACTGGCAAGAATTTTTCTTCCTGTTTGCAGATAAAGGATCTGCTGCTGATCACATCACTTATTTTATAGAAAACTCATCTTCCAGCAGCCTGTTTTGGTATCCAGTTTTATCAGCAATAACATATACATTGGTATACCCATGGATAAGTCTCGTTTTCTTACATACCTGTAGCAAGCCTACTGACTTAAAAAACAATTTGCAGGCAACGTCAGAACATAGACTCCTTGTCGAAAAAATAAGTTTGAGAGCATCCGCTCTGAATACTTAGCAACGGCAGAGAAGTCTATAATTGATCAGGCGAAAAGAGATTTAGAAATCGACCAAATAGAAGATGAAGTAATAAAAGGTAGCGTCAAATCAAACATCGAATCTTTGAGGAAAGACAACGCCCCTGAAACAAATAAAAAAATATCGGATCATCGATTAGAGGACCCTGAAAAACTTTTTAAGATGGCAGATGATTACAGAGAGAGAGGCAGGAATAGCCCTATAAGTGATCAGAATAAGTGGGTAAAAAGAGCGGAAGAGCTTGAAGAAAAAGCCCATGATATCGTAAGCGGGAAGCGTAATGGCTAACAAGGCCATCAACAATCGCCACTTCGTGGCTGGACAGCCTAGAGCGCGCTTCGCGCACGACTGCCGGTTATGGCGGCGTTAGGCAGTACAGATACTAATTTTCAATCGATAACTTAGGAACGACGGATGTCCAAATTTGCTACAGCTACTATCGCTTCTGCTGCTCCACTACCTTGCCAATCAGTCGATTCTCTTGTTACAGAACGCACAGTTTTTAACGACGATCGAACGCATCGGTTTACGCTCTTCCGTTACTGGAGTTCTCCAGAAGATTATGCGTGCGGAATCAGTATGAACCCTTCCGGTGCAGCAGAAGACGTAAGCGATCCAACTGTTGATGGTATGGTTCGCCGTGCAAAGGAACACTGGGGCGTTGGTGCCTATTACCAGCTCAACGTTATGTCAATTCGGGGTACCTATTCGTCAGATCTGGTCAAAACGTCAGTGGTTAACCTTCCAGAGAACGATGAGTTTATAAGGCGAATCGCCGCAAAAGCACGAATTGTTGTTGTGAGTTGGGGGAATCCGGGGCACGAGTCAGGTCGTGGTGCTGTCGCGGAGAAAATCTTACGAGAAGAGTGCGACCCTGCGAAGGTCTTTTGCTTCGGCAAGAACAAGAATGGGTCTCCAGTCCATCCTCTCTATCAACGTATTGATAAAGCTTTGGTTCCTTATTTTGAATAGGTTTTCAATAAACTGAAAACTCCTAACAAGGCCATTAAATCGGACAAAAGTAGTTGGCTCTTGTTCGTACCTCACAATTTTAGCCAACTACTTTTGCCGTTTATAGTGGCGTTATAAGGCCAGGTCGATACTGGAGTACGAATGATAGAAAAAATCAAAAAAATAAGTAACCCACTAACGATCATTGCAATTTTTGCCGGTTTGGCAGAGGTTAGCGGAACCTTAGTCCTTCCTTTTCTCAACGGGGAAAGTCAAGAGTTATACATTTGGTTCTTAATGGTATTTCCGACTGTGTTGGTGGTTTTGTTTTTTCTTACATTGAATTTTAATCATAAAGTTCTCTATGCTCCTTCTGACTTCCAAGACGAAGACAATTTCCTCAAATTGTTCAGCAAGCCAACGGCTGATGACCGTTTGGAAAAACTTAGCCATGAGATGCGATCTGAAGCAAGTTCCGAGGAAATCGAAGATAAAGAAAGTTCGAGCAGTCAAGACTTAGCGTATCGAAGCATTATTCGGCGCAGTGCAGCGTCCACTCATTATCTTGCCGAAGAGCTCGTGATTACAAAACTTTCTCAAGAATTCGATGAAATTGAGAAGGAGGTAATGCTTAGGTCTGGTAGATCACAGTTTTTATTCGACGCTATAGGCAAGAAAAACGGAAGCGTATTTGCAATAGAAGTGAAGTATATAAAAGATTCTAGCTCACTGAAGAATCTGAGGTCGTCGCTCGTTAAAATTCATAAGACTTTCGGTGAATTACCGGATAACAGTCGAATGACCTTGCTACTAGCTATCGCGACTGATTTAGAAGGCGATCAGCTTGATGAGTTCACCAAGGAGGTTGAGCGCACTTCTGTGACGTTCATGCACCCTCAGCAAGTCAGGGTGTTTAATCTCAAAAGCTTAGAAAGTGAACTTATAGGACAAAAAGCCTTATAACAATCAGCTGCAGCAGATCAATTTTCGCTGCGCTACAATTGCCCGCTGAGCAGGGCGTTAGCTTTCAAATGAGTGTAAATAATCTGATGGCCTTTAGTCCTACATTTGTACTACTTCAACAAGAAGCTTATTTGGCCAGTGAATTACTTTCAGTTGGCCTAACGGCGCTAAGAAATACCCAGTTTCCTGACAAGGCTTCGTTTTATTCTGGATTTTTCAATACATCCATTGCTTTCGAGCGTGTTATGAAACTGATCGTCACCGTTGATCATATGTTAGAAAATTCTTTTAACGCGCCAACGGTACGAGAACTCAAGTCATACGGGCATGATCTCGAGTCATTGCTCTCTTCATGCGTAACGATTGGACAAAAGCATCAAGTAGAATCTCTGGAATCATTGCCAAGCGACTCAATAGAACTAGAAATTCTGCTGTTTTTAAGTGAGTTTGCGAAAAAGTCCAGGTATTACAATTTAGATGCTCTTTCTTCTGCGCCGAGTTCTTACCAAGAACCTTTAGATAGGTGGGGTAATATTTTAGAACATGTTTTTAACGTCGATATTCAACAAGCTAAAAAGCAGAAGCGAATGGCCCAAGCTGCCGATATGCATAACATGTTATCTGGAAGTGTCCAAGCAATCCAACATGGCATGGATGGTGCTTTGCTAGACTTGGACGATGCCTTTAATCTTCCGGCTAAACATGATCTAGCTGTTCCATACGTAATGGTTCGAGTATTTAATATACTTTCACCTCTTTTAGAGCTGGTGGGTGAGTTAGGTCAAAAAGGCTTTTACGATAGTCCGCGAGAAATTGGGCCTCAGTGCCCTGTGCTAAGTGAATTTTTTGTTTACTTCAGAGGGACTTCCGCTCAAATTCGTAGGAAGAAGCGGTGGCCATAAAAGCTAACAAGTAGCTCAATAGGACAAATATTCGCGGTCACTTTTTATGCAAAAACACGCATAAAAACCGCCATCAAACATTTGCCTATTAGCAAAGCGTTAGCAGTCACTTTGCTATCTGGACGCTTCATTAGAAGGATGAATTGATGGAGATTTTGAATAAAGTAATGCAATTTCTAGTAAGCAACTATGAATGGTTGTTTTCAGGTCTGGGGATACTGGTTTTAGGTCTTTTTTTAAAGAGCAGGTCTTCATCTGTAAACAAAGTCACACAAAAAAACATTAAGGCTCGTGGAGATGTCATTGGCCGAGATAAACATTGAGAAATAAGATGTTTGATAATAACAAGGTAGTACAGTCAAATATTGAAGCTAATAAAGTAATTGGAAGAGATGATAATAGTACAACCCACAATCACTTTTATAACAGAACCGTGAATTATAGAGAAGATCTGGTTTTGAAAAGGTTGTTGGATGAGCACGACCTGGAAAAGAAAAATAATCCTGATTACCAACAGTTTTCTGACGATCTAAATAATTTTTTTAAACTTAAACAGGTGAAGAATCTTAGGGATTTAAATACAAAACTGATAGATGGAAATAGAGAGAATCTTATTGATATAGCAATGGAATCAAAGGAAAGAGTTACAAAAAAAATACATAAGTTCGCACTGTATAAATCGGCACAAGATATTTACACTTACTTACTAATCAATATCAGATCTGCTTTTAAACATTACGTTGAAAGTCGAATAAAATCAGGAAGGTTTGAGATATTTGAAATTGATGACATTGTTAGGTATGAAATTATAGAGCCGTTTTTTAGTAATGTTCAAGGCTCTAAATTATATATTGATATCGATGAGTTATATGGGATTTTGTATCTTCTGACTGGCAACTGTCATATCGAGTGGGATTGAATAATGATTGTTTATCACCATAGAAATGATGTCTTTCATTGTATTTTTAGATTTTTATCAATTTTCAGTATTTTAGATAGAGGTAAGATTGAGTTTGAAAGATTAAAAATTATTGATTTTTATTTTGCTTTCCCTCACTTGCTCGCAAGCACCACAATACCAAGATCTGCTGGTAGTAGTAAAATTAAGAAGTTTGCACAAACATTGAGTATCCCTTACGAAAACTTTCCTAGCAACAGAATTCTTTTTTCAGAGATGGGCGATTTTCAATTACAAGCTTTGGATATTCTCTGTTCTAAAGAAATTTTGATTCTTGAGAATGGATGGTTGAGTGTTGGAGAAATTTTTAGCCGAGAAGAAATTATGCGGCTTGTTACTGATAGTAGATTTACATCTATCCCAATGTTTGAAACGTTGGTAAAGGTTTTCATGACTTGTAATCTTCATGGAGCAAATGGACTGAAAAGTAAAACAGGACTTATGGAGTACAGATACGATGCGGTTTAAACCATTCCTTATAGTAAACCGTCTAGTCATAACGAAAGGGAGTAGCGTTGTTTACGATGAGGTATTCCATCAAGGTGTGAATATAATCCGAGGAAAAAACAGCTCTGGTAAATCTACCATTGCAGATTTTATATTTTACGCGTTGGGTGGTGAACTTACGAAATGGAAGGAGGAGGCATCTGCTTGTAGCCATACTTATATTGAGGTTAATCTTAGTGGTAAGTGTTTTACGCTACGTCGAGAGGTGCGTGAATCATCTAAGACGGGGATGGATATTATTGCTGGATCATATGACTTATCAAAGAGTAAGGATATTGTAAGTTGGTTGCGCTACCCATACTCAGCAACTGAAAATAAAGAGAGTTTTTATCAGGTAATACTTAAAGAACTTGGCATACCTTACTCAAAATCAGAAAGCTCTAGCAGCTTGACATTACATCAGCTCTTGAGGTTGATGTATGTTGATCAAATGACATCACTAGATCGGTTGTTTAAATTTGATAACTTTGATAACGCAAACAAAAGGAAAGCAATTGGAGAGTTGTTGATCGGTCTATCTGATCTAAGCCTTTATCAGCATAGGGTAAGGCTTCAAAGATTAGATAAAGAATTGACAAAAAAAGTTGATGATATTGGTACTTTACATAAGTTTTTTGGAAGTGATATTAAAACTTCTGAGGAAATAGACCTTCAAATAAAAAACAAGAAAAAAGTTCTTGAGGATTTAGAAAATCAGCTTGAGTCAGGCCTAGGCGACGTTAAAACAGAAGAGAATCTATCGCTGACTCTTAGGCGAGAGATAAATGATTTAAGAGGGAAGTTGAAAACTCTGGAAAACCGGAGGCTAAGTGTAAGTTTTGAATTAACTGACTCCGAAAGATTTGTTAGCTCACTGCTTTCACGGCTTGAGGCACTTGATGATACTTCCCGTACAATTAATGTTTTATCAAATATCGGCTTTAAATACTGTCCATCTTGTTTTCAAGCTACGCACTCTAGACCAATAAATCAATGCTGTTTATGTGGGATGGAAGCGCAGGACGATGAGGCTAGCGTCGATCCAACCTTTAAAATTAGAAAAGAAATAGAATTTCAACTGTACGAATCAAATTCAATGATTTCATTACGGCAAAAAGAGCTAGCTGAACTTGATTCAAATATTGATGAATATAATAGGATGCTTGAAACAAAAAAATCAATGCTAGATGTAATAGAACAACCTCTTAGAAAAGTTAGTCAAGAGACTAGAGGAATTCTTGTTACAATAGGCATTACAATTAAAGAAATAGATCAGTTTGTTATGGCGAAATCTAGGTTTTCAAATTTATACGAGCTTTATAAGGAGCGAGATGCAATTCAAACTGAATTTAATAAACTTTCAGATACCGTAAATAGGCTTGAAAAAAATCTTGACCAGGAAATGAACAAGAAGAAGATGATTTCCAAGTATACAATGGCAATTGTGCAAGCTGATATTAATCATGAAGAAGCTTTCAAAAATGCAAAGAATATTGAGTTTGATTTTGGAGAAGATAGGGTTTCTATAGATAATAGGGTATTGTTTTCTGCAAGTTCAATGGTTTATCTAAAAAATGCGTTCCGGCTAGCATTGTTAGAAGCTTCCTGTAATGATCCTTCATTTTTATATCCGCGATTTCTATTAATGGACAATATTGAGGATAAGGGAATGGAGCCGGAGAGAAGCCACACTTTTCAGAAAGAAATTATTAGAGTTTCTTCTGAAATAAAGGTACCCCATCAGATAATTTTCACAACCTCAATGATCGATGATGACCTCGAAGGTTCTAGTTATTGTGTTGGAGAATTTTATCACGATGCAAATAAGTCCCTTAAGGTATAGTTGTAGAGACTGCTAACAAGCCACTGCACTCGGAAATTTTACTCGCTCCGCTCAAAAAAATCCGGTGGGTGGGGCGTTATGTTCTCTAAGGATAAATCGTGTATTTAAACATCAAAGAATCAGAATACGATGACCATATCTATCGAGTAATTTCATACGATCGTTTCTTAGAGTTTTTCGATAGTTGTAAGAATACATTGGTAAAACCTAAGTTGTGGGAAGATACCTTTGAAAATTTCACCTTGAAATCAAAACTAAAATATCCAGATGGCTCAGAAATAACATTAGATACTCACGAAAGGTTGTACGGCCAGTGTTGGACGACTTCTAAAGCTTCAGATGCAATGTGGAGAATCTATTCTCCCGATAAAAGAAGTGTGCGAATAAGAACTACCATTAACAAATTACTTGCCAGTATCTCAATTGCTAACGTAGACACGGCAATGGCCGACTCGTGTATCGGTAAAGTGAAATACTTATCAGAATCCAAGATCACCTCTCAAGCTAAGCAGGCGTTCTCTAATAACGGCCAAATGACCTTTGGTAATTTATTTAGGTCCTTGCTGGTTAAACGTAAAGCGTTTTTACATGAGAAGGAAATCAGACTGATACATCTAGATTGGGGGTTTGATATTCCGAGCGATGATATTTACAAGTATGAGATTGATCCTCATGAATTAATTACACAGGTCATGATAGATCCTCGAATTAGCTTTGAGGAATATAAAGATATCAAAGCAGACATTGAGGCAAAAACAGGTTACCAAGGAGATATAAAAAGGTCGCTCTTATATCGTCTTCCTGAAACGGTCACCGTTGAAGTCGAGCAAAACATAACAAGTCAAAGCACTCGGACGCAGCAAAGCTGTGCCGGTGTTTGAGGCGTGTGTGCCGGGCATGGCACTTAACTAGCGAGGTGCAAGTCCTCGTACCAGGTATTCGCAGAGCCGAAGGTTAGCGAAAGGACAAGGGCGTTGTTGCGAGCCAGGGTCTGAAGGAAGTCCAACGCGAAATCGCGGGGCGATGAACAAGAACTCAATATGAGGTGTGACATATTCGGGGCCAACGGGCACGTGACTGCTAAGCCCTCCATCTGCAATTGGAATATGTTTTATAAATTGAGCGTCTACGCGAGGAAAGTTAAGTGTCTTACCCCGGGAGGTCTGCAGTGTGTTGAAGGAGCAACTGACAATGGAGCAATCGATTGTGACCGCATTGCAGAA
>Ga0172382_10009134_pt1 | contig 13599 bp, 11 predicted proteins | sample Leawel138RmetaG_FD_122245 | JGI IMG/M metagenome (GOLD analysis project Ga0172382, IMG submission 122245) | Leachate microbial communities from a municipal landfill in Southern Ontario, Canada - Leachate well 138R metaG | ecosystem: Engineered > Solid waste > Landfill > Unclassified | place...
CTGACCGGACGGCTGGCCCCGGAGCTGCTGCCCGCCCCCGTGCCCGGGCAGGCCCGCACCGCCGCCGCCCTGGCCCAGGCCCTGGAAGCCCGCCTGGCCGCCGCCGGGCTCGACGCGCTCATGCGCGACATGGAAACCCCGCTCATCGGCGTGCTGGCGCGCATGGAACGCCGGGGCGTGCTGGTCGACAAGGCCGCCCTGGCCGCCTTCCTGGCCGAGGTCAACACCGAGCTCGACTCCCTGGAGGCGCGCATCAAGGAACGCGCGGGCGCGGACTTCAACCTGCGCTCCAGCCAGCAGATGGCCGAGACGCTCTTCACCCGCCTGGGCCTCAAGCCGCGCGGCAAGACCCCCGGCGGCCTGCCCTCCACCTCCTTCGACGTGCTCGAAAAGCTGCGCCACGAGCACCCCGTCGTGGCCGACATCCAGGCCTGGCGCAAGCTGGAGAAAATGCGCTCCACCTACCTGGAGCCCCTGCCGCGGGCCGCCGGGCCCGACGGACGCATCCGCACCACCTTCAACCAGCTCGCCACGGCCACGGGCCGCCTGTCCAGCTCCGGCCCCAACCTCCAGAACATCCCCATCCGGGGCGACATGGGCCGACGCATGCGCGCCTGCTTCGTCGCCCCCCCCGGACGCCTGCTCGTGGCCGCCGACTACTCGCAGGTCGAACTGCGCGTACTGGCCCACCTCTCCCGCGAGCCCGCCCTGCTCGAAGCCTTCCGCCACGGCCAGGACATCCACGCCCGCACCGCGGCCATCCTCTTCGACACCGACCCGGCCCGCGTCAGCCCCGACCAGCGCCGCAACGCCAAGACCATCAACTTCGGGCTGATCTACGGCATGGGCCCCCAAAAACTCTCGGGCGAACTGGAAATCCCGCTCTCCGAGGCCAAGGCATTCATCGAACGCTACTTCGAACGCCTGCCCGGCCTGCGCGACTTCTACCAGGCCGTGGAGGACGACGCCCGCAACCACGGCTTCGTCACCACCCTGGCCGGACGCAGGCGCCTGCTGCCGCACATCGACACCCAAAACCAGCAGCAGCGCTCCCTGGCCCGGCGCCAGGCCATCAATACCCGCGTCCAGGGCTCGGCCGCCGACATCATCAAGCTCGCCATGCTCGCCGCCGACCGCGACCCCGAACTGGACGCCCTGGACGCCCGGCTGCTGCTCCAGGTCCACGACGAACTGCTCCTGGAATGCCCGCAGGCCAACGCCGAGGCCGCCGGGCAACGCCTGGCCGCCATCATGGGCGGGGTCATGACCCTGGACGTGCCCCTGGCCGTGGACTGGGGCCAGGGCCCCTCCTGGGCCGAGGCCCACTGAGCGGACGGACGGCCCCGGGGCTCCGCCCCGGACCCCGCCAGGGGGCGCCGCCCCCTGGACCCCCGCGAGGGGGCAACGCCCCCTCGACCCCGCACGCCGCTCCCGCCCGCGCGGCGCCTAGCCGCGCGGGCGGGGCGGGGGGATGGGGGTGGCGCGGGCAGGACGGTTGGGGCGGAGCCTGGGTGGGAGCTTCCGGGCTTCGTTGCGGGGGCCGCACGGGCGGGGCCGCCGCCGGTGCGGGCATGTGCGCGGACGGGGGCGGAGGGCCCTGTGTGCGGGAATGCGGCCGGGCGGGCATTGACAGCCGCGCTGTGCGACATTATTCACCCGGGCAACAGTTGCCTGGTAAACAGACTCGGAGGACCAATGGATCACCACGCGCGCAGAATGGTTTCGGGGGGCTATCGCATCGGCATGATGAGCCGCCTGCAAGCCGCGCTCCTGGAGCGGCGGCTGCGCGGCCACGGCGTCGCCGCCGGGCAGTTGCCCTACCTGATGGAAGCCCTGTGCAAGCCCGGGCAGACCCAGGACGAAATGGCCGCCCGCGTGGGCGTGGGCAGCGCGGCCACCGCCCGCGCCCTGCACGCCCTGGAGCGCGACGGGCTGGTCACCCGCGCCGAAAACCCCGATAACCGCCGCCAGAAGCTCGTGACCCCCACCGGACGCGCCCGGGAGCTGGAAGCACCCCTGCGCGCCGTGCTCGACGGGCACGACCAGATGCTGTTCAAGGACTTCAGCCCCCGGGAACGCGCCCAGGCCCTGGAGCTCATGGACCGCATGGCACACAACCTCAGGGCCGCCCTGGACGGCCGGGACAACTCGTGAAAACAACCCTCGCACCGGAACAGCGCGCGGGGCTTTTCGCCATCACCGCCACCCAGTTCGTGCTCGTGTTCATGCTCTCCGCCGTGGCCGTGGCCGTGCCCGCCCTGGGCCGCCCTGGCCCTGCGCCACCTGCCCGTGCGCCCCAGCGTGGTGCGCGGGCTGCGCTTCGACTGGACGGGCGCCGTGCTCATGGCCCTGGGCATGATGCTCCTGACCCAGGGCGGCACACACTTCGACGCCCCGGAGGGCAAGCTCATGCTCGCCGCGGCCCTGCTGGCCCTGGCGGCCTTCGTGGCCTGGGAGGCCCGCGCCGACGCCCCCCTGCTCGACCTGCGCCTGTTCGCGGGCAACAAACCCTTCGCCTTCGCCTGCGTCGTGCAGTTCATCAACTACGCCGCCACCTTCGGCATCACCTTCCTCCTCAGCCTGTACCTGCAGATCGCCCGCGGCATGACCGCGGGCGAGGCCGGGCTCGTGCTCATGGCCCAGCCGCTGACCCAGGCCGTGCTCTCGCCCCTGTCGGGGGCCCTGGTGGAGCGCGTGGCCCCGCACCGCGTGGCCACCCTGGGCATGGGCATGGGCAGCGCGGCCATGGCCTCGGCCGCACTGCTGGGGCCGCAGTCCCCCCTGCCCCTGGCGGTGGCCATCCTGCTGCTGTGCGGCGCGGGCACCGCGATCTTCGCCACGGCCAACGTAAGCGTCATCATGGGCAGCGTGGCCCCCACGCACTACGGCGTGGCCTCGGCCATGACCGCCGCCATGCGCACCACGGGCATGACCTTCTGCCTCGTGGTGGCCAGCATCGCCCTGTCCCTCGCCCTGGGGCCGCACCCGGCCACGGCGCAAAACGCCCCGCAGTTCATGACCGCCATGCGCGCCGTGCTCTGGGGCTTCGCGCTCCTGGGCGCGGGCGGCACGGCCCTGAGCCTCTACGCGCCCATGCGCCCCCCGGCCGCCCCCTGAGCCCGGCCGCCAGCCCGCGCCGGGAAGACCCTCCCGGAGATTGAAGATTTGCGGGATACGCGGTACATCTTCCCCGCGACCACGCGCAAACCAGCAACCCGCCGCAAAGGACCGCCGACCATGACCCCCAAGACCCGCCTGCTGACCCCCGGGCCCACCCCCCTGCCCGAAACCGTGCGCCTGACCCTGGCCATGGACATGGTGCATCACCGCAAGCCCGGATTCACCGCCCTGCTGGGCGAAATCCAGACCGGGCTGCGCTGGCTCTTCGGCACCGGGCAGCCCGTCATCACCCTGGCCTGTTCCGGCACGGGGGCCATGACCGCGGCGGTGGGCAACCTCTTCGCCCCCGGGGAGCAGGTCCTGGTCGTCGAGGGCGGCAAGTTCGGCGAGCGCTGGACGGAAATCGCCTCGGCCCACGGCCTGGACGCGGTGGTCCTCTCCGTGCCCTGGGGCCAGGCGGTGACCGTGGAGCACATCCAAAAGGCCCTGGCCCAGCACCCGGACATCAAGGGCGTCCTGGTCCAGGCATCGGAAACCTCCACCGGCGTGCTGCATCCCGTGCGCGAGCTGGCCGCCTTCACCCGCGAGCGCGACCTGATGCTCGTGGTCGACGGCATCTCCGCCGTGGGCATCTCGCCCTGCCCCATGGACGAATGGGGCATCGACTGCCTGCTCACCGGCTCGCAAAAGGGCCTGATGCTGCCCCCCGGGCTGGCCTTCACCGCCCTGTCCGCCAGGGCCTGGGAGCGCGTGGAGCGCGTGGACCCGCACCACTTCTATTTCAACCTGCGCGGCGAGCGCGACAAGATCGTCGGCGCCAGCCAGACCCTGTTCACCCCGCCCATCAACCTGCTCATGGGGCTGCACACCTGCCTGGGCATCTTCCGCGAGACGACCCTGGAGGGCGTGTTCCGCCACCAGTGGGCCCTGACGCAGATGGCCCGCGCCGGGGCCCGGGGCCTGGGCCTGGAACTCCTGGCCAAGGACCACTACACCTGGGGCCTGACCAGCATCCTGCTGCCCGCAGGGGTCGACGGCTCGCGCCTGCTCCAGGCCGCGGCCGAGCGCTACGGGGTGGTCATGGCCGGGGGCCAGGACCGGCTCAAGGGCCGCATGGTCCGCATGGGCCACATGGGCCATGTGGACTTCGGCGACGTGCTGGCCGGGCTGGCCGCCCTGGCGGGCGCCCTGGCCCTCACCGGCGGCTACAGCGGCTCGCGCGACTACCTGGAACGGGCCCTGGCCGCCTACGAGGGAGCCCTGCTGGACGGCCCCCCCGCCCAGGGCGGCGCCCAAAACACACAGGAGTAAAGGCCATGAGCAACGAACAGTGCGCCGCATCCGGCGCCGGGCCCAGCGACGAACAGCAGCGCGCGGCCGAGCGCGCGGCCGACGCCGCCGCCGCCCAGACCCCCCTGCCCGAGGTGACCTTTTCCACCTTCGTCATGTCCCTGGCCTCCTCGGCCCTGGTGCACCTGGGCGAGGTGCCCGAGCCCGAATCGGGGCAGACCATGGCCAACCTGCCGGTGGCCAAGCACACCATCGACATCCTGGCCATGCTCCAGGAAAAGACGGGCAACTGCCTCGCCCCCGACGAACGGCGGCTGCTCGAAGGCCTGCTCTACGAACTGCGCATGCAATACGTCATGAAAATGAAGTGAGGCTCCGGCAATGACGACCTTCAAGGCCGGGCTGGTGGGCGTCACCGGCTACACCGGCATGGAACTGGCGCGCCTTTTGTGCGGCCACGGCGGGCTGCGGCTGGTGCGCGCCACCTCGCGCTCGGACGCCGGGCGGACCCTGGACCAGCTCTTCCCCGGGCTGGGCGGGCTGCCCGTGGGCGGGCTGACGGTCAGCCAGCCCGATGTGGACGACCTGGCCCGGGCCTGCGAGCTGGTGTTCCTGGCCGTGCCCCACGGCACGGCCATGGACATGGCCGCCGCCCTGGTGGAGCGCGGCGTACGCGTGGTGGACCTGTCCGCCGACTTCCGCATCAAGGACCCGGCGACCTACGCCCAGTGGTACGGCCTGGAGCATCGCCACCCCGGGCTCATCGCCGACGCCGTGTTCGGCCTGCCCGAGCTGTACGCCCCGGCCATCCGCGCGGCCCGGCTGGTGGCCAACCCCGGCTGCTATCCCACCTCGGCCATCCTGGGCCTGTATCCGGCCCTGAGCCGGGGCCTGGCCGAGGCCGACGGGCTGGTCGTCGACTCCAAGTCGGGCGCCACGGGCGCCGGACGCAAGGCCGCCGTGGGCTCGCTGTTCTGCGAGGTGGCCGACACCTTCCGGGCCTACAACCTGGGCCGCCACCGCCACACCCCCGAAATCGAACAGGAGCTGTCGCGCTTCGTCGGCCGGGATATCCGCGTGTCCTTCAACACGCATCTTTTGCCCATCAACCGGGGCATCCTGTCCACCTGCTACGCGCGCCTGGCGCGCCCCGCGACCCTGGCCGAGGTCCACGCCGCCTATGCGGACGCCTACGCCGACGCGCCGTGGGTGCGCGTGCTGCCCCAGGGCGCCCTGCCCGAGACCAAGAACGTGCGCGGCACCATGTTCTGCGACATCGGCCTGGTGGTGGACCCGCGAACCGACCGGCTCATCGTGGTCTCGTGCATCGACAACCTCTGCCGGGGCGCCTCGGGCCAGGCCCTGGCCAACGCCAACCTCATGCTCGGCCTGGATCCCGCCGAAGGCCTGCGCCTGGCGCCCCTGGTCCCCTGAACCGGCCCCTTTCAGAAAAACGCAAGACGCCGCCGGAGCCCCGAGTCCGGCGGCGTCTTTTCTTCGCCACGGGCAAAGCGGGATACTCCTTGCTCCGGGGAGAAAACCTGTGGCATAATGGAAGTGTTACAACTCCCTGCCGGACGGAAAACGGCTCACGCACAACATGAAGCTTCCCCCACACGCCGAGAGACCGATGAATATCATCCCCCAACACGCCGCCCCCGCCGAGAACGTCTTTGTGGCGCGGCAGCCGATCTTCACCCCGGAGCTGGATGTCTGGGGCTATGAACTGCTCTTCCGGGCCACGGGCGACGCGCGCGCGGCCCAGGTGGCCGACGCCGACATGGCCACGGCCAAGGTCATCGCCGACGGCTTCCTGCTGGCCTCCCAGGGCCTGCGCCCCGGCCAGCGGACGCTCATCAACTTCCCGCGGTCCCTCCTGCTGGACAACTTCGCCTTCGCCCTGCCCGCCGAAATCGCCGTGGTCGAGATCCTCGAGGACGTGACCCCCGACGAGGCCGTCCTGGCCGCCGTGCGCGAAACAAAAAACGCGGGCTACACCGTCGCCATGGACGACTTCACGGGCGAGGCCGCCCTGGAACCCTTCCTGCCCCTGGTGGACATCATCAAGGTCGACGTGCTGGCCGTGCTGGGCGACGGCGGCCCCGAGGGCGCCCGGCGCCTGCGCGAGGTGACCCGGCGCCTGGAGCGCTACGGCTGCCGCCTGCTGGCCGAAAAGGTCGAGGACAACGAGGTCTTCGCCCTGTGCCGCGAGCTGGGCTTCACGCTGTTCCAGGGCTACTTCTTCGCCCGGCCCGAGATCATCCCCGGGCGCAAGCTGGCCTCGGGCGAGCTGACCAAGATCCAGCTCCTCCAGGAGCTGGGCTCGGCGGATTTCGACGTGAAGCGCCTGGCGGACATCATCCAGCGCGACCCGTCCCTGACCTACCGCCTCTTCCGCTACATCAACTCCGCGGGCATGGGCGTCTGCCAGAAGGTGGAGTCCGTGCCCCGGGCCATCGCCCTGCTCGGCCAGCGCCAGCTCGCCCAGTGGCTGCGCGTGGTGATCATGTCCGACCTCGCCCCGGGCAACAAGGGCCGCGAGGTGGCGTTCCTGTCGGTACACCGGGGCCGCTTCCTGGAGCTGATGGCCGAGCGCTGCCCGGCCAACTACTCCCCGGAGGCCCACTTCCTGCTCGGGCTGTTCTCCCTGCTCGACGCCATGCTCGGGGTGCCCATGGACCAGATCCTCGCCACCCTGCCCCTGGCCGAGGAACTCAAGGCCGCCCTGGCCGGCAAGAGCGGCGACTACCGCTTCTGCATCGACCTGGTCCGGGCCTACGAACGCCACGACTGGCCGCAGGTGGACAGCATGCTGGCCATCCCCGGGATTCCCGCCGAGGTCGCCGACGCGCTCTACACCCAGTCCATGGACTGGACCCAGAGCCTGCTGGGCCCCGCGACCCAGGGGGACTAGGTCTACCTAGCCCGGCCCCGGAAGCGGCACACCCGGCCCGAAGCGGGCACCCTGCGCACGGAGCGCGGGGTGCCCGCTTCGTTTATGGTGGCACGTTCCACGCGGGCTGCCCGGATGCGCGGCGCCACCCCGGACGCCCCGGCCCCCTGGGCCCTTTTTGCAGCAACGCCCCGGCCCCCAAAGCCACCTGCGCCCCGCGTTCCGGGCGCCCACCTGCACAGGAAAGACGACAATGGCGGGCACCATTTCCGCGAATGACTACCTATAAAATAGCATTAAAGCACAAATCATGTCACATTATGCTTGACCTTTTCATTTTCATTCAACTATTCACCGTTTTGATTCTGAAAAAATATACCTTTACCTCGTATCAAAACACCCTGGGTGCATAGTCTGCACGCCCTCCGGCGCCCCGGGGCGGCCTGCGGCGGGCACCCCCCGCGCCGCCGGAGCCCGCCGGGGGGCGGGCAACCCGGCACGCTGGAGGCATGGTCATGCGCGTCCCCTTCCCCTGTTCCCCCCGCCTGCTCCTTGGCGCCTGCGCGGCGCTGCTGCTCCTGGCCGCGGCCCCGGCGCGCGGCGCGGAAAACACGATCCGCCTGGACGAGATGGTCGTCAACGCCACACGCATCATCGCCCCGACCATGCAAAGCGGCGACACGGTGTTCACCGGCACCCAGATCACCGCCGACGGTATCGAAATGCAGGGGGGCCGGGCCCAGACCAGCATCTACAACACCTTGCAGGTCCTGCCGGGGTCAGCGTGGAGAGCGCCGACAGCTTCGGCCTGAGCCCGGAGCAGAACGTCATCCGCATGCGCGGGGTGCGCGGCTTTCTGGGCGCCATGTCCGTGGAGGGCGTGTCCAACTGGGGCGGCAACCCCATGGGCCCGCGCGAGTACCTCTACGACACCAACAACTTCGAGAGCGTGACCATATACAAGGGCGCCATCCCCGCCGACATCGGCACCGGCGTGGGCGCGCGCGGCGGGGCCATCGAGCTGCGCCCCAAATGGCCCAAGGACGAACCCGGCCTGGAGTTCGAGCAGGGCGTGGGCTCCAACTCCTACTCGCGCAGCTTCCTGCGCCTGGATTCCGGGCGGCTCACCGACGCCGGCACCGCCCTGTCCGGCTCGTTCTCCTACACCGAGGCCGACAAGTGGAAAGGCCCGGGCCAGGTCGGTCCGCGCACCAACGTGAACCTCATGCTGCGCCAGCCCACCCTGGGCGACGACGACATCAAGGTCTTCTTCAACTCCAACCACATCGAAAGCGACCTGTACCGCGCCCTGACCCACAACGAGGCGGACTCGCTCTCCGACTACCACGGCAAGGACTTCAACGAGAGCCTGACCGGCAACAACGCGCAGGACATATACTACTACAAGTACAACCGGGGCATCTACAACAACAACGATGTCATGGCCATCGTTTCGGCAAGTGTTGACGAGACCTGGGGTTTCAAGTTCAAGCCCTTCTACTCCAAGGAGGACTCGACCATATATCAGGGCAACTCGTCCAACAAGCGCATGCAGCAGCGCAGCCGCTACATAGAACGCTTCGGCATGACCTCCGAGATGAAAAAACGCTTTGGCGACGTGACCACCGTACTCGGCTACCAGTACGAGACCACGGACATGCGCATCATCACCAAGAACTACAACCCGGCCGACGAGAGATTCCTGGGCTACGGCATCTACACCAGGAGCCTGGACCGCGGGCACCTGCACAGCCCCTTCGCGAAGATCGGCGGCGACCACGGCCGCCTCAAGTGGCAGGCGGGCCTCAAGTATTTCCACTACATCGACCCCGCCACCCACGGCTACACCTCCGCCCCCGGCGCGCCCAACACCCTGGTCCGCCAGCAGGACCTGGACCGCGAGACCAAGGTCTACGACGCCCTGCTGCCGACCCTGGCCCTGTCCTACGCCGTGACCGACGAGGTGGAACCCTTCCTCAGCTACGGCCGCAGCCAGATCCGCCCGTATTCCTATGTGCCGCTCATCAACCTCTACAGCAGCAAGCGGCCCCAGTTCCTGGCGGCGGGCGTGACCCTGGACGACCTGTTCAACACCCGCGACATGGAAACCACCGACACCGTGGAGATGGGCGTGCGCCTGAGCCTGGGCCCGGCCGAGATCACCCCCTCGGTCTTCTACTCCAAGAGCGACAACCTGCTGGTCACCGTCCACGATCCGCGCATCGGCCTCACGGGCGTGGACTACCAGCAGAACGTGGGCGAGGCCACGGGCTACGGCGCCGAGATCGAGGCCAACGTGCACCTGGGCGAGGGCTTCACCTGGTTCCTGAGCCCCTCCTACACCATGCTGACCTATGACGACGACCTGACCTTTGCGGGCAACACCCTGGACTGCAAGGGCAACCAGGTCGTGGACACCCCGCGCTGGATGGCCAAGACCGGCTTCATCTTCCGCCACGGCGCCTTCGAGGTTTCGCCCATGCTGCGCCTGCTGGGCGACCGCTACGGCGACCTGGAGCACAAGGAGAAGATCGGGGGCCACGCCGTGGTGGACCTCAGCGCCTCCTACCGTTTCGAGGACGTTTCCTGGGCCAAGAGCGTGCGCCTGAGCCTGGACTTCTACAACCTGCTGGACGCCAAATACATCTCGGGCATCACCGCGGGCGACGACACCCGCTCCGGGGCCACGAGCTATGTGGTCGGCGCGCCGTTCACGGCCCTGCTGCGCCTGGGGGTTGAACTGTAGCTGCGCGCGCGGGCCCCGCCCGCCTGCCGGAACCAAAGCCCCCGCGGCCCTGGCCGCGGGGGCTTTTTCCTGCCCGGCCCTTCCGGGTGGAGCGTTTCTTGCTGCGCGCCCCGAAGGGGAAATTTCTTCCCCGGCCCAGCCACCCTCAGCACCAGGAGGAGCAATGCGCATCGACGACAGCATCCAGGCCCCCTGGGCGGCGGCCGTCGCCCCTCGCGAACCGGACCCCCGGGACAACCCCGCGCCCCAGGACGAGGCAGCGGCCGCAAGCATCTGGACCGGGGACCAAGCCTTTTCCGCCCCGCGCGCCGCCGCGCGGCTGGCGGGCGACGCCACGGCCGCCGTGCTGGCCGCCGGGGCGGACCCGGCCCCGGTGGGCGGCCGGGACTGGCTCGACCAGCGCGGCGCCGCGCTCTTCGAGGAGGGCCGCCCCGTGCTCGGCACCCGGGGCGGGCTGCCCATCGTGGGCGAAACCGGGCAGGAACGCGCCCAGGGCCTGGCCTACCTCCGGGAGCAGCTGGCCAGGCGCGGCCAGGACACGGAAAACATGGAGCTGGTCACCGTGTGCAGCCCCGTGTTCGACGGGGCCACAGGGCCGCAGGTGGGCTGGTTCCAGGGCACGGCGGCCCGGCTGGACGCCACCGGGCTGAAGGCCGTGGGCACGGCGGACCTGCCGGAGAACATCGCCGCCGTGCTGCGCGCCCTGTCCCGGCGCTGAGCCCGGCGTCCGGGCACGGAAAAAAAGGGGGGACCGCCCGCGGGCGGTCCCCCCTTTCCTTGACGCGCTGCCCGGCGCTAGCCGCGGCAGTTGGCCTTGAGGGTCTCGGCCATGTCCGTGGCTTCCCAGGTGAACTCGGGACGCTCGCGGCCGAAGTGGCCGTAGCACGCCGTGCCCTTGTAGATGGGGCGGCGCAGGTCGAGCCGCTTCTCGATGTGGTAGGGGCGCAGGTCGAAGGTCCCCTGCACGGCGTCGGTCAGGGCCTCGTCGCTGATCTCGCTGGTGCCCAGGCTGGACACGAGCACGGACACGGGCTCGGCTACGCCGATGACGTAGGCGATCTGGACCTGGCACTTGGGCGCCAGCCCCGAGGCGACCACGTTCTTGGCGATGTAGCGGCCCATGTAGGCGCCGGAACGGTCGACCTTGGAGGGGTCCTTGCCGGAGAAGGCGCCGCCGCCGTGGGCGCCCATGCCGCCGTAGGTGTCCTGGATGATCTTGCGCCCGGTCAGGCCGCAGTCGCCCATGGGGCCGCCGATGACGAAACGACCGGTGGTGTTGATGAAGATGCGGGTCTTCTTGCGGTCCACGAACTCGCCGGGCAGGGTCTTGAAGATGACCTCCTCGCGGATGGCGTCCACCAGGTCCTGGTAGGCGATGTTCTCGTCGTGCTGGGCGGCGATGACCACGGTGTCGATGAACTTGGGCTGGCCGTCCTCGTAGGTGAAGCTGACCTCGGTCTTGCCGTCGGGGCGCAGGAAGTCGAGGATGCCCTCCTTGCGCACATAGGTCAGGCGGCGCGACAGCTTGTGGGCCCAGAATATGGGCGCGGGCATGAGCGTCGGGGTCTCGTCGCAGGCGAAGCCGAACATCATGCCCTGGTCGCCGGCGCCCTGCTCCTCGGGGGCCTTGCGGTCCACGCCCTGGGCGATGTCCGGCGACTGCTTGTCGATGGTGGACATGACGGCGCAGGTGTCGGCGTCAAAGCCCATGGACGAGCTGGTGTAGCCGATCTCGCGGATGGTCTCGCGCACGATGGCCGGCAGGTCGGCGTAGCCCTTGGTGGTGATCTCGCCGGCGATCATGGCCAGCCCGGTGGTGACCAGGGTTTCGCAGGCCACGCGGGACTCGGGGTCCTGGGCCAGCAGCGCGTCGAGCACGGCGTCGGAGATCTGGTCGGCGACCTTGTCGGGATGTCCTTCGGTCACGGACTCGGACGTGAAATGGAAACGGCCTTTGTTGCTGATCATGGGGTTTTTCCTCCTGATGCGTTTCCCCTCCGGCGCTGCCGTTGGGGGGATGGTCCGTTCGCGGCGCGGGCACGGCCCGGGCCGGATGGGGTCAGGGCCGCAGCAGCTCGTTGTCGATGAGCCGGGCGCGGCCCAGGCGCACGGCCACGGCGGCCAGGGCCGGGCCCTCCAGGGCCGCCACGGGCTGCACGTTTTCCGGGTCCACTATCTCGATGTAGTCCACCTCGCCCGCGGGGACGTGCTCGGCGTAGTAGGCGGCGATGGCGGCCTTGAGGGTCGGGGCGTCGCGCTGCCCGTCGCGGGCCAGGGCGGCGGCGTGCAGCAGCCCGGCGTGCAGCCCCGGGGCCTGGGCCCGCTCGGCGGGGCCGAGGTAGACGTTGCGCGAGCTGAGCGCCAGGCCGTCGGCCTCGCGCACGATGGGCCGCCCCTCGATGCGGCAGGGCAGGTGCAGGTCGCGGGCCATGCGCCTGAGCAGGGCCAGCTGCTGCCAGTCCTTCTGGCCGAAGACCGCCACATGGGGCAGGGCCAGGTGCAGCAGGATGCTGACCACCGTGGCCACGCCCCGGAAGTGCACCGGGCGGCTCGCGCCGCACAGGTGGCGGGCCAGGGGCGGGACCTCCACCCAGGTGCAGTGGTCCGGGGCGTAAATGTCCCCGGGCGCGGGCATGAACAGCGCCGTGGCGCCGCAGGACTCGGCCAGGGCCGCGTCGCGCCCGGGGTCGCGCGGGTAGGCCTCCAGGTCCTCCCCGGGGCCGAACTGGGTGGGATTCACGAAAACGCTGACGTACACCGCGTCGGCGTTGGCGGCGGCCCAGCGGATGAGGCTGGCGTGGCCCTCGTGCAGAAAGCCCATGGTCGGCACCAGGGCCGTGGTCTTCCCCCGGGCCCGGTCGGCCAGTGCCTGTTCCTGGAACTCTTTGGGATCGTTGAATCTATGCATGAAACTCCTGCATCCTCCCGGGCCAGGGCCCGAAAAAAAAGCCCCTCCGCAAGGGGAGGGGCTGATGCGTTGCGCGTCACTCTCATGGTCCCTTGCGGGTCTGGCGTTAGCACCTTGCTCTCCGCTGACGGAGCAGGTTGCCGGGCGGTCGACGGGCCAGATCCCTCGCGCCTCTCTGCATGATATGTCATGTCCGGTCGCCCGGGGGCTCCCGTAAGCAAAACGTATATCCCAACATCCGCCCGGACGCAAGAACTTTGTGAAAAACGCCGGGAGCGCCCCCCGCCGGGCCTGCGGAACGGCCCCGGCTCAGACCGAGCCGCCCAGCAGCCCCGGGCCCAGCTCGGGGACGCCGCCGCCCGCCCGGGCCTCGGCGCGGGGCGAGGCGGCGGTCTGCGCTTCCTCCCGCGCCGGTTCGCGCACCACGGGCGCGGCCTCCACAACGTCCAGCAGGGCCGAGCGCTCCAGGTTGGCCAGCTCGCGGCCCACCGGGGGGCCCGGATCGGCCAGCTTGGCCGGGTTGACCAGCCGCGTCTCCAGCCCCGGGGCGCGGATGGCCCCGGCCTCGGCCTCAAGGGCCGGGGCCAGGCCGTCCTGCTCCCCGCCCAGCAGGGCGTCCACGGCCCCGGGGTCGCGGTCCAG
>Ga0172382_10009136_pt1 | contig 13599 bp, 14 predicted proteins | sample Leawel138RmetaG_FD_122245 | JGI IMG/M metagenome (GOLD analysis project Ga0172382, IMG submission 122245) | Leachate microbial communities from a municipal landfill in Southern Ontario, Canada - Leachate well 138R metaG | ecosystem: Engineered > Solid waste > Landfill > Unclassified | place...
ACACTATCCCGTTGGCTCGAATGAATTCGACGAAGCCGGTGTGTATGAAACCTGGTTCACCAACCAGGACGGCTGCGACTCCCTGGTCATCCTGTATCTGCAGATGTTACCACAAAGCGATACTCTTATTGTAAAAGAAATCATCGAAGGGGATAGTATAAAAGTGGGATCGACAGTCTATCGTGACACAGGCATATTTTCTGAGATGCTAACAAATCGATTTGGTTGTGATTCGTTGGTAACAATACATCTTACAGTTAGAGATTCTCTTCCGGGAAACAGTAATACAACCTTACCAGAACATGAATTACAAGTAGTTGTATATCCCAATCCAGCTGACGAGTTTGTGCAAGTTAAGTTTGAAAACTTCGCTGGCCATTTTAAGATTAAGCTACTTTCGGTTGATGGCCAGCTTATTCATACAAAAGAAGGGGATAGTTATTCCGGCATACATCTGGAAACGATTTCAACAAATGGGTATAGCCGGGGTATATACATTATTGAAATAGAAGCACATGGTTTACAGATACACAAAAAAATAATCCTCCGATGAACTGATTATAATCTGTTTCTAAATGCTGTTTTTATTCTCTCCAGTCCTTCCTGTAGAATTACCCGAGGGCATCCGATATTCAGTCGCATCCAACCGTCTCCACCTGTTCCAAATCGGGCTCCATTATTTAAACCGACTTTGGCCTGTTTCACCATGAATTGATTAAGATCCATATCGTTCAAGCCATATTCCCTAAAATCGAGCCAAACCAAATACGTTGCTTCTGGTTTCATTACTTTCACTTTGGGGAGGTATTCTCTGAAAAAATATTCCAGCAACAAGTAGTTATTCCACAGGTATTCCAATAATTGCTCCAGCCAGTCATCGCCAAGTGAATAGGCAGCTTCCAGTGCAACTGTTCCAAAAATATTACCCATCCCCAGATGTCCTATACCGAGTGCCTTTTCATAGTTAGCAAACAATTTTTTATTGGGAATGATAACGAGTGATGAGGACAAACCAGCCACATTGAATGTTTTGCTGGGTGCCATACAAATCAAGCAATGGTTTGCTGCTTCATCAGAAAGAGTTGCATAAGGGATATGTTTATTCCCTTTAAAAATCAAATCGGAATGGATTTCATCGGATATAACCATGATATTATTTTCCAGGCAAATTTCGGCAAGTTTTTCCAGTTCATTTTTTTTCCAGACAGTGCCACCAGGGTTTTGAGGGTTACATAACAACAACAATTTGGTATTTTTATCGATCTTTGCCTTTAGGTCGTCAAAATCAAACGTATACCGATTATTGATCTGTTTCAGAGGATTTTCCACAAGCACTCTTCCTGTTCCTTTTACAGATTCAAAGAATGGGAAATACACCGGAGGCTGCACGATCACCTTATCGCCCGGATTTGAAAAAGTTTCGATGGCGAGGGTTATCCCGGCTACCACTCCCGGGCTGGAAGAAATCCAGTTACGTTGCATTTTCCATCCATGGCGTCGGTTCATCCACTCTATTATGGCGTTATAATAGGATTCAGGTTTAAATGTATAACCAAATATTTCATGCTCCGTTCGCTTTCGAATTGCATTTACAATAAAATCAGGAGTTTGAAAATCGGTATCTGCTACCCACAAGGGCAAAACATCGTTGGTTTTAAAAACCCATTCCCGGGCATCATATTTTACGCAGTTGGTACCTTCGCGAAGAATAATCCTGTCGAAATCGTACTTCATGGTTAGAAAAATAATAATTTACAAATATGGTTGAAGGTATGTCAAATCGCCTTTCCGATCAGCCTTTAACACAAAATCAAACCGGTTTATATCCAGGCAGAGGTTGAAATCTTCTTTAGGTGCCCATTCCTGTTTTGCGGGGTCAAAGAATCTTTTTCCTGAGCCTTCTCTGATTGTTTTAGTCATATGGAGAAAGTTCCCGGGCAATCCTTTCAGTTCATTCCGGATATATTCTGCACACAGGGTATCCTCATCGGTAGGAAATTCGCATGCATATCCCATGCAAACCAACGATACAGTTTCGGGTTTCCGGGAATGAATATAGCGGACAATAGCTCCTGCATTCACAAAGCTTCCGGTAATAATTTCCCGGGCTTGAACAGCAGCTTCAATCCCTTGAGTACCGGAGCTGGTAGTATGCACCACAGTCTTCCCTTTTAATCCTGTGCCCATAATCTGGGATGGAGAATTGCCAAAATCAAATCCTGGTGGTTTCATTTCATTTCGTTCTCCTACCAGCAGATAATCAGGATGTTGTTCTTTCAGTTGATAGGCTTTTTCAATATCTCCCACAGGAATTATTTTGTCAGCACCTTCCCGGAAAATATAACATGCTGTTGAGAATGCACGAAAAACATCAATGATCACTGTTAATCCTGTTGCTTCTTCTGCACCCTTCAACAATTGCAATATCTGAATATTCATGAAAACCGGTAATTAATAATAAAAAAGATATTCTCCATATCCTTATAATTGAATGGGTAAATATAAGAATATACCATCAAATAGCGAAGGGGAGTAAGATGGGCCAGTATGCGAAAGGCATTTACACCAAAACAGAAAGAGACATCTCTGTATCTCAGATGATAAGGCGATAATCTACAAGTTAATTCACTGTTACATTTCAGGTCTGGACTTATTTCAGGCCGCTTCTTTGGAGCAAGGCGTCTACCGAGGGTTCTTGTCCTCTGAAACGTTTGTAAAGCACCATAGGATGTTCAGTGCCCCCCTTTTCCAAAATATTTTTTCTAAATGAAGAAGCCACCTCTTTGTTAAAGATCCCTTTATCCCGGAACAGGCTGAATGCATCTGCATCAAGCACTTCGGCCCATTTATAGCTATAATAACCTGCCGCATAACCTCCGGCAAACAGGTGGCCAAATTGAGTGCTCATACAGGCTTCATCAATAACAGGAAAAATCTGTGTTCTTTTCCAGGCTGATTCTTCGAACTGTTTCACATCGCCATCAAATGGATTTTCCAGGGTATGCCAAGCCATATCGAGGTATCCGAAACTTACCTGGCGTACAGAAAGGTATCCGGCCAGGAAATTCTCTGATGCTTTAATTTTATCAACCAGTTCGGCAGGAATTTTCTCTCCCGATTGATAATGGCTGGCAAAGCGATCCAGGAAGTCTTTTTCAACGGCCCAGTTTTCCATAATTTGTGACGGGAGCTCAACAAAATCGCGATATACATTGGTTCCCGACAAGCTGGAATAGGTAGAATTGGCCAGGATACCGTGCAGGGCATGTCCAAATTCATGTAAAAAAGTTTCCACTTCATTGAAGGTAAGCAGTGCAGGTTTGGTTTCTGTAGGCCGGGTAAAATTCATCACGATCGTGATCTGTGGCCTTGAATCCTCATCATTTTCCTTCCATTGACCCTTAAAATCGTTCATCCAGGCGCCTCCCTGTTTTCCGGGGCGTGGATGAAAATCGGTATACAGCACTGCCAGAAATGAACCATCAGAATCCGATACTTCGAAGGGGACTACCTCTTCATGATAGACAGGAATATTTTTATTGGGATTGAAAGTAATTCCGTAGAGCTCGGTAGCCAGGCCAAAGACTCCTTCTACCACTTTATTCAACTCAAAATAAGGTTTCAGCATTTCATCGTTCAGATCGAACCTGGCCTCCTTCAGCTTTTCACTATAATAAGTCCAGTCCCAGGGCATGATTTCCTCGTTGAAACCTGATTTGGCAGCAAAAGCAGATACTTCTTCTTTTTCTTTTTGGGCAACAGAATAGGAAACGTCGAGCAATTCATCCAGCAACTGATATACTCCTCCGGGATTCCTTGCCATCCGCTGCTCCAGGGCATAATCGGCATAATTTTTATATCCCAGTAATTTAGCCATCTCCAGGCGCAAATTGGCAATTTTTCGTACATTTTCCTGATTATCAAACTCATTTCCTTTAAAGGATTTCGACATATAAGCCAGGTACAGCTCTTTACGCAGCTCCCGGTTATCGGCATATTTCATGAAAGGCAAATAACTGGGCATTGTTATATCGAATACCCAACCCGGTTTATTTTTACTTTTTGCTTTGGCAGCAGCAGCTTCAAGAGCACTTTCAGGAAGTCCGGCCAGCTTATTCTTATCCGTAATGTGCATTTCGTAGCTATTGGTCTCTTTCAGCACATTTTCATCAAATTTCAGGGTAAGCATGGACAACTCAGTACTTATTTGTCTGAATTTTTCTTTTTCAGCATCCGAAAGGTTTGCTCCCTGGCGCACAAAGCCGAGATAGGTGTTCTTGAGTAAGGTTTGCTGCTCAGGATTCAGGTCGAGTTTATTCTTTTGATTGTACACATATTTCACCTTATTGAACAACATCGGGTTCAAGAAGATGTCATTCTGATATTTGGTCAGCAAGGGTGATCCCTCCTGAGCAATTCCCTGCAATTCATCATTCGTTTCAGAGTTAAGCAAATTGAAAAATATGCCCAAAGTACGGCTAAGAAGTCGACCCGACTTTTCAAGAGCTTCAATTGTATTTAAAAAATCGGGTGTAGCTTTATTGTCGACAATGGCTTGTATTTCGGCTTCACCCTGTTTGATCGCCTCCTTCATTGCCGGTAAAAAATGTTCATTCTTAATTTCAGAAAAAGGTGCCGTTTGATGGGGAGTTTTAAAATCCTCCAACAAAGGATTTACCTGTGCATTTGTCATAATCATTGGAGTTAAGAAAAGTATTAGAATTAAAATCTTCATGTATATAAATTTGGTTATACAAAAAAAAAGCCTGAATAAAAGACAATCAATATAGGAATAATGTTCAAAACCGGAATTTACTTTTTCTTTTTTTTCTGGACAGACCAACCAAATTTTCCGATAATTTTCCCAAGGCCGAAATAGTGTCCATGGCTATAAACAAGTGGCCGGGCTTTTGAGAAGCTGAAAGCATTCTGTTCATCCAGGAATTGACTATCGATAGATACTCCCACAACTTCCGCCAGAAACATATGGTGGGTTCCCAGTTCGATTATATCTTTTACGACACACTCTATATTCACTGGAGACTCAGCGATTACGGGAGCTTTCACTATTTGAGCGAAAGTTGGTGTAAGTTTCATCTTCTCCCACTTATTGTATTTTCTTCCCGAACGACAACCACACCAGTCGGTTGCCCTGGCCAACTCCTCGGTTGTTAAATTGATAACAAACTCCCTGGTGCGTTTGATGATTTCATAAGAGTGTCTTCCCGGGCGTATGGAGATGGAGCACATAGGCGGATCGCTGTTAATAGTACCTGTCCAGGCAATTGTAATGATATTATATTCTTCCGGGGTATGTCCGCAACTGACCATCACCGCAGGTAAAGGGTAGATCATGGTTCCGGGTTTCCAATGTGTTTTTGCCATCTCTTGAAGTTTGAATCCTGCAAATTTAAAAAAACAACCTGAAAAACAGGAAAGAGGCTCTGTTGATTGTTAACAAAAAAAATAAACGATCAGATTGTTGGTTCTTTCCAATCGTTATTTTCCCGGATTAATTTTTCAAGTTCTTCAACAGCGTCTTCATAAGGGATATATCTTTTCACAGGATTCAATCCTTTATAGAGTGTAATTTTGTTGCTGCCAGCTCCCACGAATCCATAATCCACATCGCCCATTTCACCTGGTCCGTTCACCACGCATCCCATAATTCCGATTTTCAGATGATCCAGGTGATTGAAATGCTCCTTTATCTTTCTGGTTGTTTCCTGGAGGTTAAAAAGAGTACGACCGCAACCCGGACAAGAGATGAATTCGGTTTTAGTCATCCGCATCCGGCTGGCTTGCAGAATGCCAAAGCTTAAATCTTTCAATTCGGTAAATGTAATCCTGTCATTGGAAATACATAGTCAGTCTCCATAACCGTCGATCAGCAGTCCACCCAAATCGGCCGAAGCTTTGATCTGCAAATCTTCCAGCTTGTGTTCATTATATCGGCGATAAATAATAACCGGCACTTTCCAGATGTGGGATTCAAATGTAGTAAAAAATGCCCGAAGCTCAGCCAGCGGATTTTTATTGAAACTTTCCAGAATTAGGACAGTTTTTCTGGTTTGTTTTAGTTTCATAATAATTTCGGGGTTTTTATCCATAAACCGATCGAACTCCATCTTATTTGTCCGGATAAATTTTAAACGCCCCCAACGTGTACTTTCGTAAAGATAATCTTCGAGGGAGATGACAGGGTAACCTTCACCATTAATATCTATGATCTTATTGCCCGACAGAAAATAATCGGGAACCAGTTTACCCCTGATTGGGAGCATTTCCTGCAGGTTACGTTCACCCAGATCAGCAACGACCACAGGAAGCTTATCTCCCCCCATATTTAATACCGGACGGGTTGAACGACGTTCATATTCAAATGGATTGGTCTGGGCAACCAACGAGGCAGTAATAGGTTCATGGTCGCGATACGACTTAAAATGATTCACCAGCTTTTGAGCTACCGGGATTTCATTTACCGGATCCTCAGTTAAAGAAATACGGATCGTGTCACCAATCCCATCGGCTAGTAAAGCGCCTATACCGACTGACGATTTGATTCGTCCGTCTTCCCCTTCTCCGGCTTCTGTAACTCCCAAATGAATAGGATACCTCAGATCTTCGAGCCGCATCTTATAATTCAGCAGTCGCACAGAAAAAACCATCATACGTGTATTGCTTGACTTGATTGAAACCACCACGTCCTTAAAATCGACTTTTTTACAGATACGTAAAAACTCAAGTATCGATTCAGCCATTCCTGAGGGAGAATCTCCATATCGACTCATTACCCGATCCGACAAGGAACCGTGGTTCGCGCCAATACGCAATGCTGTTTTGGTTTTCTTTAGCATTTCAAGAAAAGGAATAAACTGCTCCTCTATTTTTAAAAGTTCTTCCTTGTACTCCTCATCGGAATAGACTTTATTTTCAAAACGAGCCCTTTTATCGTAAAAATTCCCAGGATTAATGCGCACTTTGTCACAATATTTGGCAGCTATGTCTGCTAAGCGGGGATTGAAATGAATATCGGCTATTAATGGGATGGAAAAATTTCGTTTATGAAGCTCGGCAACAATATTTTTTAGATTTTCAGCATCGTAAATGCCTTTTACTGTAACGCGAACATAATCGCAACCTGCCTTTGCCAATGCAATAATTTGTTCAACTGTTAATTCTGTTTCCCGTGTACTGGTATCGGTCATCGACTGGATTCGTATAAGATTACTTCCGCCAACTCCGGTACCCCCAATATTGACCTCCCACGTTTTTTGCCTTTCGTAACGTGTGATATCTTTGATGTAGTTAAAATGACGATCTTTCATGATAAACTGTTAAGCTGAGATGCAAATTTACGTTAATGGTTTCAAATTAAAAAGATTCCTCTATTTTTGTTATCGAATATAAATATATGAACTTAAAAATCAACAACGTAACAAAATTATTTGGAAAGCAGCAAGCACTGGACGAGGTCAACTTTTCTGTCAACCGGGGTGAATTGCTGGGATTTCTGGGCCCCAATGGTGCGGGAAAGTCAACGCTCATGAAAATAATTACCGGATTTCTGCCTGCCACTTCAGGAGAAGTTTATTTAGACAATCACAAAGTTTCCGTTCATCTTCCGGCTATCAGACGCAATATTGGTTACCTTCCGGAACACAATCCACTTTATATCGACCTTTATGTAAAGGAGTACCTGGAAATCACAGCTGGTTTTTATGGTATCAAAAACAAGAAGCAGTACATTGCCCGTATGATAGAATTAACCGGGTTGGGTGATGAGCAGCACAAAAAGATCAGGGCGCTTTCAAAAGGTTACCGGCAACGTGTAGGTTTGGCTCAGGCGCTGATCCACGATCCGCAGGTGCTGATCCTGGATGAGCCCACCACCGGCCTCGATCCTAACCAGCTGGAAGATATCCGTGGGATGATCCGTTCCATCAGTCGCGAAAAAACAGTAATTCTCTCCTCACACATCATGCAGGAGGTGGAGGCGGTGTGCGATCGCGTGGTGATCATCAACCGGGGGAAGATCGTGGCCGACGGTTCTATCGCCGAGGTGAAGAGCGGTCAGCTGCAGGGGAACCAGGTGGTGGTGGCGGGGTTCGACCGCCCGGTACACCCGGATCAACTGATGGTACTGCCGGGAATCAAAGATGTTGTGTGGGGAACCGATGCCTGGGTGATAGAATCCGACGGCAGCGGCGATATCCGTCCCGTCATCTTCCGCTTTGCCGTGGAAAACGACCTCGTGTTGCTTACCCTTCAGGAGCGACAGCAGAACCTGGAGTCGGTGTTTCATCAACTGACCAAAACAGATTAGGAAAAAAATTTTCTCAACATTTTATCAATTCTCCCAATCACGCGAATTTCGAACCCAGTATTTTACATCCCGGGGAGGTATACCGGACAACCTCTGTATACCGATTTAGCCCAGCTGAGGCACTGACGTAAACAGGTTCTTTTTTTTACCTGTTCATATAGTTGCCTGACCTGGATCAAAATAGTGTTTGAAACTTCGGCGTGATTCTCCGGTTATTGGAATCCATCGACGCTCATTCGCACCAAATCGCCTTTCATCGTTTCCAGGGAAACGGTCTGGCCTTTATATATGAGATTCAGTTTGTGGTTTTCAAAGCATGCCCGTTTCATTCGAATAAAATTGTAATGAATATTTTTATTCCTTTTCAGGTACAAGCCTGACCACTTTCCCCGGATTATTCAGCACAATATAAATGGCGCCGTCAGTACCGGTAGCAACATCCCGCACTCTTCCTGCCCCCTTAAAAATCACCTGCTCATGGATTACCCTTTCTTCTTCGATTTGCAACAAACGCACCTCTTCATATTTGAGTGCACCCACCAAAAGTCGGTTTTTCCATTTTGTAAAGAGATTGCCGGTATAAAAATCAAGGCCACAAACGGCGAGTGATGGGTTCCAATAAAAAATGGGCTGCTCCATGCCGGGAATGTGGGTCAGCTCGGTGATCGTGGTGCCGTTATAGTTCCGGCCGTAGGTAATGGTTTCCCAGCCGTAGTTTTTCCCGGCCCGGATCAGGTTCAGCTCATCACCTCCCATAGGACCATGTTCGGTGACCCACAGCTCACCTGTTCCGGGATGGATGGCCATTCCCTGGATATTTCGGTTACCCAGTGAAAAGAGCGATTTCATAGCTTTTTCATCATATAGAAAGGGATTGTTCTCCGGAATACGTCCGTCCTTGTGGATGCGGTGCACCTTCCCATTGGGGAGGGTGAAGTCCTGCGCCTGGAATCCCCTGCCGCGGTCGCCCACAGCGAAGTAGAGGTATCCCCAGGGATCGAAGACGATGCGGCAGCCGTAGTGATGGCGCATGGTGTTATAGGTTTCCGGAGGAGCTTCAAAGAGCAGCTCTTCATCGATCCAGGTGTGGTTTTCGATTTTCCCGCGAACGATTCGTGTCATGGCCGGTAGGCGATCACCTTGCTGGTTTTCCAGAACATGACTGTAAGCCAGGTATATCCAGCCGTTCTGAGCATAATCGGGATCGACAGCCACATCCAGCAGTCCCCCCTGCCCTTCGTTCAACACCTTGGGCGTATTGTTGACCGGTTCAGGGAGCATGACGCCGTTCTTAACCACCCGCAACCGGCCAGGCCTTTCCGTAATCAGTGCCGTGGCCGGATCGATAAAATCGATGGACCACGGAACCTCCAGGTCATCGGCAAAGGTCTCCACCTCGATGAAATAGTCCATCGTCTCCACCATTTCGGGTGTGGGCGGCTTAACAACTCCTTTGTCGGCTTCTGCATCACGGATGTATTGCACTACCGCCCTGATATCGGCGTCGGTCATGGACCGCTCGTACGAAGGCATCCCCAGGTGAGCGATTCCGTGTTTAATGTTGCGGATAACGTAGCTGTTCTCGGCACCAAACTGCCAGATCCCGTCCAGCAGGCTCGATGCGTTGCCTCCGGAGAGGTCGGCACCGTGACACTGGGCACAGAATTTCTGGTACAGGCCGGCACCATCGGATTGCGCCTTTGCTTGAAAATAAAGAACGAAGGTGGCAATTACAAGAAGGGTGAAGCTTTGGGTACATCGGCTGATCGTTCTCATAAAATTTTGTTTATTTTTCGATTCCAAGATACTAAAATTTGTGTTTTATCTAAGAGACTGTTTTGATTTTGTTTTTTAGAAATATTTTGATCTGCTTTTTGCTCAGACAAGGCAAAATTGACGCGAATAGCCATAGCTATTTAAGGAAATTTTGCAACAGCATGAGTGAAAAAGACGCAAAATAGAATAAATGGATAAATTTAAAACAGTCTCTAATTAAATTTTCAGTTTGTGTACATTTTCTCAACAAATACTTTTGCCGGGTTCATCTCCTTTTTCCGGCCCGATGGAACTCACATAAAATTTAATTTGTCTCACTTTATTGTCTGTTCTAATGGTGTTCGACAGAATTCACAAGCTCATTTCTACTCTTTTGTGTCTTAAATCGTCATGCTCGTTTCTGATCGTTTGTGGCATAAACCGACAAGGATAATTCTTTTATAAAAGAACTTTCTGCAATTTATTCATATATTTTCTTTTGTAAAAGAATATTTATATATTTGTGTAAAATACTTCGATCATGGAAGAATATTTTGCAGCTTTAGAACGTTTCAATTTTTGGAAAGGAGATGTTCCCGGAATGGGATATTATCGTGAAGCATATACGGGTAAGATCATTGATTATACAGGCAGTAAGCTGATCAAAGTTCTTGTGGGTCAGCGACGGACCGGAAAGAGTTATATTCTTAGGCAGATAGTCCATGCGTTGATTGAAAGCGGAGTTAATCCCGAAAATATATTTTATATCAACAAGGAATTTACGGATTTTGATTTTGTTGGGGATTATAAGGATCTCGAAATGCTTCTGAAGTTGTATCAAAAGCGGCTTCATCCCGCAGGAAAAGTCTGGCTTATTATCGATGAGATTCAGAACATCGCGGGTTGGGAGCATTTTGTCAATTCATATTCTCAGAATTTTGTGGATAGCTATGAACTGTTTATCAGTGGCTCCAATTCAAGAATGCTTTCATCGGAGTTGGCAACGTTGTTGTCGGGGCGATATGTACATTTTGAGGTCTTTCCATTCAGTTATAAGGAGTTTACCGGGATTACCCATCAAGTGATGAATAGTCAGAGTTACATTGCCTATTTGGAGAGCGGGGCATTGCCTGAATTATTCGTATTGCCCAATAAAGAGACCAGGCGTAATTATATATCGGCCATCAGAGATACTGTGCTGTTGCGCGATATCATACAACGGCATAACATCAAAGATCCAAAGCTTCTGGAAGATATTTTTATCTACCTGGTCAATAATGCTTCGAATCTTGTCTCCATAACAAATATGGTTAATTTCTTCAGGAGTTCCGGCAGAAAAACCACGTATGATACGGTTGCCGGTTATATTGGCTATATGGAAGAGGCATTTTTGGTTCACAAAGCAGAACGTTATGACATAAGAGGTAAAGAGACAATATCGGGCAATTGTAAATATTACATCAACGATTTGTCGTTCAAGAATTATCTGTACCCCGGATTTGGCTATGGAGTGGGATATAAACTGGAAAACCTGGTTTACCTGGAACTTCGCAGGGCAGGGTATGAGGTTTATGTTGGAGTGATGCGCGATAAAGAGGTTGACTTTGTTGCAAAAAAGGGAGACAGGGTTATTTACCTTCAAAGTGCATGGCTTTTAATGGACGAGCAGACGGCACAACGGGAATATGCCCCGCTGGAAGCAATCCCTGATCATTATGAAAAGTTTGTTGTTTCGTTCGATGAAGTTTCGCTGCCGTCAAAACAGGGGATTCGCCATATACAGGCATGGAAAATTCATGAGGTAATTTAGATAATTAACTTTGTTACGGACGTAACAGTTACGGCGGTAACAGAACGTCATTTCGAGGTTCATACCTTGAGAGTGAAGCATCTCCGGCACAACGTTCTGTCAAACTACACCATTCAAACTGTTCTTTTTACACTGGAAAATATGTGAATGAAAGGCATTGAAATTCAGAATCTAAAACTACCGGATAACCTCCTGTTCAAAACTCACAAATTTCTTTCTACTAAAAAAATAGTAAAAATATTATAAAAACAGTTGGAAATTTATTTTTTTCTACTATATTTATAGTAGCAAAATTGAATTGAGACCGGTTAAAGATAAAAAGTGCATAATAATTGCATGCAGAACTTAAATTATAAATAATGAAGACACTGACAAAGGCTGAAGAACAGGTCATGCAGATTCTTTGGAAACTAAAAGAAGGAGTGGTCAAGGATGTGGTTGAGGAATTTGGGGTTCCAAAACCTGCATATACAACTGTTGCCACTGTTTTAAAAGTTTTGGAAAACAAAGGATTTGTTTCGTGCCGGAAGATAGGCAATGTCAACCTTTTCTCTCCGGCAGTTGTAAGGACAGATTATGTCCGGACTCAGTTCAGCTCATTTCTGAAAAACTATTTTAGCGGATCTTTCCCAAAGCTCGCGACATTTTTCGCCCGGGAAAACAATCTTGGCATGGATGAACTGGAGGAGATGATCCGGATTGCCCAAATTGAGCTTAAGAAGGAAAACCCAAATAAGTAAGCAATGGAAACACTATTTGAATATCTTTTGAAAGCCTCGGCGGGGATTATTCTTTTTTACCTGGTTTACCGGCTGTTACTGATGAAAGAAACATTTTATGAGGCGAACTGGTGGTTTCTGGTCATGGCTTTGCTTTTTTCAGTTTCTCTGCCCCTGTTTCCGGTTTATTATCCGGTCGTTGTTCAGGCACATGCCGGTACCGGTATTTTTGAAGGCCTCGGCCGTACATTTACAGACGCACAACCAGTTCAAGCAACTGCAGATCAGTCCGGGATTAGCCGGCTGCATATTATTTTTCTTATCTACGGTGCGGGCGGCCTGATTCTGTTATTGCGCCTGGTAATTCAAACTGTTCTAGCCCCCTAAATAACTGTACAAAATTTGAAAAACAAATTAGAACAGCTAATTTAGGTTTTTATGGGAGCAAAAAGAAAATTTACACCGGAAGAAAAGCTTCAAATATTGCGTGAAGCAGAGCAGCAAGGGTTGGAACAAACTCTTCGCAAGCATAACCTTGCAAGATCTTTGTATTATCGATAGAAAAATGCATTTAATAGCCAGGGAATTGATGGCCTTCAACCAAAGTATCATCGTGTTGATCCTAGTGTTCGCAACCTGGAAAAAGAAAACGAGCGATTACGCAAGATCATAGCTAAAATGGCATTAGAGATAGAGGTTAAAACAGAGCTTTTAAAAAAAACTCAATCCCGATGAGTGAAAAAAGACAAATAGTTGATTTATACAAAGATGCTGTACCGATATCGCAGTTGAATAAATGGGGTTCAATTTCTCGCAGCAATTACTACTACAAAGTTAAGCCAGGAAAAGAGGCCGTAACTATTACACCTAAACTTACCATAGTAATTAACCCATCCCCGAATATAGGGATTTAGAAATTGGGCAACGCCTACAATACTTTTATGGGTTAGCCCCACAATGTTCAGTTCTTCCATCTTGTCTGCAATGCG
>Ga0172382_10009138_pt1 | contig 13596 bp, 11 predicted proteins | sample Leawel138RmetaG_FD_122245 | JGI IMG/M metagenome (GOLD analysis project Ga0172382, IMG submission 122245) | Leachate microbial communities from a municipal landfill in Southern Ontario, Canada - Leachate well 138R metaG | ecosystem: Engineered > Solid waste > Landfill > Unclassified | place...
CGAAGGCCAGCGGGCGGCCCGGCCGCATCGCGACCGAACAGAACTCGACATCGCCGAGCCGGCCCGCGATCTCCCGGGTGAAATCGGCGTCGCCGACCGACACGCCGCCCGACGAGATGACGACGTCGGCGCTGGCGGCGGCCGAACCGAGCGCCGCTTCGAGTGCGGCGGGGTCGTCGCGAACCCCTCCCAGGTCGATCGGCAGGGCGCCGAGGCGCGTCAACATACCCCATAGGGTATATCGGTTGCTGTCGTGAAGCTGGCCCGGGGCGAGTGGCTCGCCCACCGGGCGCAACTCGTCGCCTGTGGAGAAGAAGGCCACGCGCAACCGTCGGCGCACTGACACCTCGGCGAAGCCGAGCGAGGCGAGCAGTCCGAGGTCGGCCGGCGTGATCCGCGTGCCGGCAGGCAGCGCCGGCTTGCCGCGGCTCAGATCTTCGCCGCGCCGGCGTCGATGCTGGCCGGCGCGCTGGCCGGCCGGCAGGCTCAGCAGCCCGCCGTCGACGCTGACCAGTTCCTGGGGGACGACCGTGTCGAAACCTGCCGGCATCAGCGCGCCGGTCATGATGCGAACGGCTTCGCTCGGGGCGGCCGTGCCGGTGAACGGCACCCCGGCCCGGGCAGTGCCGGCAATGCGCAGCACGGTGGGGCCGCTTGCGGCCAGTTCGGCGCTGCGCACCGCGTAGCCGTCCATCGCCGAGTTGTCGTGGGCCGGAACGTCGACCGGCGAGATCAGATCGGCGGCGAGGATCCGGTCGAGGGCCGAGCGCACGGCTACGCGCTCGACGCCCTGTACCGGGGTGGCCAGCGTGGCGATGGTGGCGCGCACCTGGGCCACTGTCCGCGGAGCGCTCATCTGCTCTGGCTCCGTGCCAGTTCCGCCGGCGTATCGATGCCGAGAAACGCCGATTCGTCCGGGAAGTCGACCACCACCGCTGGCAGCGAGGCGTACCAGGCGTCGACCCTGCGATGGCCGGCAGCCAGCCAGGCCTGCAGGCCGGACAGCAGGCGCCGATCGAGCAGGGCGAACACCGGTTGCAACTGCCCGCTGCCGCTGCGGGCGACCGCAGCCCGTGCCGGACCGCCCGGGGCGGCCTGCGCGGCCAGCCACAGCCGGGCGACCAGGTCGGCAGGCAGGAAAGGGGTGTCGCAGGGCGCGGTGGCGACCCAGGGAGTGTCGGCCGCGCCCAGGCCGGCGTGCACCCCGGCCAGCGGGCCGGCATAGCCATCGATCACGTCGGCGAGGACCGGGTGGCCGAAGGCGGCATAGCGATCGGTGTTGCGGTTGGCGCTGATCAGCACGGGGCCGACCTGGGGTGCCAGCCGCGCCAGGACATGGGCGGCCAGCGGTCGGCCGTCCAGCAGGGCGAGGCCCTTGTCGGCCGCAAGGCCCTCGGCACTCATCCGGCGGCTCAGGCCGCCAGCCAGCACCAGGCCGGTGATCAGCGAGCGCTCGGCTTCGGTGAGCCGGGTGGGAGCCCGGGTTGCCCGCACATTCATGCCAGCGCAGTGACCGGCAGCCGGACGAAGCGTTCACGCCCGGTGTACAGCAGGTAGTGACGGCCCCGGCAGTGGCCGATCAGCGTGATGCCTGCGAGCCGGGCGAGGTCCCAGGCCTGTCGCGTGATACCGTCGCGCGACAGCAGGAAGGGGATGTCCATGCGTGCGCACCGGATGACGGTTTCACCGGTGATCCGTGCACTCGTGTAGAGGATCCGGTCGTGACCGGAGACATTCTCCAGCCACATCCAGCCGGCGATCGTGTCGATCGCCTGGTCGCTGCCGATGTCCTCGGCCTGGCGCAGGAGTTCGCCGCGCTCGCCGCCCGCATTGGCGAACAGCGCACAGCCGTCGAGCGTGGTGCGGAAGCCGCCGGCCGGATCGTTGCGGCTCAGCGCTGCCTGCGCGCGTGCGCTGACGGTGTACAGCGTTTCCTCGGTCAGCGGCCGGACCGACGGGGCCCGGGCGGCACCGGCTTCGGCTTCAGGTTCGGGTTCAGGTTCGGGCTCGACAGTCCGCCGGGCGGGCGGGGAGTGGTCGTCGTTCGACAGGGGTGTTTCGCGTCCGGCCGGCGCGCGCGTGGTGATGCTCACCGTACCGGCGTCCCGGCCGACCTGCAGGGCGACGATCTCGTCGATATCCGATACCAGTTGCTGGTTGCGCAGATAGCCGAGGGCAAGGTGGGCGGGCGCCGTGCCCAGCGTGACGAGCGTGACCAGTTCACGCTCGTCGAGGTGCAGCGTCAGCCGGTGTTCGTCGGCGATCGTGGCCGGCACGGTCTCGCCGCGTTCATCGACGGCTTCGACCTCGAAAGTGCCCGGCTGCGGGGCATCGCTGAGAGCGGGGCGGGCGGCGGCCACCGGCTCAGCCTCCGATGTAGGACATTTCGATCCTGTGCCCGCGACTGCCGGCAGCCGAGCGCAGTTCGGAATAGCGATCGCTGCGAGCCTGCCAGATGGTGCCGATGGCGGCTTCGAGCGTCGGGTCGTCGGCGCCGCCGCGCAGCAGTGTGCGCAGGTCGTAGCCGGCGTCGGCGAACAGGCAGGTGTAGACCCGTCCCTCGGTCGACAGCCGGGCGCGTGTGCAGTCGCCGCAGAACGGCTGGGTGACCGAGGAGATGACGCCGATCTCGCCCGCGCCATCGGCGTAGCGCCAGCGTGCGGCGACTTCGCCGACGTAGTTCGGTTCGACCGGTTCGAGCGGAAAGACCGCAGCGATGCGCCGCACCACTTCGGCGCTGGGCACCACGTCGTCCATCCGCCAGCCGTTCGAGGCACCGACATCCATGAACTCGATGAAACGCAGGATGTGGCCGGTGCCGCGAAAGTGACCGGCCATGGCAAGGATCTGCCCGTCGTTGACGCCTTTGCGAACGACCATGTTGATCTTCAGCGGGCGCAGCCCGGCGGCGTCGGCAGCCTCGATGCCGGCCAGCACGTCGGCGACCGGAAAATCGACGTCGTTCATCTTCCGGAATGTGGCATCGTCGAGGGCGTCGAGGCTGACCGTGATGCGGCGCAGTCCGGCGTCGCGCAGGGCGCGCACCTTGCGCGCGAGCAGCGAACCGTTGGTGGTCAGCGTCAGGTCGAGCGGGGCGCCCGCCGGCGTACGCAGGGCGGCGAGCCGTTCGACGAGCTTCTCGACCTGCCGGCGCAACAGCGGCTCGCCGCCGGTCAGCCGGAGTTTCTCGACGCCGTGGGCGACGAAGGCGCGCACGACGCGTTCGATCTCCTCGAAGCTCAACAGCGAGGATTGCGGCAGGAAGTCATAGTGACGGTCGAAGATCTCCTTCGGCATGCAGTAGGTGCAGCGGAAGTTGCAGCGATCGGTGACCGAGATGCGCAGATCATGCAGCCGGCGACCGCGCTGGTCGACCAGCAGCCCCGAGGCCGGCGGGGCGTCCGCCGGAATCTCGGGCACCCTGGCGCGGTAGCGCCGATCGGCGATGGGGATGATCCGTTCGGGCATGGGTTTGCCCCGCGGGGCAAGACGATTGCTGTGCCGCTATGTTAGCAAGCCGCCGCCGGCGGGCGGGCGCTCTGCGCGGCTGGCCGGGGTCATCCCGAGCGGGACGGCCCCGGCCATGGATCACAGGCTCAGCCGACCGCCTGGTTCGCGTCGTCGTTCGAGCCGGCCTGCGCATTGGGCGCCGGACCGGTCGTTTCGACCTGCTGCAGCGGTTCCTCGACGATGACCGCACGCGGCCGGCGCTTGCGTACCGGGCGCGGCGCCACCGGCTCCGGCACGATCTCGGCGACATTGGCGGCGCTGGTCTCGACCCACTGCAGGCCGGCCGTTGCGACGATCGCTTCGAGCACCTGCTTGTCGGTGCCGTCATCGGCGGCCGGTACCGGTGCTCCCGGGTCGGTCGCTTCGGCCGTCTCGCCAGCTTCGGCAGCCACGGCAGTTGCAGCAGCCAAGGCAGTCGCAGCCGCTTCGGCAGTCACAGCCGCTTCGGCGGGCGTGACAGCCTCGACGGTCGCGGCAGAGCCGGCGGTTTCGGCAGCTTCGCCGGCCGCCTGGACGGCTTCGACAGACTCGACGGTTCCAGCGGCTTCAGCAGCTTCGGTCGTACCGGCAGCTTCGGCAGCTTCAGTGGCTGCGGCCGTTGCAGCGGCTGCGACGGTGTCGTCGGTTTCGGCTGCCCTGCCGGCCTCGATGGTTTCGCCAGTGGCCGCGCGGGTTCCGGTCGCTGCCGGCGCCTCGATGCCCGGAGTCGCCTCGCTGGCCGCCGGGGCTTCGACTGCCGCATCGGCGTGGGCAGCCGGCGCGGCGTCAGCGGCCGGTGCCGGGTCGGCAAGGGCTTCGGTTGCTGCCGGCTGTTCAGAACTCGCTTCGTCGGCCTGAGCGACCGTCGTCTCCGCGGAATCCTGCTCGGTCGCAGCGCCTTCCGGGCGACGGCCGCTGCGCCGACGGCGCGGACGGCGCCGGCGTTCTTCGCCTGCCTCGGTTGCCTGGCCGTCTTCAGCGGCCGCCGGTCCGGGCGGGCTGCTGTCGGGGGCGGCCGCGCCGTCGACTGCCGGGCTCGTGCTCAACCGCGTATCGTCGGTTTCGGCTGCAGCCGGCAGGAGTTCGGCGGCGGCGGTTGCAACGACGGCTGCTGCCGCCGATTCGGCGAGGTCGCCGGGTCCGCCGACCGTCGTGTCGGGCGACGCCGTGCTGCGGCCGTTGTCACGACCGCGGCCGCGCCGGCTGCGCTCGGTCCGTTCACCGCGTTCGCTGCGCTCGGGACGCTCGGCCTGGTCGACGCGTTCGGCGCGTTCGGTCCGCTCGGTCTTTTCGACGCCCTCGATCCGCTCGATCCGTTCGGGACGCTCAGCCCGATCGGTACGCTCGGCGCGTTCGGCCCGTTCGGCCCGAACCGGGCGCTCGGCCCGTTCGGTGCGATCCGGGCGCGCGCTGCGCACGGTGTCGTCACCGGCCTCTTCGCGGCGTGTGCTGCGCCGGCGGCTGTCGCCATCCGCCGAGCCGCTGCGCCGGCCGTCGCGCCGATCCCGGCCGCCGCGTCCTTCGCGCCCATCACGGCCTTCGCGGGCCTCACGGCCTTCCCGGCGTCGGCCACCCGGGGTCGCCGGCGTGACCGTCGCAACGGTGCGCGCAGCCGGAATGGCTTCGGCCTCATTGGCCGGCTTCTTGCGGAACCAGCCGAGCAGCTTGCCGAGCAGGCCGTCGGGGCCGAGGATGGGTTGGGCCACAGCGATGGGCTGGGGGCTTGCCGCGGCCGGCGCCGGTGTCCGCGCAGGGGCCGGCTGTTCCCGCTGGATGCCCTTGACCGCCGCTTCCTGGCGCGGCTTGGCGGCTTCGAGCTTGCGTTCGAGGTAGCTGTTCTCTTCTTCCGGCGCCTCGGCCAGCGTGTGACTGGCCCGGTAGGTGGCCAGCCGGTCGTCGTCGTGGCGCAGCCGCTCGGTCTTGTAGTGCGGAGTCTCGAGGTGCTTGTTGGGAATCAGCACGATCTCGACCTTCAGCCGCGCTTCGAGCTTGTTCAGTTCGCTGCGCTTCTCGTTGAGCAGATAGGTGGCGACGTCGACCGGCACCTGGGCGTAGACCGCCGCGGTGCTCTCCTTCATCGCGTCTTCCTGGATCACGCGCAGCACGTGCAGCGCCGAAGACTCGATGTCGCGGATCGCGCCGGTGCCGTTGCAGCGCGGGCAGGTGATGTGCGAGCCCTCGGCCAGCGCCGGGCGCAGCCGTTGCCGCGACAGCTCCATCAGGCCGAAGCGCGAGATCTTGCCGATCTGCACGCGGGCCCGGTCGTAGTGCATGGCTTCCTTGAGCCGCTGCTCGACTTCACGCTGGCTCTTGGCGTTCTCCATGTCGATGAAGTCGATGACGATCAGGCCGCCGAGGTCGCGCAGGCGCATCTGGCGGGCCACCTCGTCGGCAGCCTCGACGTTGGTGCGCAGCGCGGTTTCCTCGATGTCGGAACCACGTGTGGCCCGCGCCGAGTTGACGTCGATGGCAACCAGGGCTTCGGTATGGTCGATGACCACCGCGCCGCCGGAGGGCAGCGGCACCAGCCGCGAATGGGCGGTCTCGATCTGGTATTCGATCTGGAAGCGCGAGAACAGCGGGGTGTCGTCGCGGTAGCGCTTGACCCGGTTGACCATGTCCGGCATCACGTGGGCCATGAACTGCCGGGCCTGTTCGTAGATGTCGTCGGTGTCGATCAGGATTTCGCCGATGTCGGGCGAGAAGTAGTCGCGGATCGCGCGGATCACCAGGCTGGATTCCTGGTAGATCAGGAAGGGCCCCGGTGCCGAGCCGGCCGCCTGTTCGATCGCGGTCCACAGTTGCAGCAGGTAGTCGAGGTCCCACTGCAGTTCCTCGGCGCTGCGGCCGATCCCCGCGGTGCGGGCGATCAGGCTCATGCCCGACGGGTACTGCAGCTTGTCCATGGCATCGCGCAGTTCCTGGCGGTCTTCGCCTTCGATCCGGCGCGAGACACCGCCGCCGCGCGGATTGTTCGGCATCAGCACCAGGTAGCGGCCGGCCAGCGAGATGTAGGTGGTCAGCGCCGCGCCCTTGTTGCCGCGTTCCTCCTTGTCGACCTGGACGATGACTTCCATGCCTTCGGAGACGGCGTCCTGGATGCGCGCCTTCGAGGCGTCGACCCCGGCCTTGAAGAAGCCCTTGGCGATCTCCTTGAAGGGCAGGAAGCCGTGACGCTCCTCGCCGTAATTGACGAAGCAGGCTTCGAGGCTGGGTTCGACGCGGGTGATGATTCCCTTGTAGATGTTGCTCTTGCGGGACTCGCGGCCTGCCGATTCGATATCGATGTCGATCAGCTTCTGGCCGTCGACGATGGCCACGCGCAGCTCTTCCGAGTGCGTGGCGTTGAACAGCATTCGCTTCATGCAAATGACTCCGTTGCGCGCCAGGAGCGTGGCGGCGCGCTTCGGCCAGCGGGCCGTTGCGAGGGGCAAGCCGCGAAAGAGGGGTTCAGGCGGGCCGCGAGGGTGCCGGCACTAGGCGCGCCGGCGGTTCACCGGTGCGCGCAGGCCGGAGCGGGCCGGGGTGTTGACCCGGGTTCGTCGGACGTGGGCTGCGCAGGCAAGGCTTCGGGGACCTACTGGACTGTGGGCGAGGCGGCAGCGGCTGTCGGCCGGCGCCCCGGTATTCTCTTTCTGGATGTTTCGCATCGGTCCGCGCTCCCCGCCGAAGTGCTGGCAAGGGAGCCGCGGTTTCATGTTCGTTCCGTCGTGTCGACCAGTTTCGTGCCGGCCGTGACCTGTGGGTCCGGGCCGTGAGGCCGGGGCTTCGACCGGTACAATTCAGGCTTCGGTTCCCCCGGTCCGGATTTGGCCGATACCGGTCGGCTCGGGTGGTTTTCCAGGGCGACGCGGCCAGCGGCGAGTCGTACAGCGGACTGCCTGCCGGCGCGGCGCCCGGACCAACCGGGTTTCGCACGACTTCGGGAGTATACCAACGTGGATCGTTCCAGCAAAAGGGACGGGCGGACGAACGGCCAGGCGGCGCCGGTGCGGATTCTTGCGGTCGATGAAGCGCGTGCCGGGCAGCGGCTCGACAATTTCGTGCTCGGCCAGTGCAAGGGGGTGCCGAAAAGCCACGTCTACCAGCTGATCCGCAGCGGCCAGCTGCGAGTGAACGGCGGGCGCCGCTCCGCCGATTACCGGCTGGCCGCCGGGGACCGTGTCAGGATCCCGCCGGTGCGCCTGGCCCGCAGCGAACCGGGTGCCGGTCTCGCCGGTGGCGGCACGGACACGCCCGGCCGGGAGCAGGGTCGCCTCGGCTGGGCGCGCCTTGCCGAGCGGTTGCCGGTGATCTACGAAGACGACTGGCTGCTGGCGATCGACAAGCCCGAGGCGGTGGCGGTGCACGGCGGCAGCGGGGTCTCGAGCGGGGTCATCGAGCGGCTGCGCGCGGCCCGGCCGACCGAGCGCTTCCTGGAACTTGCCCACCGGATCGATCGCGAGACTTCCGGGGTACTGGTGGTGGCGCGCCGTCGCGCAGCCCTGCTCGCGCTGCAGGCACAGTGGCGCGCGCGTGCGCCGGCCAAGCACTATCTGGCCATCGTCGCCGGCCGTTGGCCCCTGCGCAGCAAGACCCTGAACGCGCCGCTGCGCAGGCTGTCGGCGCCCGATGGCGACCGGCGTGTCATCGTGCACGGCGATGGCCAGGAAGCCGTGACCCGGGTGCGCGGCCTGGAGCGCTTCGCGGTGCCCGGGCTCGGCGCCTTCACCCTGGTGGAGGCGAGGATCGAGACCGGCCGCACGCACCAGATCCGCGTGCATTTGAGCCATGCCGGCTTTCCGATTGCCGGCGACGACAAGTATGGTGACTACTCGCTGAACCGGGCCTTGGCCGCCCGCGGCTTCCGGCGCATGTATCTTCATGCGGCGTCGCTGTCGCTGCGCCATCCCGATTCGGGCCAGGCGCTGGAACTGAACGCGCCGCTGCCCGAGAGTTTCGCGGCCCTGCTGCGCAGCGGCCGGGCCGAGGGCGCGGATCCCCTGCAACCGGCGGCCGATCTCCTGAGCAAGGCGGAGTTGCCCGATGTCTGACCAACCCTATCCGCTCGTCGTCTTCGACTGGGACGGCACCCTGATCGATTCGACCGCCGCGATCGTCTATGCGATTCGGGCAGCTGCGGCCGATCTGGGCCTGCCGGTGCCGGCGCGCGAGGTGGCCGCCCATGTCATCGGGCTCGGCCTGCATGACGCGATCCGCTACGCGGTCCCGTCGATCCAGCCCGGCCAGGTGCCTCAGTACGTGCAGCGCTATCGCTACCATTACCTGAAGGACGATGCAGCCCTGGAAGCCTTCGACGGCATCCCCGATCTGCTCGATACCCTGGCCGCTGCGGGCGCCCGGCTGGCGGTGGCGACGGGCAAGTCGCGGGCCGGGCTGGACCGCGCACTCGACCAGATGGGCTGGCGCGGCCGCTTCCTGACCACGCGCTGCGCCGACGAGGGCCTGCCCAAGCCCGATCCGTGGATGCTGCGCGACATTTGCGAGGAACTGGAGATGACGCCGTCGGCCGCCGTGATGATCGGCGACACCACGCACGACCTCGGCATGGCCCGCTCGGCCGGCGCTGCGGCCGTTGCGGTCACCTATGGCGCCCATCCGCGCGACGAACTGGTCCGCGAACCCTCGCTGGCAATCGTCGACACGGTGGCCGAGTTGCGCGCCGTACTGTTGCGCGGCATCCGGGCAGGCGCCTGACGATGGCGGAGCAATGGATTGCGGTCTGCGCCAGTGAAGCGCTGCTCGAAGGCGGCGATGGGGTGCGTTTCGAACTGCCCACGGCCGGGCCCGACGGCAACCCGCTGCAGGCCTTCGTGGTGCGCTTCGACGGTGCGCCGCATGGCTGGCTGAACCGCTGCGCCCATGTGGCGGTCGAACTCGACTGGCAGCCCGGGCGCTTCTTCGACGAATCCGGCCTGCTGCTGGTCTGCGCTACGCACGGGGCGGCCTATGAGCCAGACTCGGGCCACTGTGTGGCCGGCCCCTGTCGCGGTGCGGCCTTGTTGGCGGTGCCGGTGTGCGAGCGCGATGGCATGATCTGGGCGGATGCGGGCGCCTTTGCCCGCACTGAGGCGACGACGAAACGATGAGCAGATCTCCGCAAGACTTCGACGATCCGGCCGGCAGCGACCGACCTGCCAGTGCGGCGCGCAGCGCCCCGGAAACCGCCCGGACCCGCTGGGAGCAGGGGGTGCTCGAAAAACTGGTCATGGAGACCGTGGCCGAACGCAAGCGGGCGCGTCGCTGGAACATCTTCCTGCGCCTGCTGACGCTGGCTTGGCTGTCGGTGGTCCTGCTGATGTTCGGCGGCTGGTTCGACCGCGACCTGGGCAAGACCAGCGCCCGCCACACGGCGCTGGTCGAAATCGACGGGGTGATCGGTGCCGACGGCGAGAATGCCGCCGAGCGGATCGTGCCCGCGTTGCGCCTGGCCTTCGAAGACACCCGCACGGCCGGGGTGGTGCTGCGGGTCAACAGTCCCGGCGGCAGCCCGGTGCAGGCCGGCATCATCTTCGACGAGATCCGCCGGCTGCGCGGGCTGCATGCCGATACGCCGCTGTATGCCGTGATCGAGGAAGTGGGTGCCTCGGGTGGCTACTACATTGCCGCGGCGGCCGACCGGATCTACGTCGACAAGGCCAGCCTGGTCGGTTCCATCGGTGTCGTGATGGGGGGCTTCGGCTTTGCCGGGGCGCTGGAGCGGCTCGGCATCGAACGGCGGCTGCTCACCGCCGGCGAGGACAAGGCGTTCATGGACAGCTTCTCACCGCTTTCGGACAGCCAGCGCCAGCATGCCCAGCAGATGCTGGATCAGGTCCACCAGCAGTTCATTGCCAAGGTCAGGGAAGGCCGGGCGGCGCGCCTGGCCGACGATCCCGGCCTGTTCAGCGGCCGGATCTGGACCGGCGAGCGCAGCATCGAGCTCGGGCTGGCCGATGGACTGGGTTCGGTGGCCTCTGTGGCCCGCGACGTGATCCAGGTCGAGCGGATCGTCGACTTCTCCCAGCGCCACAACCTGGTCGAGAAGCTTGCGCGCCGGGTCGGTGCTAGCGCCGGCGAGACCCTCGCCCGGGTACTGGCCGGCGGGCAGGCTGGCTGGACGGCGCCGCGCTGACCGAAGCGCGGTCGGCCAGCAGGGCGAAGACGGTCGGTTCGCGCGGGATTGCCGGCGGCCGGCGGCGCCACTCGGCCACCCGGTGGCTGCTCACCGACTCGGCGCCCAGGGTCAGCTCCGAAGCCACGGCCAGCCGGGTTTCGCCGGACAGGCAGCCGAGCGCCGAATCGAGCATCTGCTGGTTGCGGTACGGGGTCTCGATCCACAGGATGGTTTCGTCGCCGCTGGCCGAGCGGCGTTCGAGATCACGCAGCCGGGCAATTCGCGCATCGGCTTGCGCCGGCAGGTAGCCGACGAAGCTGAAGCGCTGGCCGTTCAGCCCCGAGGCCATCAGCGCGAGCAGCACGGCGCTGGGGCCGACCTGCGGAACGACCGGGATGCCGGCATCGTGGGCGGCTGCGACCAGGGCGGCGCCAGGGTCGGCGACGGCCGGGCAGCCGGCCTCGGACAGCAGGCCGACATCCTCGCCGGCGAGCAGCGGCGCCAGCAAGCCGGCAATCGCGGCCGGCGGTGTGTGGACATTCAGTTCGGCCAGCTGCAGGGCCTGCAGCGGCAGCCCGGTGCCGGCAGCCTTCAGGAAGGCCCGCGCGGTTTTCGCATTCTCGACCACGAAGTGGCGCAGCCGGGCCACGGTGGCCAGGGTGTCGGCGGGCAGGACGCGCGACGGGTTGCTGTCGGCACCCAGCGGTGTCGGGATCAGATGAAGGGTGCCGGGGCGGTGAAGGGCGCCTGGGCGGGTCGACAGTACGCCGGGAGCGGTCGTCGCGGGCTCGCTACGCCGGCCGTCCGGCCGTCCGGCGCCCAGTCCCGGCAGCGGTGGCAGCCCCGCCCGACACAGGGCGCTGGTCACGGCAATCAGCGGCAAGCCGATCAATGCAGTCGGATCAGGGCTTTCGACGGCTTCGATCAGCGTGAGCCCCAGGCCCTCGGCCTTGGCCGATCCCGCGCAGTCGTAGGGGCGCTCGGCGTGCAGGTAGGCGTCCACTGTCGCTTCGTCGAGCATGCGGAAACGCACCCGTGTCGGCACTTCACCGGCGTCGATGATGCGTCCGTCACTGCCGGCCAGCGCAAAGGCGGTGTGAAAGTGCATCGTCCGGCCCGACGCCGCCAGCAGTTGCGCGCGGGCGCGCGCATGGCTGCCCGGTTTGCCGACGACGGTGCTGCCATCGAGCGAGGCCGTCTGGTCCGAGCCGATGACCAGTGCGTCGCGCCCTGCCGCGGCGGCCATCGCTGCGCCGGACGATGCCTTCGCACGGGCCAGCCGCAGGGCCGTGGCGCGCGGCGATTCGCCGGGTTGTGGCTGCTCGTCGACCTCCGGCGACAGCACGTCGAAGGGCAGGCCGAGCCGCTGCAACAGTTCACGGCGATAGGGCGAAGTCGAGGCCAGGATCAATTCGGGCATCGGCGCATTATCATTGAAGGATGAGCCAGGACATCGAAGGCAAGGACATCGCGGGATGAGCAAGCGCCGCCCACCCTCTCAGCGCGACCCGCGCCGGGCCTCGGCGCCCGACCGTCGCCCGGCCGATCCGCCGCCTGGCGAAGCCCGGTCGTCGCTGCGCATCGATACGGCCGAGTTCGCGCGCACGGCCGGCGAGCGCCATGGGCGTTTCACTCCGGCCGACCTCGAGCGCCTCGCGAGCCTGCTCAGCGATGGCGCCGGCGAACTGCGCTGGCGCGCCCGCGGTGCGCGGCGCCGGCGTCCGGACGGCGACCACGACGATCTGCTCTTTCTGGCCCTCGACGGTGAGTTCGGCATGCCCTGCGTGCGCTGCCTGGAGCGTGTGCCGGTACGGATCGAGGCCGAGCGCGCCTTCCGGCTGGTGGCCAGCGAGGATCAGGCCGAACGTGAGGATGTCGATGAAGTCGACCACGACGTGCTGGCCGGGGGGCAGCGCTTCGACCTCGGCGCCCTGATCGAAGATGAGGCGATCATGGCCCTGCCGCCGATCGTCCGGCACGAGGACTGCCCGTTGCCCCCGGGGGCCGATGGCGGTGAACCACCGGCGCAAGACGAGGAGCGGCCCAAGCCGTTTGCCGCGCTGGCAGCGCTCAGAAAAACATCACATTGAGCTATAATCGAGGATTAGCCTTTTTTTTCGAACATCGGGTTTTTCGAAGATCACCCGAGTAAAAGCCCGAGCAAAGGACCGAACATGGCTGTCCAGCAGAACAAGAAGTCGCCGTCGCGGCGTGGCATGCACCGCTCGCACGACGCTCTTTCGAAACCGTCGATCGCCGTCGAGCCGACCACCGGTGAAATCCACCTTCGCCATCACGTGAGCCCGAACGGCTTCTATCGGGGCAGGAAGGTCGTCAAGACCAAGGCCGACGAGTAAGCAGGTTCACGAACAAGTGTCGGTCAGCCGGCGAGCAGACCAGATCTCCCGGATGGCCGCCCGACCGACCACAGGATGAGCGTTCGCGTCGCGATCGACTGCATGGGAGGCGACAACGGCTTGTCGGTCACCATACCGGCGGCCTTGTCGTTCCTGCGGCGTGTGCCCGATGTCGAGCTGATTCTGGTCGGTGCATCGGAAGCGATCGAACAGGCGCTGATCCAGGCGACCGGCCGCGGCCGCAAGGGTGTACCGGCAGGCCTGCCGGCCTTGCCCGCCGACCAGCGTGAGCGGGTCGAGTTCTGCCATGCCTCGGAAGTGGTCGAGATGGATGACTCGCTGCAGGTTGCCCTGCGTGGCAAGCGCGACTCGTCGATGCGGGTTGCCGTGCAGCAGGTCAGCCAGGGCCGGGCGAACGCCTGCGTGAGCGCCGGCAATACCGGTGCGCTGATGGCGATCTCGCGCTTCGTGCTGAAGACCCTCGAAGGCATCGACCGGCCGGCGATCGCAACGCAGATGCCGAACCGCACCGGCGGCAGCACCACGGTGCTCGACCTCGGCGCCAACGTCGATTGCGAGCCCGAGCACTATCTGCAGTTCGGCATCATGGGCTCGGCCCTGGTGTCGGCGCTGGGCGGGCCCGAGCGCCCGACC
>Ga0172382_10009139_pt1 | contig 13596 bp, 16 predicted proteins | sample Leawel138RmetaG_FD_122245 | JGI IMG/M metagenome (GOLD analysis project Ga0172382, IMG submission 122245) | Leachate microbial communities from a municipal landfill in Southern Ontario, Canada - Leachate well 138R metaG | ecosystem: Engineered > Solid waste > Landfill > Unclassified | place...
ATTTCAAAATAGCCACAATCTGAGTTTCTGTAAATTTAGATCGCTTCATGATTTCCTCCATCAAAGATGATAATGGCAGAAATCTCTGGTTTTGGCTTGTGCCTTTTTAGGGTAAGTTTACGGTGATACCTGGGGTGGCGATATTGTTCTGTTAATGCCGGAGGACGTATGATGCACCCAGGTGATAGAGACCGCATTAAGCGCGAAGAGAATATGAGAAAAATTGAGGTTGGCGCGAAGATTTCCAGGCTGGACGACCCAGAGCACGCGCAGCCCAAGGTATGGACAGTGGTCCACGTGAAGTACGTGGATTGCGGTGCATGGCTTACGTTACAACTTGGAAAGCGTCGCACCCGCGTACACGTGGCATTTTGGCACCTCGGCCCACATCTAGCGCTGTCTAATCTTAGGTCTGTGTCATTGTCGCCCACCCAGAGAGAGCTTTTATAAAAATTTGATTGAGGAATGAAATGGAAGAAATGAACTATGAAAGGTTGTTTCTGTTATTAATTAGCTCAATCATTCTATCAAGATAGGATACACATTGATCAATTTCAGATCTTAGCACTATTAAAATTAGTTCTTTTGTTCCTGTCGTATTGTCTCCTTTTATATCTAATTGCTGAAATGTGAAATCAATTCTATTTTTACTACTCAAGATTTTAAAAATTAGTTCAGTGGTTTCTCTAATATCATTTTTCGAACTAATGAGAAAATCCAGATTTGATTGAATCAATTTGAAATCAATTTCTTTATCAATTATTTGTTTGGTGATAACGGCTTGATTGATTAAAAAATTAATTCCACTTTTAAATTTGTCCAATTCCGTGTAATGGATTTTGTTGTATTTGTTATCTATCCGGATTTGTTCTATTTCGCCCAAATAAAAATTAATGATTGTAATAAAGTTTTTGAATGTCTCGTTAAGCTTAAATGCCGGCTCTTTTATCATTTGAAATGCTAATAAGTTTTTCTCATCACGAAGCCTTTCATTGTCTCTATTTTGTTTTTGGGCAATGTAAAGCGCAGAAAAAACAGCGCAAAAAGTTCCAATTGCTGCAATCGCAGTCCAGTCAAATGAGTGCATCAATCTTTCGTAAACAGATTTGTCGGTTAATAGCAAAAACAAGCAGGTAACAACCATACCCAACACAAAGCAAGCGCCTTTGGTGCCGCTATCTTTCATTTTTCTCTCCTTTTCTGTTGAGGGAATTTACCACATTAAACAAAACTCAACCATGGGACTTTTTTATGCGCCAAGGAGATCGCATGAACCACTTCACAACCCTGATCAACCAGATTAAACCAGCAAGGAAGAGCAAAGTCGTGAAACAAGAAAACAATATTGAAGTTATCCGGATACTGCCTGATGGCCTGTACCGGTGGAACGAAGTCAAGGAATTCATTCCATATGGCCGCGAGAAATGGCGCCTGCTGGTCATGGCCGGCAGGGCACCTGCATCCATCAAGCTGTCTTCAACATGCGTAGCCTGGCGTGGATCTGACGTATTGGAATGGCTGGCTGATCCAGCCGGGTACCATCAGGCCCCACCTCAGAGCGACGCACGTCAAGGTAATCTGACCACCACTGCATGAGCTCCCTGCGTTCATCCAGATATTTCGCATGGTTGTATGCAGCTTCCACCAGATCCTTTTCCTTATGCGACATCTGGGCCTTAATGACATCTTTCGTGAACGTGGTGCGCTCATGCAAAATGGTTGAAAACAGCCCCCTGAACCCATGCCCTGTCTGCTCTTTATCAAACCCGATCGTTGATAGGGCTTTATTCATGGTGTCCGCACTGATGGGTGAGGTACGCGGGTTCTTCACGCCAGGGAACAGAAACGGAAACCGGCCATTGATCGATTTCAGATCCCGCAGCATCTTGACCACCTGGTTTGATAGCGGAATAACGTGGTCCAATCCATGCAGTTTCTGCATTTTTCTGCCCTTCATGCGGGCAGAGGGAATCAACCAAACCTGATCATCCAGGTTAAATTCTTCCCAGCGGGCAAAACGTAATTCACCTGTCCGGGGAAATGTCCTTACCATCAAGTACAAAGCCTTAACGGTTTCTATCCGGCCAGAATACCGCTCCATCAATGCCAGCAACCTGGGCAACTCATCTTCACTGACGTGCGGGAAATGCTTTACCGGCGGCTTTTCAGCAAGGAATTGATCCAGGCCATAGGTTACGTCTGCCCTTGCCCGGCCAGTCGCAACCGCATACCGGAATACCATGCTGATGCCATCCTGCACCCGGCTGGCCATTTCAAGTGCGCCCCGGGATTCAACCACATGAATAATATCCAGCACCAGTTTACCGGTGATCCGGTTCATGGGCTGGTTACCAATAGAGGCATAAGCATTATTTTTTAAGGCATTCTTCATGCGACGGTAATGCGCATCACTCCATTCTTTTTTGCGGAATTCAAGCCATTCATCGGCCAGGGCGGAAAAGGTGTTTTCTGCTTCTTGTGTTTTAAGCTCGATGGCCAGCTTTCTTTCAATGACGGGATCTAACCCATCAGCCACCTGCTTATACAGTTCAGCACGTTTGAGCCTGGCTTCAGCCAGTGTCAATTCTGGATAATTGCCCAGCGTAATAACGGATTCTTTTTTATTGTGTGGTTGCTTGTAGCGGAATCGCCAGACTTTCAGGCCCGAGGCCCGAATCTCTAAATACAGGCCACCACCATCAAACATTTTATTTGAACCCACCGGTGAATACTGCGCTTTTCGACACCCGGTATCTGTTAAAGGTACGATTATGCGAGCCATTTTTGCTTACCCTTATTCCCATTTATCTTACCCTCATATTACCCTTATTTTTTTCTGGTAAGCCGTGGTAAGTGGTGGTACTTTATGGGCAACAAAAAACCCGCATAGCCAATGTTTATGCGGGTTTGGTGGTATTCTATGGGTGCCTGTGGCAAACTTTACTGGTAGGCGGTACTGGAATAGGAAAGATGAGTATAACCATTTGATTTTTAACGGATACATATTTATTTAATGTTCATCTTACACCCTTACTTACACTTATTTAATAATGACTCATGAGCAAGCCGGAAAAACATCTTCAATAGAAAGGGGTTTCATACTAGGTCGAAATAGATCTTTTAAATTTGATTGTGCTGCCACCATCTCATTTGCACTTAAAGGTTGTGAAAATGACATATGAGCATGACCAAGATAATCCTTAGTTAGACAATTACAATGATCCTCTATCTCTACCTCATGCCTCTCGTCATCATTAGACACTATTGGATCATCAATAACACAAAATACTCTTTCACCAGTACTAGTACTTATAGTTCTGATACCTTTACACGCAGTAGTAGCCGCCCCAATTAACTTTCTCTCTGGATTTCTCTCTAACTGAGGATGAACAACAAAATAATACACCTCACATTGAGTAGTGTGCTCAACCCTGCAGACTGAAAGCTGCCCTTTTTTTAAACGGCTTTTTGAAAAAGCGAGATTAGTAAAATCATTATCATCCCATTGATCAGGCGCTATTAATATTAAAGCTATTTTTTCTTTGTTACACACAACACCAGGAGACTTATCATGTTGCTTTGTAAGTTCTTTAGGACAAGCTGCTGATTGCATTTTAAGACTTTAAATAATTCAATAAATCAGTAGGAAACTCAGAGGAAATTAATTCTTCTTTTCCTGGTTCAAAACGGGAGAAAATATACAGCGCATATCCATTCCCAAACTCACTGGAAAAAGAAAGTTCTGCCCGCTGCGCCTTTGACATATTCCAAAAAAGCAAAATTTCCCCATCATCAGTATAAGTCAACTCAGGCAAGGGAATATCATTGGGAATTATTTGTAAAAAAGTACCTACATCAATAACTGTATTTTCTAATGCCTGACGATCCTCATCCTTTACCCATGAAGCATTTTTTAAAGTATAAATTTTATTAATCAACGAGTTCCTCAATACTTCTCGAGTCTGAGACTTGCTGGAAGTAGAAGAAATTTGCTCAGGGGTCAATACATTTAAGCCCTGCAAATTTGTAATATTAGCTGCAGCAATGCTGGTTGATGGCGTCGAGCCACACACTACGCTTAAAAAAGCCACCTGTGCTACTCGATTTATTACGCTCGGAGCACTAAGAATAGCAGGCCATCGAGCATTACAACTCTGCGAGCCGATATTGTTAGGCTCTACAACTTTACTAAAATATGTACTTAAACATGCCGAAGAAGTTGAAACAGACCCACCCCAGTTTTGATCCATAACAAAACTATTCATTATCGACCTCCACAGGATCCAATGCTTGTTTCAATTGCTCAGTTAGAAAGCTTCTAAACATACTACGATGAACCAAATGGGCCTCATCAAACCAATTCATAACAGTTTCTGCAGTATCTAACTTTTTATTTGATTCTATTGCTGTTTGTAAAATTAAAGCTCTTTCGTTATTTTTTTTTCCGCTACTAATATTAACACGCGCTATAGAATCCTTTAAATCTTTTAACTGAAATTTTGTTTCCGAGTTTACTTCAAATGACTCATCTTCTATAGCGTACTGATTGACAAAATTTTTTGGCAAAACCCGACCTAAGTCTAGAAAACCTTCAGAGTATTCTAAATAATTTCTAAACCCATGCTCAGCTGAAAAAGCATCAATTGCGATTAACTTAATTGAAGTAATTTGAAGCATCTTTGGCGCCGGATGAGCCTCATAAAGTGATTTAATTCCTAAACTCACTTCTTCACGGAAACACCCAGTCCAGCCCGTATAATTTTCAGTAATATTAACAGTGAAAAGCCCGGGCCCAAGTTGAAATAAAGGCCAAGCACCAGCTTTTTTTCTAAACTGCGTTGTAGCAGTTCCTGCAAGCAATTCTCTAGGGATTTCAGGAGGAACTATCTCCTGAATCACCGGATAACCAAAATTACTTGTATTTTTTATTAAAGATTGCTTCAAAATATCATAAAAAGGATCTATCCCTCCATTAGGTATTGAGGCTATAGGAGTGAGCCGCCAACGCACCTCAGCGATCATTTCAATTAGTGGAGCATTCTGAAAAATCTCTCGTTTCATGTTAATACCAAGGATAAATTAATTATCATAATTTTTAATTGTGAAAAAGCGTTTAACACTTATCCACACCATCTTCAGCACTTTTTTATGAAGATGCACAAACTCTATGACTGATAATTAGTCACGAACCGTTACTGAGCTCAACTGTACCATAATTTCCTTAAACCCCCAATTCCATGGCCTAGGTTTGGAAATAGAAAAGCAACAAATTTATGCTGTTTTATCTAAATACACGCCCAACCTTATATATTTTTAATTTAGGGACAACTTTACTTCCTAAATCAACCAAATACTAGTACTTATTGACACAATGCCTGCCATGTTTCATTGTGGGTAACAACCTGCCTGACAACCAGCACTGGCGTGACATCCAGTTCCTCTTGATCCTTCCAGCGAATAGGCTGGGCCACATCACAATAATTATTTATCGTCGTTACGCACCCAGCGCTTTGCCCGATCACGAACAGAATCATCATCCAGCGAATCGATTTTATCAACCACTTCACGTGCTTTCTCCCTGGCGGCCGTAGCCGCTTTTTGTTGTTGCATTTCCGCTTCTGCCCTGCCCGCTGATTTGCCGGCTTGCCGAATGCCAAGATATGCCGTAAGCCCGGCAATGATGACAACGGCATACGGCCAGATTTGATGAATGATAGAATTAATCATATTTCCCCTTCCCAGACATGCGCAGGCAGCAACCCACGATCCAGCTTTGCTTTGATCTTTGCCGTTGCTTCGGCTTTTGTGATTACTCCATTTTTATTTATGTCCAGACCTGCATTTTGGCGGTATGTCGTTGGCTTTTTCGATTTGTCCCATAATACCCATGTGTCCGGCTTACCGATGCCAGCCGGCCACAAAATAGCCATGTAAACATCCCCCAGGGTTTTCAATCGACCTTTATAGGGCAAAAAGTACTTGCGCACATAATCCAGTTGCTGAACCGCTGTCATGCCAGCCAGCGATGCTGTGGTGGTACCAAGTCCCCTTGCTGTTACCGGCATGAACTGAATCAAACCGGTGGCGCCTGATCCGGCGGCATTCTTGATGTTGGGGCTGAACGTTTCTGCTGACTCGAATGCCATGCAAGCCATCAAGTAATCCGGATCAACTCCCAGCTCCCCGCATATCTCAAATAGTCGCCAACGAAATTCAGGACTTACTTTCTTGCCCCAGGCAAGCCGTACGGTTTCCGATTTCGGCTCAATTTGTGTCGGCGTATCAACGCGTCGAAATGCTTGAAAAATTCGACTAATTAATTCAATGATTTGTTTCATTTTTTTTATCCAATTTGGGTTGATCAACAATTTTTGCAATAGAGCCGGCCACAATCAAAATTACACCGGCCCACTTGATCCAGTCCGCTGGTATTGCCGCTCGGATATCGTCCGGCAGCATTAGCCAGGCGTGAATAAAAATTTCTGGGGCAATTAGCAGGGTCGAAAAAAAAGCTGCAGAAGCAGCTTCAAACCAAGTGGAAAACCACCTAGGCCAATCTTTCCAGTCGTTGACAAGACGCATATAAACTCCTTAGTTTGATTCAGTGGAAATTTGAGGTCGGGTAAAACGTTCAGTTTGTGGGTAATTATTCGTCACCATTTCCAGTATCTGGACTCGTGTTTCAAGCTGGTACAGATACTCAATACGCTGCACTCCCCAACCAATGACGCCTGTGGATGCCAGCACCGCTGTGCCGATAATCTTATGCCAGCGCTCTAATGACGATATTCGTTTATCAATTCTTACAAGCTCACCGCTTCGAATATCAGACACCGTGAACAAGTGCTGGATTTTTTGATCCATGTGCTCAATATCTTTTTTAAGCCCTGCCATAGTCAAGACGACCTGCTCTATACGGTCTTGGCTTTTACGCATCTCCCGCACATCATCTGCGAGATTATTCATCCGTTCAATCATGACTGACACCTGTGCGGCTGTGGGTGGATCATTTATTATTTGCATGAGTTCGTACGTTTCCTTTGGACGTAAAAAACCACTCGAGGGACATAAAAAGCTGCTGAAGCGATAGCGCCCTAACCTATCTTGATCAAGTCCATACCCGTGTTATAAAGCAGCGAGCAAGTACCAGAGACCACTGTAAAACTTGATGACCCGACCGAAATCGACAAATCAAAATCCCCCGCATTCTGTACCGCAAAGAACCGTTTAATGGCCGGCACAATTAATGTCGCTGCGGCCGTTTGGCCAGCACCCACAAATAAAAAATGCCGAGTAAATTCGGCATTAGTGAGTATTTGGGATCCGCTGCTTAGGTCAACCTGCAGCACTTCTGTTATTGCTGCATCGAGAGCGAAGGCTTGGTCGTTGATCGTGACTTCCTTCTGGTTTTGGTTTGGGGCAACTTGCGGTAATGATAAGTTATTGCTCATTCCGTCACCTCGTAACCGAAATCAGTATTGGCCAGATTGGTTAAGTCCCAGGCAGAGCCATCTGCTGCAGTTTCAAGAATTTGAGAAGGCCCACCGGAGAAAGTGACCAGCCGGTCGGGCAACGGGTGTTCTTTTCGGTCTACGCCCTCTTTTGCAACAAGCTTCAAAGCGCGCTCACCGATGTCCGTTTTCCGATACATGGCAGACTGCTGGACGGCAATGATCGGACGGTCTTCAGGCAAGACGGAGGTGTCCAGCTTGAAGTAATCGCCAACATTGTTATTTGCAGGCGAGCGGTTAAATGTGCTGTCGTTCGGGCTATCTTTGTTGATTGCGGTGATGTTGTCTGCAGCGCCGAAAGGAGTGAAATTTGCTTCAGCGGTTGAGTTAAAAGGCACACGAACGGCGCGGACTGGGCCTAGTCGCTGGTTGTGCGTGATGCCTGTGTCATCCAGGATGTAGAAGTCGTCGAAATACAAATAAGCATTGATGCCTGAATGACCGAGCCAAACGGTCTTTTCCCCCGAAAATGTCATCGTGCCATCAATGATGTGGAGATTGTTTATCCATAATGAGAAATCACCGGTTACGTAGTTAATTTCGATTTCAATGTAAGAGTAAACGCCACTGGTGAGTACATTTGCCTCGGTTATGGCATCACCCAGGGAAATTGACCAATCGGAGTTTATGACGAGACGAGACGAGGTGCTTCCCGAGAAAGTTGCAATGTAGCCTCCGTTCGAAGTCGATGCTGTAAACCTAAATGAAAAACCTATAACTATTTTTGATTGATCGATCGGCAACCTTGTTATCCGAAAAAAACAACTAGCACTGATCGTATCAAGCGGTCGGACCTCTACTTGCTTTTCGCTCAATGTGCCAGCAACTACTCTCGCATAAGCTCTGGGCCGACCCTTTGCAACCGGCATATCAAAAAATTCTAAATTTGGGCTCGAATCAAGATCAACACCCACCGCGCCCAGTTCAAAATTATCTACAAATAAAAGCGCCATAATTAAAACTCCGTTTCATGCAGCACAACACTGCTTAATTGTGAAATATCCATACCCGTTGCCGCTGTTCCGTTCAACACCACACCGCCTAATTGTGAAATATCCATATTTGGCTTAGGCTGCTCTTCATGCAGCACAACCACCCCCATCTGAGCAAAATCCAACGCTGGCTGCAGGCTGTGCATTGCCACAACGCTAAGTTGAGCCACTTCCTGCTGTGGGTCCGTGGGCATTAAGCTGATTACATCCAGTTTTGAAATATCGAGCGCAATGCCGCTGAATTTCAACCGATCTGATGCAAAGCCTCGGCCAACTTGTGCAGAAATTTGGTAAACAACAATTTCACCAATATCCGTATGCTGGTACCCGTCCTCAACTTGCATAGCAACCGTGTAAACGACATCTGGCACATCGGACTCCAATGTCCTGACCAAAACACCGTTCAGGTAAATATCGACTTCATACTGCTCAGCATCCTCTTGTAACGGCACAATCCCCGTTCCGCTGGCAAGCTCACCACCGAGCCGAGTACGTCTTGTCCAGATAAAACTCCAATCAGCATCTTGCTCACCATCAGCACGAACGTGTACCGGAGCATACGGCATCAGGTCATAGCCAGCGGCTACGATAGAGCGCACATCACCGGTTGATCTGTCCTGTTTGGCTTCTGATGCCCGGTATACTCGTATTTTGCCCAGATCAGGCAGTGATACAAAGGCCCCGCCTGTTGTTTTTGTATTCAGCAGCACAAAGCTGGCGCCGGCTTGGGCGGTAAAATTACGCGCCCAGTAATCTGTACCCCTGCGTCCTCGTAAAATGCCAGACAGCGTGTATATACCGTCCTCACCCAGTTCGGCATCCCTGAATTGCAGCACTTCTGCCCGGTTGTCGCTATGCACGACTACGGCCGCATTGGCACCGTTAAGCATCTGCTCCTGAGTAACGCTGTTAAGAGTGCCAAAGATCAGCCTGACCTGAACTTTCAGATCATCGTCAGTCGCAAAGCATGTATCAGCACTGGCCACAGGAATTTCAGAGACGATTGCACCGTGAACCGTAGCGCCACCAATATCACCTGATTTTTCATACACGCCGTCCCGGCTGTATTCCAGAATACCAATGCGCCATCTTTCGTGATAGGCACCGACTGCGTAATACAGCATTGAGCGCTCACGGCCGGTATCGTTTGAATCCAGCAGCAACGGTACCGGCAACAAATACAGCCGTTCAAGCAGCTCATTAGCTGAAGGTATAGTTTGTTTGATAAAACCACTACCGGCCTCGGCCGGAACGATACTGGTGTACTGGCTGGAATCCTGACTGATTGCCTTAACTTCAATTGAGATATCAGCCCCAACGCTAATTTCTTCAATCCTGACATCCTGCGGTACCCGGCCTGGTATTGAAAGGGTAATAACATCGCCGGTCTCCAGATCCAGCATCGGCCGTGGTAATTTCAATGTGTGCAGATCACGGCCATTCCAGTATTCACGTAACAGCGTATCTGCCCGCTGCTTGACAATATTGCCGTCAATCGCCATGGCCGCTTCCAGCGTGACACGATTGCGGCTATCAGTCGTTGAGTACTCAACATTGCCGGCATAACGAGCCGCGTGATACGTTGATTGCTCAAGATCACGACCATAGTCCGCATAGGTGACCGATACAACATATGGCAGTTCAATTTCCTGCGTTCTGGTGGTTTGCAGGACAGCACCTGTTTCATTATCAACAACGACCATTTCCGGCTTTTCAACCGCTTTGACGGCCGCAGAACCACGCCTTTTAAGCCTGATTTTGTCGCTCTCGTCCACAAAATCAATGCTGAACATGGTGGCTAACGGGTCAATCATGGAACGGCCTGTTGTCGGGCTGGCGCGCATATAGCCGCGAATCTCGTAATCTTTTACATCAGTATAGTCAAACGGTTTTGCTTTTGAATCAACACGCAAATCTTCCAAAACGTCAGAAATCGGAATCAATACATCCGGTGCCCGCTGGTAATATTCAGCCTGGTTTTTTCTTTGGCTACCCAACAGAGCACCGGTAATGAAGGATCCATTAGTCTTGCTGTTGTAGGCAGCTGCCGTCACATCGCTGGCGGTTTCATAAACCACAGCCCCGGTTCGGGTATCCAGCACGTATTGCTTATCGCCCAACATAAGCACGGTACCAGCGGACAGATCGCTGCCCTTGCCGATACGATCCATGTTGTATCTGGGATTTTTGCGTCCCTGAAATGACCAGATAACCTCACCGGATTCGACATCCACTTTAATCATGTACGTCATGCCCAGTACAACAATCACGTTGCCATCATTCGGGTCTGCGTAGATTTCGTTGATGATCGTATCTACACCAGCATTGCTGCCTTCATGCCGAACCAACGGTGAAAGCAAGGGGTCAATTTCTCGCACATCTATTTTTATCGGATATTGATCATGCGCCCGCTTGTGATTCCAACTCATGCGCTGTATGCATAAAGTATGATCTTCGTACTTGTCTCCATAAGCAACATACAATTGACCACTACCTGCATAGCAAGTGATTAAAGGTCCATTGCTTATGTCATTCACATCCCAACTTCGATCAGGATAAACAAAATTATAAAAGGACGTCCACGAATTATTGCCTAAAGCTCCACCTGAAAACGCACAAATCATATGATCTATACCGGTTTCGGGATCAAGCCAATAAAAAAACTCAATGTTGTCCGGAAACATTCCTTTGCTCATGTTTCCGATATAGATTTGCTCTGTACGAGGTACAGGCATCATCGTACTGCTATCCCTCAAAACAAGATAAAACTTGCCGGTACCGTAAATGTTGTACCAATACTCAACAACAAGCCCATTGCCAGCCGCAACAATAGATCCCTTGATTCCATATCTGGCCTTATCAATCTCCGCCCTCAATTGGCGGGTATCAACATCATAAATCCGCACAGAATCAGTCATATCCGCATACGCAACACCCCTGTGCATATCAACAATCATGTTGTTACGAAAATAGTAGTACTTATCTACCACTGGCTTGATGATTGAAGCATCCTCCCCCGCATCTTGCACATGCACTTCAATCGTGGGCACCCGGCCATAGCTGGTAATATCCAGCTCATCAAACACCAAATACGCTAGGCCACGAAACGCAGGCACATTACCAGCGCCCTGATGCTGCTCAATCAGGCTATCCGGCAACTGGTCCTCATCTCCTTTATAAAACCGGAAATGCACCCCGGCATTCACCGTGTCACCGGTCGCATCGTAAACCAGCTTGTTATCAAAAAGGATTTTCGTAACCCGCTTGATTGGCCCCTCACACAGCGCCAGCGCAAACGACTGGGTATAGGTGTACTCGTGATACTCTGGCCCGCCGCCCTTGCCGATTTCGGTTGACTCCTTATGCTCGGTAACCGGCCCTGCCCAAATCACGTTGCCTGATACTTTATAAGTGCCCCACACCTTCGGTATACCAACGCCATAACTGGAATTCGTGATTGAGGTGTCGCTAAGCTTGGGCCCATGCTGGTCGGGCACTTCTTGCGGGAACAGCAGGCCACCCAGGACAGAACCAACCATGCCACCCAATGGCCCACCAACCGCAAAACCAACAACGGCCAGCGCTAACCGTCCTACTGCTGCCATATCAATCAGCCCTCAACGGTGAAAAAACCTTCTGCCCAGGCAAGAACGGCTCACCTCTGAAATTAATAATATTGGAATACCGGCCCTTACACGTCTCTGTCCGTTTATCGCAGCCTTTGGTCAGCAAAAACGTATCGCCCGCTTCAATCGGTAACGGAGCGGCAAACTTCAGTATCATGACCATATCCTGCGTGTGGGAAATCTCACACGTCTTGCCGGCATTCCTGCCCGTCTGAAACACACAAATGCCCTCGTTAAACTCGGCAGGCACCACGACATCCACGTCAAACTGCGCCCTCGATGCCGCAGACACAACGATACCCGTCATCTGGTGCTGAGTAACATCCACCTTGCAACGATGATCCCCAAACGTGGCCCGGCATTCCGGTGTATAGACATCTCCAAGCACCTGATTATAGGGCTGTGTATTACCCCGCAATTCAGCCACAAACATGCCTGAATCCGTTAAGCGCACCTCACCGAACGTGCCACTGCGAACCGGAATTTTTCCATAACCATCAGGATCCGCCCAGTTCACCAAAAACACGTCCATCTGCGCATAATCCAGCCGCCCAGCCTCGATGTCCTCAACCGAAATGATGGCATCATCAATCACCCCAAAAACTTCCAGATTAGAAACCTCAAGGTTGTTTTTGGATTCCAGCGCAGACCGGTTAAAGCCCAGCCGGGACACATGCGTTTCCCCGCTAAACACAATCGACTCGTCACTGTCGGTAATCGTGTGCCGGGTACCATCTTTGCGGACAATCAGCCAGCAGGTGGCCAACGTACTGACTTGCTGGCCAATATGCTGCTTCATTTTTGTACTGATTGCTTTCATTCAATTCCCCGTATCCGGAATGCGTGTGTCACGTTGTCCACCAGCTCATGCGCAAAGGGCTCTTCAACCACTTTTCGGCGGGCTGCTGTAGCGTGAATCACATGCAACTTGCCATACTTTTCACTGACCATGCCTACGTGAAACGGGTAATGAGCAGTACGGAAAACCAACACATCACCCGGCTGAATATCGGTAATCTTGATCGGGTCACAAACCTGCTTGATATGCGCAATCAAGCCAGCATGGGGCGTGCTGCTGTAAGATGGCACGTCATGCCAGGGCAGGTCCAGCGACTTCAACACTTCCACCCCCAGGCCCACGCAATCAATGCCGGCACGGTTGCGGCCAAGGTGCCGCCAGGGTACGTCCAGCCAGGTTCTGGCTTCATCAACCAATTGCTGTCTAGTTGCCATCTCGAATCTCCACAACCGGCACACTGCCGATTTCAGACACATCACGGGTATGCATCAAAAGTGGCAGTTCATCTACATCAAAGCGTACCGGTACATCAAACTCACCCACAATCCGGATTGGTTTTGGTACGTGTGGCACCGGTGGGTCTTCTGGCTCTGGCCATGCCGGCAATGTGATAACACCGGTATCCAGATTAACTGCAGCAGCTACCGGAGCATTACCAACATAAACCG
>Ga0172382_10009140_pt1 | contig 13595 bp, 10 predicted proteins | sample Leawel138RmetaG_FD_122245 | JGI IMG/M metagenome (GOLD analysis project Ga0172382, IMG submission 122245) | Leachate microbial communities from a municipal landfill in Southern Ontario, Canada - Leachate well 138R metaG | ecosystem: Engineered > Solid waste > Landfill > Unclassified | place...
CGTAGCTGATGATAACACCGTAGCCATATACCAATAAAGAAAAGTTGCTGTCGGCATGAATTTGGTGAAAACCGGGCTGCACCTTGACACTTCCGGCAAAGTAGTCGCTTCCCTCAACTCTTGTAATATTGGCGGTTTCGACAGGTTTACCATCAAGAATAATCGAATTCAAAGCGTTTTCGTGTATGGCAATATTAATCCAATGCTCCGAGAAATCCATCAGCTCTGAACTGTAAAAACTGTAATTATTCTTCCATTGTTGGATGGGAGGGATTATTGCTAAAAATGGATCCCCCTTTGCATACATAACTCTTGCAGATTGCTCATACTGAGAAAATAATACCGATTTATCGGCTTTGACAACAAAAGATGAAGTACTGACTAAGTCAACAAATTCACCCTGAGAAATCAGAGTATCATTACCATTCCATGTTATCAAAGTAGAATCAAATACGGCAATTATTTTTGAATAAATGACACTTTCATAAGACGGGAATTTGGTAAGAGTAAAAATTGTCTTATCACCTAATTTATCTATAGGCGGCAAATGTTCAATTATGCAATCCTGTGTAAAATGATTAATAGGTATTGAGGTTCTGTCGTGAGATGTGAACACTGAAATTGGTTTATTCGAACTAATAAATGTTCCGGAAAAATCACTTTTATCAATTATATTTGCTGTAAGTACAAATACTTCATCATTATTTAATTTAAATGATTTGTTATCTTCCAAGTCAACATCGCTATCGTCAATGATCAATTGTGAATTTATCTCGACAACAGTTTCATCGTACAGAGCTATAATATTTAATCGTGCAAATGTCACATCACCCCTGTTGTTTATATTCGTTACTACATAATTGCTCCCTAATGAATGAACGGGTAAGACCAAGCATGCATCGGAAGAAAAATGAGTTCTCGATTGAAAAATTACGGAGATATCAGCACTTGATACAAGTTTTAAAGTGTTTTTTTCTATATTGTTAAATGCTGATAATTCATACTTATTAGGAATATGAATTACTTTAGTTTGCTTAGGTTCTAATGTATCATAAATGATGTTCCCGTCTAAACTAAAATGTAATATTAAATTTGCACTTTTGTTTTCATAATTAATCATTGTTAATTTTAAAACATCATCTAATGCTTCACTACCATCATTCTTAGGAAAACACAGAACAAATTCCCTTCCGATATTGTCTGCAGATTGAGATAATAGAAATATCGGAAAAGTTAGAGTAATAATAATTCCAATTATAAGCTTCATCATCTGTTTATCGGAATTTTGAAATTATAAGCCTGTCCTTGTGCAATTATTTGCAGAAAATACATACCGTTACTTAAATTATTAACCGGAATACTCAATTCCGTGAATTCCGAATTACCACGAAACACGATATTACCAAATAAATCATACAGTTGTACCAAATCAATCTGTTGAATTCGTTCTGAAAGCGATTTGATTCTGATGACATCACTTGCAGGTCTCGGATAAATTAAGAATGGTTTATCAATAATCTCATTTTCATTAACACCGGACGGACTAAGAACGGCTATTAAAATATCTAAACATCTTTCGTACAAATCACCGTTTGAATTTCTGAATATAGCACACAGTTTTTTTTCTCGTACAAAGGAAATATCGGAATCTATTTCGATATCAACATAATAAATCGAGTCGGAATTGATACGAATTGGAAATTTATCATTGGGTGGGAGTATCCTGTATGATTCCGGTAAACCATCTTCACTAATGTAAATTGTATCTACAAAGTAATCTTGATTGTTACAGCTGAGTAAACGCAATGGTATATTTACTTTTTCACCTTGATTAAACGTTATCCTTCTGTTAACCAAATACAATTTCCCGTCACTTTGACTTACGTCGAGATGAACGATGGTTGAATCTATAGTAGTGAATGTTTTGCCCAAACCGGCAACATCAGAAGAAAAGAACTTGACTCGACCGACAGATTTTTCAAAATTCATGAAATTATAATCGAATTTGTATCTCAATAAACCGTTTATCGGTAATAAATTGCTGATATTTCCATATTTGTCTGTCAGATTGTTCTCTTTTATATTTTTTCCCTCAATTGATACCTGAACAGAATCAATTTTTAAATCATATTCACTCGTATTTAAGACAGTTACCGAAAAATCGTCAGATATAAATTTTGAGTCGTTCTCACAAGCATAAAATGAATATTTGAAACCGAATGACTCAATGCCGTTGCTTGGAACCGAACGAGCATAAAATTTTACGGAATCTTCGAAATAAAATTCTTCATCCTCGAATCGGTAGTAAATATAGACAGTTTTGCCAAGCTTACTACCAGATAAGCTTATATCATCCAAAAAATTAGATTGATAATAGGCATTCATCCGTACTTCCGAATTAACTCCAATTTCCAAAGGTCCATTGAAATATCTTAAAATGGGACCCGGTGAGAATCCTATTTTGTTTCCCTTTATGGCTATCTCATGAGGATAATGATCAGACTCTACCATGTGTTCGATTAGAACCCTTTTATCAGAAATGTTTGTAATAATGAAAGAGAGCATTTTAATATTCGGAATAGAATCATTCCCAACCGGAACGTCCCCGAAGTCTATGTCGTGGAATAGCAAGTCTTTAGAAAGCAATAAATAAACATTGCAAAAAATTAAACAGAATATTAAGATAGCTCCTTTCATTATTAATCTCTCCTTATCACTTAATCACAGAAAAATGAAAAACACCAAGTATTTCATTTTTTTTACTAATTGAAGCTAAGTATTTTCCACTAATCAGATGGTCAATGTTAATGGCATTTTTAATTTCTTTTATATCATAAGACATCAGTAAATTACCATAAACATCATTAATTTTTAATATCAAACCTTCTGTATCTAATTGATTTTCTAAATTTGAAAAATCCATTGAAAGAAAACCATCAATTTGATTTAATATTATTTTTGAATTGATGTCAATTGGTTGTACAGAACTTACCCATGCAAAAATTAATTGCTTACGTAAAGTTGGACATGGATCAAGAATTTCTTGAAAAATCAAATTAATCCCAACATCATAATCTTTGTACAAACAGAATTCATGCACCTCAGGACAAAGTTTAAATGAAAAGTCTCTTGACTCACAAGGAAGTACTGGTGGATTGAAGGTGCCAAAAGTCGGATTAGTAATGGTGGGATTATAAACACCCAAAACCATGTCGGTTCCATAATCTTTAATTGTCCAATTTTGGTTTAGACATGGATCGTTTGGATCCATTCCAAAATCCAGATTGAAACCCATAACTGTCCTTTGACCACAACCAGTAACCTCAATTCTGAAGATTGAACATCCATCTTCGTGTTCAACCATTACAATTCTATTAATATCGCCACCTGACTGAGGTTTCACTATTTCATCACAACTGCAAGGACAATCCTGTGATGGATCATTTGAAAACACGTTCATACTTCCGGTGATGAACATAATTAGAGCAATTGACAAACATTTACAAATCTGTACTGTAATTTGAGTATGATATTTTCATATCTTTCTCCATTATTATTTTGAACATTTCCACAATTCAAAAATAATAAAAATATCAAATAAAACAAATAATTTTTTTCAAAAATTCAAATATTATCTTTTCTTATGATTCTGATTTTCTTTCTGGCTTCCTGCAAGAAAATAGATTCGGGATACTTGGTAATCAGCTCGGTGTAAAATTTCAAGGCTTCGCCGAAATTAGCTTCATTATAATAAGAATCGGCAAGTAACATGACTCTCCTGTCCATAAGTTTTGATTCAGGATATTTTTCATTTAAATTTGAAATTAATTTTCGGCATTCGATGTATTGAGCCGTCTTGAAGCAGATTTCTGCAGATTTGAACAAGGCGTTTTCACCGAGGGGAGAGCCTTCAGCAAGCTCGGCACATTCGTATAGATGTTTCAAAGCCTCGTCCGATCGTCCCTGAAATTCTTTCAGCTCGGCTTGTGCATAAAGACGCTGAGCAGCAATCTTTTCCTTATCGGAATTGATGATAAAGAGCTTGTTCAGTATATCATTGGCAATATCTGTATCCGGATTCAAAGCTAGTATTTCAAAAGATTGTACGGCTTTTTCAATTTCGCCGGAGAAGTACACAAGAAGAGCCGACATATACATAGCCCTATCCTTTTGTTGTGCTGTTGCAAATCTGTGTAGCTCACGGACTTTATTGAATGACATTTCTGCCTTGTCTAACTCATTATTAATAATTAATAAATCTCCGAGCTCTAAATAAGCGGAAACCGCATACTGAGAAGACGGAAATTCTTTGATAAGTTTGTCCAGCTCATTGATAGCCTTATGATTATCTTTGAGTATATCAGAATAAATCATTGATAATCGCAACCTGCTGTCTGCAGCATTTCCGGACCTTGGGAAGTCTTGGATAATTTTATTATAAGATTCAATTATTTCAGCAGCTGCTTTCTTATCAATATTATCCTTAGAGGATGCAAATTTCTGTTCAAGAGCCCTTGTAAAACCAAACAATGCAGAAGCATGATAAGGATTTTGTTTCCCGTAGTCAATTATAATCTTATATGCTTTAACCGCAATATCATACTCTCCGTCTCTGACTGCTGAGCTTGCGAAGTTTAAGATTTCTAATCCGTTTGTTCTCTTTAATTTGTCAATTTTTTCGATTATTTTTAAGGCTTCATCGAGCGAACCGGTTGTCCTCAGGAACCAAGCGTATGCTTCCTGATAGACAATATTATCAGATTTATTCTCTGAGGCATTTTTAAGTTCGGAACCCACATATTCACGCGCTTCGTCGTTAATCATGAGTGCAAATAGTCTTCCTTGTGCCTGCGGAAGGTTGTAGTCATTATTGAGCAAGTTGACAATTTCATCAGTTCCTGACCTATAATCTCCTGTTGCTATGTACAGCTTGATAAGCGGGTCGTTGAACAGACGAGGGTCCCCGATATTGCTTCGCCCTTTCAATAGTGTGTTTATTGCCTTTTCAAATAACCTGAGATTAATCTGTGTCTGTGAGATTGTTAAGTAAGTTCTCTGACTATCGGAATATTTTGATAAGGCTTTTTCCCAAGATTTGTCTGATTCTCCGGGTTGCCCTGTCCTCCAGCATAATTCAGCATGCAAATCAAGTATTTCCAGAGTTTCAGAATTTTGAATTCGCTTGTTAACTTCATCTAAAAGCTCGGAATAATTGCTCAATGCTTTCATTGACCTTACATATCCGTTGAAATATTCTGTATTGTTTGGAACATCTTTCATCAGCTCACTATATAATCTGACCGCTCCATAAAAATCACCGTTCGACTCAAAGCTTTCAGCGAGCCGGAATTTTTGTTCATTGACATTTTGCCCAAATAAATGAACAGCAGTTACAAGTATAATCAATAGCGCCGGAATTATAATATTCTTTATCATAAAATTACTTATGTTTTAAATTATTTTAAAAAATGACGCAATATTTGATAAGATGTTGTTACATTGCATATTTGTCTGTTGCAAAAATGAAAATGAATTTGATTAAAAAGATATTATTGGTGTTTTTTACCATTTTGACTGTGTTGTTCATTCTTTCGGTATTCTTACCGTCCGAATATAGTATTGTCAGGACAAGTAATGTTGATTGTGAACGAGATTCAGTTTATAAATATCTGACCGATATTGATAAACTCGATGATTGGTTTTATATTACAAAAAGGCTTGATTCGACTATCGTTTACAAGTTCAATCATGATGTGCAGGACGGTAAATATTCAGTCGAATGGAACGGTGAATTGATGGGGCAGGGGATGTTTCAATATACCCATTTTGTAGAAAATGAATTAATAGAGTTTACATTGAGTTTCCAAAATAATTCGGTAACCAAAAGTGGAAGAATTAATCTCAAATCAAATAATGGCGGTACCGAAATCAAATGGACAGATTACGGAGAAAACGGTTGGAATCCGGTAAACAGAATATTTGGCTTATTCATTGACGGATTCCTTGGACCGGATATGGAAAAAAGTTTAGAAAAGATTAAAATTAATTTAGGTTGTTAATGTTTAGAATACTTAATATTGTCGGTGCCAGACCGAATTTCATGAAAATTGCACCAATAATGGCTGCAATGCAAGCAAGCAATACGATAGAACCGATATTAATACATACCGGTCAGCATTATGACGAAAAGATGTCTCATCTTTTTTTTGAAGAATTAGAGATACCCAAGCCTTTAGTTAACCTTGAAGTTGGTTCAGATTCCCAAGCTAAGCAAGTGGCGAAAATCATGGATAGATTTGATGATATATGCACTGAACTTAAACCGGATGCAATTCTTGTAGTAGGCGATGTTAACTCAACCATGGCTTGCAGTATTGTTGCGTCAAAGCTGGGAATAAAGGTCATTCACATGGAAGCCGGTTTACGCAGCTTCGATCGTCGTATGCCGGAAGAAATCAACAGATTAGTAACCGATACACTCGCTGACTTGTTGCTTACTCCATCGGAGGACGGAAATGTTAATCTGATAAAGGAAGGCATCCCGGAAGAGAAAATTAAGTTAGTCGGCAACATCATGATTGATACATTACTTAGATTTCTCCCAAAAGCTGAAAAGTCCGATATATTGAATAATCTTAACCTCACTTCCGAAAACTATGTGGCTGTTACTCTTCATCGTCCGTCGAATGTTGATGAGCCGGAGAACTTAACCAAGATAATACAAACTCTAAACAAGATACAGAGGAAGTTAAAAATTGTATTTCCAATTCATCCGAGAACCAGAAAAAACATTGATGGCTTTGGATTGAGCGAATTGGTAGAAAGTTCTGAAAACTTGATTCTTACCGAACCACTCGGATATTTGGATTTTCAGAAAGTAATGTCAAATGCCAAATTATTAATTACTGACAGTGGAGGTGTACAAGAGGAAACTACGGCTTTGAAAATTCCATGTATTACCGTAAGAGAAAATACCGAGCGTCCAATTACTATTACACATGGTTCTAATGAATTAGCAGGTCTTGATATGGAAAAGGTACTTCATTTTTCTGAGAAAGCAATTAACGGAAAATGGAAAGAATCAAAAATTCCTGATCTTTGGGATGGTAAGACTGCAAATAGAGTTGTTAATGAAATTGAAAATTATTTCGGATTAAAATGAAAATACTTGATGTTAAATCGCTGCCGATTGACGGTTGTAAACTTATAAAATATCAAAGATACGCTGATGAACGCGGATTCTTTGCAGAAACATACAGAAAGCAAGACTTTGATGTCCATCCCGATACCGAAGTATTGAAAAATTTAAATTTTACCCAAATGAATGAATCTTATTCTAAAGCCGGAACTATTCGAGGAATGCACTTCCAATGGAATCCTTACATGGCGAAGCTTATTCGTTGTGTCAACGGAAGAATGATTGACTTGCTGCTCGATATCAGGAAGAATTCACCTACTTACGGTAAAATTATCGGAGTTGACTCATCTAATTCAATCAATTCAAACACAGGAGAGTGGGTTTATGCACCTGTTGGAATAGCTCACGGATTGTTTCTGCCGGAGGATACTTTCATTGAATATTATTGTACCGGATTTTGGAACCCTGAGTGTGAAACAGGTATTTCTCCATTAGCAAAGGACATTGACTGGAGCATCTGTGAATCTGAAATCATGGAACTAATTCATAGAACAATAAATAATGGTCAGCTTATAATTAAGGATAAGGATTTAAATGGTCACAGCCTTAAATCATGGTCAGAAACAGTAGAATCAAATCAATTTATTTATGGAGAAAATTATGAACACTAAAGGAATAATACTTGCCGGTGGCAAAGGTTCAAGGTTATATCCCATGACACATGTATTCAGTAAGCAATTGCAGCCTGTTTATGATAAACCTATGATATACTATCCTCTGTCCACTCTCATGCTTGCCGGAATCAAAGATATTCTCATTATTTCGACACCGCATGATACTCCTAACTATCGCAATTTATTGGGAGACGGGAGTAACCTTGGTATTAATATCAGCTATATAATTCAAGAGGTACCTAATGGGCTTTCACAAGCCTTTGTCCTTGGAGAAGATTTCATAGGAAACGATCAATCATGTTTGATTTTGGGAGATAATCTCTTTTATGGTAGATTAGATTTCTTAAGAAAAGGAATTTCTTCAAATGACGGCGGTACTGTCTTTGCATATCAGGTGGATAATCCTGAGGAATACGGTGTCGTTGAATTCGATGCAAATAATAAAGTAATAAGTATTGAAGAAAAACCTAAGCAACCTAAATCAAATTTTGCAATACCCGGACTTTATATTTTTGATTCAAATGTTGCTGATTATGCTAAATCGCTTACCCCGAGTGCAAGGGGAGAGTATGAAATCACAGATTTACAAAAAGTATATCTTGCACAGGGCAGACTCAATGTACAGCAAATTGGGCGTGGCGTTGCCTGGCTTGATACAGGAACTCCCGGTGCACTTCTTGATGCTGCTAACTTTATCCATGCAATCGAAAAACGACAGGGCTTGAAAATTGCATGCCTCGAGGAAATTGCTTTGTCAATGAAATTTATCAATGTTGATGAGTATGAACAAACTGTCAACAATCTTCCTAATTGTGATTACAAAAACTATTGCTTAAGAATTTTGAAGGAGAAAATTTAATTATGAAATTATTAACAACCGGTACAGCCGGTTTTATTGGCAGTGAGTTTGTGCGTCAAGTCGTTAAAAAGGGTTATGATGTTGTTGTCGTTGATTGTTTGACTTATGCAGGTGATACTGACAGGTTAGCTGAAGTCAAAGATGATTACAGATTTTATAAAGCTGATGTGTCCAATTTAGAGTTTATGGAACATATCTTTATGACTGAAAAACCGGATGCTGTTGTTCACTGGGCTGCTGAAAGTCACGTTGACAGAAGCATACTCGATTCTTCACCATTTATCAAAACAAATGTTTTGGGCACTCATGTCCTATTGGAATGTGCCAAAAAATTCGGAGTAAACAAATTTATTAATATTGCTACTGACGAAGTTTATGGTGAATTGGGCGAGACAGGGTCATTTTACGAAGATACTCCTCTTGAACCAAATTCACCTTATTCGGTTAGCAAAACAAGTGCTGACATGCTCGGAAGAGCTTATTTCCGTACCTTTGGAACACCGGTAGTGACTGCAAGGCCTTCAAATAATTACGGTCCCTGGCAGTTTCCTGAAAAACTTGTTCCAGTAGTTATCTTGAAAGCTTTGCATGATGAGAAAATCCCGGTTTACGGACAAGGATTGAATATACGTGAATGGCTTTATGTTTCAGATTGTGCAGATGCAGTAATGACTGTGCTCGAGAAAGCCGCTCCCGGATCAATTTATAATATTGGCAGTGGTCAGGGGAGACGGAATATCGAAGTAGTTAAAAAACTGCTCGACAGATTAGGGAAATCCGAAGAACTTATTGAGTATGTTCAAGATAGACCCGGTCATGATTTCAGATATTCTCTGAGCTATGACAAAATCACACGAGAACTTGGATGGTCACCTAAGATTGATTTTGAAACAGGTATGAATAACACTGTTGGTTGGTATCTTGAAAACTTAGCATGGTCTGAAAAGAAATTGGACTACTTGCGTAATTATTGGAAAACGGTTTACAAAAAATGAAATATCTGATATTTGGTGCCAATGGGCAGTTAGGAAGCAAATTTGCGGAGGAATTCACCCTGAACGGTGTGGATTTCTCTGCTTATGGTTCCGATGAATGCAACATAAGTGAGTATAACGAAGTAAAAGAAGTGCTTCAAGCAGACAAACCATCTGTGATATTAAATTGTGCAGCGTATAACTTGGTTGATCAAGCTGAAATAAATAATGTACCAGCTTTTCTTGTAAATCAAAAGGGTGCTGAAAATATTGCCAAGGCAGCAGAAGTTGACAAGACTTTTTTTGTCCATTTCAGTACTGATTACGTTTTTGACGGTACTAAGGGTACAAGTTATACTGAGCTTGACAGAACAAATCCAATCAATGAATACGGCAAAAGTAAATTAGCAGGAGAAAATATTATATCTGATATACTCGACAATTATCTGATATTCAGATTGAGCTGGGTATATGGAAAAGGTCGTAGGAACTTTATTTTTAAACTATTACAATGGGCATCAACAAATAATTCGATTAATATTACTTCCAATGAGACATCAATACCAAGTTCAACGGATATGATTGTAAGTGCAACAATCAATGCAATAAAAGCAGGGCTTAACGGCTTATACCATCTTACTCCCAATGGTAAAGCAAGTCGTTTCGAATGGGCTAAAGAAGTGGTAAGACACTTGTCTTTAAAAGTTCAGCTCAACCCTGTTGAGATTGAACATTTCAACTTACCTGCAAAGAGACCACCGGATACATCAATGAGCAATAACATTCTATCCAAAGAAATTGGTGAATTCCATGATTGGAAATATTACCTTAGAGGCTTTTTGACTGAGGTATAAGTTTGCAAGCTTCGACTTTGGTACATGAATGTAAAGAATCCAGATGGTTTTCTTAGACATGAAGCTTTACAAATTGCTTTGATTTATCAACTACTTGAAAAAGATACATCATAACGGCTTGTTTATGATGGTAGGTGGGTATGTGGAAAAAAAGTGAAAAAAAAACTCATAAAAATACATATAATATTTTTCTAATAAAAAAATAATAGTTATTTTTGCTATTCTGTATCATCATTAGACAAAAAATTATTTTCATAAATGGTTAAAAGATGGATATTTCAAAGATAAGAAACATAGGAATTGCCGCTCATATTGACTCTGGCAAGACAACTCTTAGCGAGAGGATTCTGTTCTACACCGGTAAAATTCACCAGATAACTGAAGTAAGAAGTAAAACCGGAGCAGGTCCCACGCTGGACTCAATGGACCTCGAGCGAGAAAAGGGTATCACCATACAATCAGCAGCAACATTCTGTGAATGGAAAGGCTACAACATTAACCTTATTGACACTCCCGGTCATATTGACTTTACTGTAGAAGTAGAGCGAGCTCTTAGGGTTCTTGACGGAGCTGTGATGGTTCTATGCGGTGTAGCGGGTGTACAATCACAATCCATAACTGTTGACAGGCAAATGCGTCGCTATAATGTACCCCGAATTGCATTTATCAATAAAGTTGACAGAGCCGGAGCAAACCCGGACAGAGTTGTTGACCAACTTCAAGAAAAATTACATCACAAAACCGTAATGCTGGTGATGCCTATCGGTATTGAAGACAGATTTGAGGGTGTAGTTGATTTGTTGAAAATGAAGGCAATCTATTACAAAGGACCAAACGGAACTGAAATCGTCGAAACTGACATACCGGACCATCTGATTGAAGAAGCTAAACGTCGTCGAAATGAAATGATTGAACGTCTGAGTGATCATGATGACGATATAGCTGAAAAGTTCCTCGGCGACGAAGAAATTAGCATAGAAGAGCTTCAAGATTCTATCAGAAAACAAACGATTGCTCTGCATATCACACCTGTATTGGTAGGTACTGCTAAGATGAATAAGGGTATTCAGACTCTTCTTGATGCTGTATTAGCATATTTGCCTGCACCGCAAGAAATTCAAAATCATGCACTTGACCGTGATAATAACGAAGAAAAAGTTGACTTAATCCCGGAAGAAAATAAGCCGGCTGTAGCTCTCGCATTCAAATTAGAAGACGGCAGATATGGTCAATTGACTTATATGAGACTTTATCAAGGCAGCATGAAAAAAGGTGATACTATAGTTAATGTTGCCAACGGCAAGAAAATGAAGATTCCGCGTCTTATCAGGATGCACGCTAATGAAATGCATGAAATCGAAGAAGTATTTTGCGGTGAGATTTTTGCCATGTTTGGTGTTGACTGTGCTTCCGGTGATACGTTCACAGATGGTAGCGTCAATTATTCTATGACATCAATGTTCGTACCTAATCCCGTAATCGAGCTTGCAGTTGCTCCTAAAGAAAAAGCTGGACAGGTCAACTTCTCAAAGGCTATGAATCGCTTCCAGAAAGAAGACCCTACATTCAAGGTTTATAGAGATGAAGACAGTGGCGAAACTATTATCAAAGGTATGGGTGAGCTCCATCTTGAAATTTATATCGAGAGAATTAAACGTGAGTACAATTGCGAAGTAAATGTCGGTAAACCAAAAGTAGCTTACAGAGAAGCTCTTACTAAGACTGCTAATTTCGATTATACTCATAAGAAACAAACCGGCGGTTCCGGTCAGTTTGGTAGAGTAGCAGGTATTCTCGAACCTCTGCCACTTGATGGTCCCAATCCTTATGAGTTTGTTAACAGTATTGTCGGCGGTGCTATTCCAAAAGAATATATTCCTGCTTGCGATAAAGGATTCAACGAGCAATTATCTGAAGGATACCTCATTGATCAGCCTATTGTTAATGCCAAAGTAACTCTAAATGATGGTGCTTACCATACTGTTGACTCCTCAGAAATGGCATTTAAACTTGCTTCAAAACAAGCTATCAGAGATTCATTAGCTAAAGCCGGAGTTGTCATTCTCGAACCTTTCATGAAACTTGAAACTTCTGCTCCTGAAGAATTTCAAGGTGTGATTATCGGACAGATTAACCAGCGTAGAGGCATTATCGTTAACACTAACGTGGATGCTGCCTATGTTGTTGTTGAGGCTGAAGTACCCTTGAAGGAAATGTTTGGGTATTCTTCTGACTTACGTTCCTCTACCCAAGGTAAAGGTGAATTTACAATGGAGTTTTTACGTTATTCTCAAGTTCCTAAATCAGTTCAGGAAGACATTATTAAAGAATATAACGAAAGACAAGCTAAATAGAGCAATTTGACGAAAATTATTAAAAAATGGCATGGTTGACCCATGTCATTTTTTTTTTGAGGTTAACATAAATATTTTCGGCTAATGTATTTCATAAAGCTCTGATCAATTTGACCACAAATTAGTCATTTATTAATCCTTTAAACAATTTTTAAATATATTATTCTTCTATATAATTTTTAAGATTTTTGCTAAGATAAGATGAAACTGATAAGTGCGGGATGTATATTGTTTATTATATTATTTTCAATGTCTTGTATCGAGGAGAATCCTGATTTGGTGAATCCGCCGGACAACACGGGTTCAATCAAGTTCAGGTTTTTAAATCTGGGCTTGGATAAACAGGCAAAATCATTGGAAATCTTGGTCGGTAAGAAGACTAATGAAACAAGTTGGGGTATGCTGAGTAATTCCGATAATCCGCCGGCTGATACAGGCTTTGTAAGAATTATGAATGATAATGTAATCGAGTTTGAACAAACATTGATGCAAAGATTCATAAGAAATACAAATTATACTTATATAGGTCTAAGCTCTGTAGTTTGTGAAAACAGAAACGATTGTAAAATTGATACTCTTATTTCTTTAAGAACAACATCTTCTATTCCTGAGAACGATTATGAATGTTTAGTCAAATTCATGAACGCATATCCTGACACAAATATAAGATTCAGTATCAGAGCAGGATGTCCCGGGGGTGATGTACTTTTTTCCCAGAATAATTATAAACAATATTCCATTA
>Ga0172382_10009141_pt1 | contig 13595 bp, 17 predicted proteins | sample Leawel138RmetaG_FD_122245 | JGI IMG/M metagenome (GOLD analysis project Ga0172382, IMG submission 122245) | Leachate microbial communities from a municipal landfill in Southern Ontario, Canada - Leachate well 138R metaG | ecosystem: Engineered > Solid waste > Landfill > Unclassified | place...
CCGCGCCCGCGCGGCCTTGGCCGCTTCAAACTCCACCACCATCGCCGCCCGTCCCGGCGCCTGCGCCGCGCCCGCGTGGGTCAGCACCCGCCCTTTCTTCGGCTCCGGGGGACGATCGAACGCTTCTGCGCTACGAGTGTGCTGCCAGGCCGCCATTTCGTGATGATCACGCATCGCCTGCGCGGCCAAGGCTTCCTGCTCGATCCGCCGCGCTTCCAGGCTCCGGTGATCGATCCGCGCGTCTACTTCCGCATGGGCCAGCGCGTCGTTCGCCAGTCGCTCCCATAAAGGCCGCACCACGTCCCCGAGCCATTCCTGTCCGATCCGCGCCTGCGTCTTGGGTGCCCCTCCCCGTGCCGGGTTCTTCCCGGGATTCGCTGCCCGCCGAAACCACAAGGCGGGGTCCCGCTCGATGCCGTCATTCACCTTATCGGAGAGCATCAGGTGACAGTGCAGCAAGAGGGGCTTTTTTTCGCTCCGGTGGATCGCTAACGTGTAAGGGGTTGCACCCTGCAAGGAGGTTGCACCCTGCAAGGAGGTTGCACCCTGCAAGAAGGTTGCACCCCGGCATGGGGTATTGCCACCCGGCACGTTGGCCAGGTGTTCCGCGAAAGAACGCGCCAGGGCGATGTTCTCGTTGTCGGATAATTCTTTCGGCAGCGCGAATTCGATCTCCCGGTACACCGTGCCGTTCGCCCGCTCGTACTGGTCAGCGGCATCCCAGTAGTCTGCGGGAGTCTGCACCCAAGCGGGCAGGTGACCGGATTCGGCATAGGCGACTTCACCGGCGCGATCGATCCGCACCCGCTCGACCACCGCACCGTTCACCTGCTCGACCGTCTTTTGGGCATAGGCGCCTTCCCGCAGAATATACCGCACATGCCCGCCTGCGCCTTTGCCGGCGCCGCGACTGTGGGTCTTTGCGTGTAGGTGATATTCCGCCATGCGGGCTCCGTAGGGGTGGGTGGATGTAAATTCTGGGTGGTCGAAGTGTCGTGGCCGTGTACGTTTCCTTTGTGGACTTAATAGGCTCCGGCGGAACCTCATTCTGGTAGCGATTTATTTGTTCTTGGCAATCAGCTGGATAGCGCCCTCCGGTGTCGCAGGTTTTAAATGCACTACTGGATACCTAATAGGCTCCAGGAAAACCCGTTTTCGGTCGCGTTTCATGACGTGAACGGCGTCCCAGGTGAGACGCTCTGTCGGATCGACAGGGCGCTGTGCCGACCGGCAAAAAGTGGATATGCCGTTGATTCTACATTCTGTAAAAATATTGGCCATCGTAAATCCTCTGATAACGGTTTTACCGTCGCGCGTTTCTCGAAGAGAAACATTAAAGCGCGCCTGCCTTACATGGCGGTGAGTCTGGAAACTCGACTACTGTGCAACTATAGAGTCTGTGCATGGTCCAAAGTTCCACGAGTGCCGCGTGACTCAGGATGGGATCATGGTTTCCAAAGCAGAACGACTGCAGCAACAGTACGAAGTCAGCAAGGCCCGCGCCGATGCGGCTAAAGCCGCCCTGGCCGAGTTACGCCGCATTCAGAATCAGAAGGCCAGAAAAGAGGCTCGCAAGAAACGGAATCATGCGCTGTTTGAATCCGCTGGATTGATGATCCTCGCGGATCTCGTCGTGTCGGAATCCGGTCTGCCCGCTGTTGACCGGGGCGCCCTGCTCGGGGGATTGATGGCGGTGGCTAAAACGCTGGGATCCGGACCAGAGTCCATCCGCTTTCAGGAGTGGAAAAGTACCGGCGATGCCCTGCTGGCCGAACGCGAGGCCGCCCGTACATCACCATCGGTCAAAACCCCCGCGACGGCACCAGACCAGACACCCAGCGGATCAACCATTGTGTGAGCGTCACGAAATCCACCCATAGCGCCGCCCGAAGGCCGCCCACGCTCGGCGCGCCGAGTTTTCGTGATGCCCGCCTTTGCCGACTTCACGCATCAGTGCCAGCAACGCCCGGTCGGGCGCGTCGTCCTCGGCGCCAATGGCCGCGATGGTGGCCCGCTTGTCACGCTGGTACTGCGCCCGCTTGCGCTGCGCTGCGGTCATCGGCTGGTCGTGGATGGGCTTCCTGGGCATGGGCGGATCCCCTCTGTAAATGTGATGCTCACAATATAGCATAAAGTGAGTATCACACCTATCGCTTTTGGTGAGGCTCACACCACCCGCAGCTCCGCCACTCCGCAGCCTTGGGCCTTCAACCACCGCGCCAGGCTATCCAAGCTCGCCCAGGTGCGCACCGCCTCGCGGGCTGACTTGATGGTGGCTTCGTCCATGCCGAGCTTGAGCACCACGGCCCAGCGGTCCTTGCCGTTCCACGGCGCGGGCTGGAGGGTGATCTTCCGGACGGATCCGGCGTTCACGAGGATGCGGAAGGTTTCTTCGGTAATGCGCTGCATGGATGACCTGCTTTTTGGGGATACGAAAAGGCCAAAGTGTAACCACAAGACACCATAACCTTCACCCACACCCGCCAGAAAGCCCCCCTTTCACTTCACATAACGCCCAAAACACGCAGCGCCCTCCCAACAGCGCAACACGTATTGATATAAAAATATGCTGTGATATTATTATACCCTGAAGGACGTGCCCTGCCAGGCTTTTAACTCCCCCGCGACGAGGTTCTGGCAGCGCCGATTTTCGCGCATACCTCCTATGTAGAGTTTATGCTCTCGCTCGCGGGAGCTTTTTTTGTAAACCTGAATCCATACGTTTGGTCCACCTCATATGGACGTATCAATTCGTTTTCCTTGAAAAAACGCCATGCAAGAAGAATCCACAGATTCACAGAAAACCCTGGAATCACTCGTCCCGGACGGGATTGCCGCCATGGATATTCCATCCGCGACCATCAGCAATGCGCTGAGATGGGCCGATAATTTCGGGTTGACCCAAAAAGTGTCGGTTTATGGCAAAAGAGTGCAGATATGGAAACGGGCCGAAGGTGCCTCCGACACCACCGCCTGGTCAGCCTGGGAAAACCATCCGAAAAGCGCACACCCCCAACCATCCCAATCCTCGTCACGGTCGGCGCCTTCCTCCAGCAGTAGCCGCAACGCTGATTTCTGGAGCCGCTGGCTGCGCAACGCCCCCAGGACGCGGCCCCCACTCGATGACTGACCTCATCGTCACCCGGGACATGGCCCGCGTCCTTGATTGCCTGCGCGACGGCCCTAGCACCTGCAGGGAAATCGCGGGAACCCTTCGCCTGACGCGCACCCGCACCAATGCGTTGCTAGTGGAACTGGCGAGGAAACAGGCAATTCACGCGCCGCGCTGCGCTATCAGCGCCAAAGGCGGCAACGTCAATCTCTGGGAACTCAAAACAAGGAAGGGGGTGGCCACATGAAAGCCCAATGCAAAGACGCCACACCCAGTGCCCCTCTCTGGATCAAGGATCATGGGGAATGGAAACTCGTCATAGCGACGAAGGCAGGCCCAGATGGCAAAGGCCACAAGGTCATCTGGACCGACACCGAGGGCAACTCCGGTGAAAGCGCATTGGACACCATGTACACCCACCCAGAAGACTGACTGTTATCCCCAAAATCCGTGGGGCATCCTGTGGGCAATGCCGACAAGACCATGACCGGGAAATGGAAAGTGCCAGGGCGAAAAAAGCGGCGTCCTCTCCCCGGTCCCCTCACACAGCCGGTGAAAGACACACTCACGGCGCTCCGCGTCGCCTGTGCTCCTTGGTTGGGGGATTGCTGGCCGTGTTCGGCATGGTGGTCTAGAATGAGAAACAATCAGGCAGGAACCCTTGCGTGCCTCCAGCCGCGGGAGTTCAAGTCAAGCCCTTACCCGGAAGGGCGCTGCCGAACAGCCCGGGCAGGCCCGTTTTATGCGGGCCTTTTCCTATTCCGGCCCGTCACTTTGGCCGCCACACGACCAAAACGCCAGTCACCAACCCATGCCTGCCGTGCCCTGTTCACCATACCGCCCCGCTGGGGCGGTTGCGGTAGCGTCGGCCCATTCGCCAGCGAATCGTCCGCCACTCCTCGCTGTTCTTTCCGCTACGCGGTCCTGAGCAAAGCTCTGTTCAAAAAACACCGAGGCACCGCCCTGGTAGAACAAGACGCAATGGGATAAGCAACATTGCACCGCAGTACCCACAGCCCACTGTAACCACAGACAAGCCGTACGCACCGGCCAACCACCACCGGAAGCCCGCCCAATGCTTACGTGCGGCGCTACCGCGCCCGCGGGCGGCTATTATCTGATATAGGCCGTTCACCGCCCAAAATTGGCAAGCCAGTCCGTGACGGTTCGCCTTGCCACACCTAAAGCCTGCGCTATGGTCTGATGCGTATGTCCCTGCGCACGCATGAGCCGTGCCGTGGCTCGATCCTGTTCGCTAGAAAGCCTGCGGGCCTGTCCACTGGCTATACCTGCGCTGGCCTGATTGGTAGCCTTTCTACCTCTCTCTGCCTGCTTCTCCGGCGTGTGGGTGCGCTCGATGAGGCTTTGCAGACCGCCCGGCGTCATGCGCTGCCAGGTCCAGTTGGCAATGCTCTTGGCTGAGGCTTTCACTTCGGAATATGGCAAGGGCTGCGGGAATTGCCCGTTAATGGCCTGCAACTGCCCTAGAACCGCCTTTGACCATCGCGCCGCGCCATTGGGTGCCCAATACTCGCGGATCGCACGGTAGGCCCAGTTACGGCCCGTATCGAACATGGTGCAGTTACGACCTAACCCGAAGCTCTCCGATGCGTCAAAGGGCGCTCTGGCCGCCTTGCTGCTCAAATCCACATAACCCGCCAGCTCGCCCAGTGTGTACGGGATGCCGTGGATCTCCCAGACCTGCCAGCGGTCGTTAAAGGGGTTTTTGCAGACAAGGCCTGCATAGCCCCGGTCAGCATCGAGGGCCACGCTATAGGCGATCTCAATGGAAGCCACATATCGCAATGGCGCAAGGTGGCCCAGTTCCGTGCGGGTAACGCCAGCGGCCAGCAGGTAGAACAGGTGCCCGCGTTTGGTCCGGCGGTTCATTGCCGCCATGTTGGGCGGGGGCAGTCCGGCATTCTCCCAGACAGGCCACCAGTCCTCCGGGTCGATGCAGGCACGATCGATGTCATAGACCAGCACCCAGACCATGCCAGGACCGTTCTGCTGGATGTAGGCGCGTTCCAGTGCGGTTTTCAGGGGACGGATTTGCAGCCCTGCGGTCAGGTCATCGGTGCAGTAGGGCTTAGGGGGAAGGTGCTCGGCAAAGCGGGAAAGGGCGTTATGCGTGGCCATCAAAGCCCCCGATCTCGCTCATGCCGTGCATGGGGATCGGACAGGCTTTGATTGCATAGCCATAGGCGGCTATACTGGACCTGTCCGGTCCCTCGGATTCGATGCCCCGTAAACCTTCGTCCGCCAAGACTTTGAGGTTACGGGGCATTTCCATATCAAACATGGGCAATGCCTTCTTTTTCGTTATTCCTGTTACAAGACTAATCCCGGAAGCCGTATGTAGTCCATACCGACATAACGGCTTTCCCAGTGTGCGCGGGTTATCCAGGTTCACCACCTTAACCTCGATGAAGTTTCGGATGCGTTTACGTTCTTGTGCATCGAGCTTCCGCACGTCTTTCTGAAATGACGATGGTGCCCTGCTACGCTAAAACAGCCTCTAACCGCAAACTACCTGCAGCCGACCGGACTTCCTTTTTGCGGCCATGTCCCGGCAGGGTCTTTTCTTCCACAACGACAAGACCGGCTTCTGCAAGCAGCGTAACGTCCCGCTTTACCGCACTACGGTCACGACCAAGGCTTTCAGCGACCTCCGTAATGGAACGCGGTTTTTCCAAAACCACACGCATGACCGCGAGTCGTGCGCTTGTAAGCACCTGCAACAGATCCGCAGGGTCCTCAAAGCTGATCACCTTTTCCTCTGGAATGACCTGCCCAGAATCTGCCACTCGGGCAATTTGCCTGCCACGCTTGAAAAACATTTTTTCATCGGCCACATGCAGCAACATCGTTATTGCCTCCTCAAACCCACCCAGTCCGCCTCAAAACGCGCTTCGATTTCTTCAAAACTCACAAAATCTATGGGATGCATGTCACCGCAGTAATGGCGATGATGGTATCCATGCTGGTTGTCATAACCGACCACCCGACCATTATCTACGGCACATAACGCATGATTGATGTAAGCCAGATTGTAACGACTGACCTTTCCGTTCTCATCAACCCATACCTCTCGACGCAATTGCCCGTTGCCGCGCTTCTTGGAAATATGATGCACCTCATCAACAAGTTTCTTGTCAGGCATGACTTAATATATCTCTTCTGAAAAAAAATAGATACTCATTTCCACAAGCGCCACCATGGCCTTCTCTTTTCTTCTGGATCGCTGCTTTTTTCATGGGTCAACAGCTTGATCTGGTGTTTGGCATCGTCAAGTTGCTGACGGAGCCATGACTCTCTCTCCTCGGCCCTCTTTTCTCTTTCCGCTGCTGCCTCTATCTGCAATCGCAACATGGCTATGACTTCGTCTTTAGCACGAAAAACGCCCTCTAACTTATTGTCATCCATTGTTTTTTCATGTGTCACCTCTTGTTTTTTCTCTGTATCTTCATGTGTCATCCTGATTTCGCCAAAAACTCGCATAAGCTCGCTTGTATCTATCCTTGGCTTCCCTAGATGATCTCTATCTATGCTTAATTTTCCTTCGTTTATGTAGTTCTTATACAAGTTCTGCCTAGCTATGCCGACAAGCCTTGCCGCCTCTGATACCGATACTTTTGCCATGTCATTTTCCGTAATCTTTAGTGTAACTGTTGTCATTCTAAGATGACATGCTCTTTTAGCGCCACAATTTCTCGAAGCGTTGGACGTTCGTGGCCGTGTAACTCACCGTATGCTGGATGTTCCTATGCCCCAGGTAGTCCTGAATGAGCCGGGTGTCGGCGCCCTGGTCAGCCAGAGCGAAGCCGCAGGCATGGCGCAGCATGTGCGGGTGCGGCGGCAGGGAGAGTCCCGCCTGTTCGCCATAACGACGCAACAAGGTCCAGAAAGTCTTGCGTGAGAGCGCCGTGCCCCGCGTACTCAGGAACAACGCCTGATGATCCAGCGCGGGCCGGGAGTCCGCCGCTTTCCGGTGCCACTGCCGCAGCCAGCGCTCCCGCTCGGTCATCCAGCCTTTCAAAAGCCGGATCTCCTCCGTCCGCAGCGGCTGGGTGGTGGACAGCCCGCCCTTGAGCCGTTGCACATGGAGAATCTTGCTCTCCAGATCCACCTGGTCCACCCGCATGGCGCAGGCCTCCGTCACCCGCAGGCCATGCCGAAACATCAGCAGGATTAAACAGCGGTCACGCAGCCCTGTCCGGGGATTGTCCTTGGCGGCCACCAGCAGCCGATCCACCTCCAAGGCGGTCAGATGCTTGCGGTCGGTTTCCGGAGAGATACGGCGCTTGACGGGAGCAGGGGCCACAGCAGCGGGTAACGGCGCCTCGGCAGCAGAGGCTGGAGGGTCTGGAGGGTCTGCCATAACCGGAGCCTCTGCTTCTGCCGCAAACATCTCCAGTTGCCCTGCCATGGCCGGGATCGCTGCCGCGTCCGTGCTTTTCCCAGCCGTGGTGGGTGCTTTTTTTCGTGCCGCCATCGTCCAAAATCTCCGCGCTCATCGTAATGTCCCATGATAGCCCGTTTTTCGGCTTGCCGGGTAACAGGGAAATCAGTACATTAGCGATGGACCGGCCACAGCCCACGAGACAGAATGATACCTTCTGTCTCATACTGAGAGTGTTGCACTTAAAATGCAGGTCGTTACAGCTACCTGCGCGATCCGCAACTGGGGTGTAACGTGCACCGCTCGCAGAATCGGATCGAGTCCTACCACCAGCTACGCTCGACCATCGCCCAAGTCGGCGGCAAGAAAGATCTGACCGGGCGCACCGACATCGAGATCGAAATCAGCAACCAGTGCGCCAAGCTGATCGCCAACGCGGTTATCTTTTACAACTCGGCCATCCTCTCGCGGCTGCTGACGAAGTGTGAAGCGAGTGGGAACGCCAAGGCGCTGGCGCTCATCACCCAGATTTCACCGGCGGCTTGGCGGCACATCCTGCTGAACGGGCATTACACCTTCCAGAGCGACGGCAAGATGATCGACCTAGATGCGCTCGTGGCGGGGCTGGAGTTGGGATGACGGAATTTCGGCGGTTCCGGCTTACAACACCACTCACCACTAAAATACGACGATTTGCAATCTGAGGTTGATCAGGGCGCGCTCTTCCGGACATGCACAGCATGCATTAGCATGGCCATCACAACAACACCGAGCCCGCACAATGCGAGAGCATCCGGTGGCGGTTCCCCCAAATAAAAGACAGACCCTAGCACCGTGAATAGCACCTCCCCAGCTTGCGTTGCTTCTATAGCCGCCAATTTTTCCGGCCATTGATAAACCGCATGAGTGGCATAATAAAATAACCCGGTCGCCACGATTCCAGAACTAACGGCGATGATAGCTGTCTGAGCAATTTGCTCCGTTGGAGGCCAGCCATGTTGCATAAAACCCCACCCTGACAAGAGCAACCAGAAAGGCATACTGCCAATGGTCATTCCAAGCATGCGATCCATAGTGCCGATCTCTGGATCTATCCGGCTAATGATTACCCGATTGCCAAGTGGAAATGCGAAACTGGCCAACAGAACAGGTAAGATGATAAACAAACCACCCTGAAGAGAAGCTCTTTGCAAATGTCGCCACAGTGTTAGCACCACTCCAAAAACTATAACTGCAGAAATAATGAACGACAACCACGGAATCTTTCGCTGACCAAACTGGTTATGTTTTGAATGACTGATCAAAGCATCCAGAACCACACCGGCCAAAATAGTAATCTGCCAGACCCCCGCCACGAGCCATGCCGGTCCATAATAGGAAGCAAACGTCAACGGGGCATAAAACAGCCCAAAACCAACCGTACCCCAGATTATCCACATTTTCGGGTTATTTTTCAGTGAAAGATAAAGTGAAATTTTCCTTTCGCTAAAAACATATAGAAAAAGCAACACGGGTAACGTGATAATGTAGCGCAGAGACGCTGACCACTGCCAACTGTCCCCGGCGTTGCTCAATGACTTGTTGACGACGAACGTAACGCTAAAAAATAATGACGATAACACACCGAGAACAATAGCCCTGAAAAAGCTGTCGTCTTTTCTCAATCGCTTACTCGGGGTAATAATTGACCTACTCCAGCCATAACGCTGAATGATTAGCGCTCTCGCCACCAGAAAAAACATTCTTATGCTTGAAAAAGAATTTCTCAATTAAATCTAACGTCCGAGCAATATCCTTGTCACTATTAAAAGCGTGAATTGAGAATCTGACTGCCTTTGGCCTGTCGACGAGGCGCACTACAACATTATTTTTAGATAAAAAGCCATCCAACTTTGTGAGCAACTGCCAATTACCAGTCAAGGTGACGATGCCGGCATCACCACCAACTATGCCAACATCGCTCCTGTTTCTGATGATATCATTTAGCTGAATACGAAATTTATTCGAAGTACAGACAATTCTTTTTCCAATAGCTTCCAAGCCAATTTTTGAAATAAAATTCAGAGCTGTAATCCATCCTTCTATCGCTGGTGAACTACGCGTCGACGTTTCCAAGCGGCTTGGACCGTCCCGCCAAACCAGTTTGCCAGCCATTGTAAAGCCTATTACCCCAGAATAACCCGCTTGAGAGGGCCACAAGTCATCACAAAACTCAGGGGTAATCCACACTGCCCCGGTTCCAGATGGCCCCAGCAACCATTTATGGCCAGAAAAAATATATGCATCGCAGCCTATGTTTGCTAAGGAAATTGGTACATGGCCTATACCTTGCGCCCCGTCAACTACACTCACGATTTTCCTACTGCGTGCCCAAGAAATCAAAACAGATAACGGTAATATTTTTCCTGTATTCCATGTTACATGGCTCAACACGATCAATCTTACCTTACTAGAAGAAACTGTATTCAGGTAGTCCCACAAATCTGAATGACAGCACCTTAAAATTTTATCTGTATCAATAATAGACACGACAATTCCGAATCGCTCTTTAATGGCAAACACAGGAATGAAAGCACTAGCGTGGCTATCAGAAACTATAAGAATCTCATCTCCTTTTCCCCATATCATGCCGTTAAGTATTAGTAATAGACCTTTAGTAGCATTCTCTACAAGAACAAGGCTATTTTTAGGGACAGATAAGAGTTGTGCTAATGACTCACGGAGTGATTCTATCGAGTTCATACTATCGACCAATGGCATCTTTCCTGGGTTTGCTTTGCTACGTATTGTAGTCATCATGGAGTGTTGGACTTGGTCCAATAATGGGGCGCAAGTAGCAGTATTCAAATATGTACAAATCGGGTCTTTAAATAATTTAATCATGTTTTCAAATGATTGATGTTGTGCTGTAAAAGTCATGCGTAATCTCTCCTTATATTCCTCAGAATAAAAAAATATAGTCGCTTTAAGTGGAGAGACTCATCGTGCGCTGTCCCGTCGAAATTTTGTGAAGTCGATTGCAACCAGCACCTTTTTGGTACTGTCATACATGGCTAGCCGTACACACGATCTCGCGCGGATTTAGCTGTCATAGTCTGCCAACTATGGTTCAGATAGGTGATAAAATGTTCGATATTTCTTACACCATTAATTCCATTATCTTTATTATACGCACAATCTGTGCATGGGTCACGCGCCTGCCGCAAGAGGGCATCGGCATGACATACCCTCTCGCAACGGACCGTTTTTGAGAGTCTCGAAACGCCCGTCACTGTGGCACGGCAAATCAATCCGTTACCGCTCTCGAAATCCTCTCTCGAAATACAAAATCCGCTCCTTGCCTGTCTGCACGGGTTTCGAGAATATCGGCCCACCGTATCGTCACAACCCCAGCTCACTATGCGACCCAAGCCGGACCAGTTGCAAAACCCCTTCTGTCTTTCGGTAAATCAACACCAAATCAGGCTTGATGTGACAATCCCTGTGGTCTATCCAGTCGCCAGACAACGGGTGATCGAGATACTTCTGGTCCAGCACACGATCAGCGGCCAGTGCCTCTATCAACGCCACAAAATCTTCCTGAAGCGACTTGCGGTATGGTCCCCTGGACTCCCTCTTAAGATCACGCTTGAACTGCCCGGTTTGTTTAGTCGTCCGCATCAAGAACCGCTTGCAAATCCTGGAGCGTGACCGTCTCCAGATACCCTTGGCGAGCCTCCTTCATGGCCGCTATGGTTTTCTCATTGGGCACCAGTGGGTCAAATGGTAATAGTTTTTCACGGGCCACACGGGTCAGCATCAGACGAAACGCATCAGACACCGTCAACCCCATCGCCGCCAGCACAACGGTAGCTTCTTCCTTGATGTGCTCGTCGATCCGGGCACGTACCACCGCATTTGCAGACATCTATGAATCCTCCAATATGTGAGCTACATTGTAGCACACAGACAACGCCTGCAGCATCACAACTCCATCCCCCGACTGCGCGAAAGCGCCTTTTCCTGTCGGTATGCCGCACGACCGCCCTGCAAGGATTTGGATAGCGCCTTTTCATCCACGCCCAGCGCAGCCCCACGCCGCACCAGTTCCACAAATTCCCGCTGGTTCTCGGCTTGCTTCGCGGCATTACCGCTCCCTTTCTCAGCCCGGACGCCCAGCCCTTTGGCGGCCTTCAGAAGGGCCTTGCGATCCTGTTCCCGCTGCGCTTCCCGCTCCTGCTTAGCCCGGGTTATCCCCTGCATATACGCCGTGTTCGCCATTTCCTTGAGTGACGGTTCGTCCTGGATCTCCTGCAAGATGCGCTGATATCCAGGGTCGGCGGCGCGCTTTTCCTTGGTCCAAAGCTCAACTTCCCCGCGATGCCCCAGTGCTTCCGCCCGCTTTTGAAGATCCGCCTCCAGCGCCTTCCGCCGGGCAGCGGCCAGCGCGTCCCAGGCTTTCTGCACACCGGGCAGATCAGGGTCTGGATAGGTATAGAACCCGTCCTTATCCACCACAAAACCCGCTCCCTGAAAGCGTCGCCCAGAGTCATCCGCTCCATACCGCTCCAGATGCAAAACCAGCGCGTCGAGCTTCTCTTCCCGTTCCGCACGAATCCGCGCCGCCTCGTCCCGTTCCCGCTGGGCCGCCTTCTGCTCCAGGTCCAGCGTGTACCAGAACTGCTGCCGCCCATCCGGCTCATGGGTGTTCAGACGCTCCCGCGCCCGATCGAGCGCGTAGCGGTCCCCCGCCTTCTCCAGGGCCACGGCATCCAGGGACACCGACTGCCGCAGCAGATGTTCCAGCACCAAAACCTTTTCCGCGATGCGCACATCACCGCCAAACGTCACCGTCACCCCATGAGCCACACCAGCCTTTTCCCGCCGGTCCCGTATAAACCCCGCATAACGCTCAACCGTCTCCCGCGTCACCGCATCAGATAAGGCCCACGATATGCCCACCCCTGCCGGCGCAGCCTGGCCGACTTTCAACGTCAAGCCGTCCTGCGCCCAGGCGTTGCGGGCCGCTTCCCGTCCGGCGGCCGCCGCCTGCGCTTTCAACGGGTCGGGATCTTTGCAAAGCGCCTGCCACTGGGCCGTTTCTCCGTAACGGCCCACCGCCCAGGCCTCTGCGGCGTCCCAGAGGGCAGGACGCTGCAGGGCGGCACGATCCAGCCCTTCCGGGCACGCCCACGGCAATTTTCCGCCCGCCAGCCGTTGCGCCTGCGCCTGTTTCGGATGCGCCCGCATCCATTCCGCCAGGACCGGCGCCGCTTCCAGATCTTTTGCCCGCTGTGCTTCGGCGTCCCTCACCTGCCGCACCGCAATCCGGGCGGCCAGATCTCCATCCGTCAGCCGAAATCCCGCCGCCAGCGCCGCCGCCCCCGCCCGCATCTGAAAGTCCTCCGTACCCGTCACGGTCAGGGCTTTCCAGCCTTTGGCTCGGGCGATCTTGAGCATGGCGTCGATTTCCTGCGCCTTCCCGCCCGGACTGGATGCCGCCTGCAAGGCCACCAGCCGGTCGCCGTAGTCGGTAATGTCCATCACCTGGTTATGGATATGCAGGCTGGGCGCCCTGCCAAGGGTCCGGCTGCCCCGATCCCGTTCGACCCGCACCCAGCGGCCCAGGGCCTGACCGACCTCCGCGCCATAGGCGTCCGTCAGTATCCGTTCCCGATACACCGCCCAGGAAGGACTCGATGACCTGGCCGCTGCGGCCAGATCCTTGCCGTCCGCAGGATTGCCGTCCGCAGGACCCGCCCGGAACCCGTTACGCGTTTCCGCCAGCGCGTCGCTATCCAGAACCCGATCCACCCGCGCCTGCCGCCGTTTCCGCCAGCGCTCCCGGATGCGCATTACTTCCATGGGATCACGCAGCGCCTGGCGCGCCCGCGCCGCCAACAACACCGCTTGCGCCCGCTCCGCCGCCTGCCGGTCCCGCGCTACCACCGCTTCCGCCAACCGCCGGACTTCCACCGCCCGCGCCCGCGCGGCCTTGGCCGCTTCAAACTCCACCACCATCGCCGCCCGTCCCGGCGCCTGCGCCGCGCCCGCGTGGGTCAGCACCCGCCCTTTCTTCGGCTCCGGGGGACGATCGAACGC